>Ga0131853_10018203_pt1 | contig 12783 bp, 11 predicted proteins | sample TergutLab28metaG_FD_92764 | JGI IMG/M metagenome (GOLD analysis project Ga0131853, IMG submission 92764) | Labiotermes labralis P1 segment gut microbial communities from Petit-Saut dam, French Guiana - Lab288 P1 (version 2) (version 2) | ecosystem: Host-associated > Arthropoda: Insects >...
CCGACACATGTAGCAGGCAGGAATAAATCTGAACATGCAGAGGCTACAGTGTTGTGTGAGTGCATGGATGTTACTGTTGATGATTAGTTTGCACAACGGTGTGATGATGTCCAAATAAGTTTAACATTCATCCGGCGTGTTTTGGCTAGGCTGGGCCATCATCAGCAAGAATATGTAGTAAGAATTACTTTTGTTTTACAATAAATATTATTGTCTTCAGTCAGCTGACCCATTACAGAGCAGCACAGGTGTACATTAGTATATTGCCAACATCCACATAAATGTCCCAGTACTTCAAAGTCCGTCGGGATTATTCTTTGCCAAAAGCAGGATGAACCGGCAGTGCACAACACTGCTTGATTATAGAGATAAGGTACCATTAACATAGCAATGCATGAAATGTTGCAACAATAAAACATCTGGTGTCTGTCACCAGTAAATTTTATGCAGTGGGTCACATTGTTAACAGTGTTCCTGTGAACAACACAGGTCTCCTGTTCAGTTATATTGTTAATACTGTTCCTGTGAACAACACAGGTCACCTGTTCAGTCATATTGCTAACACTGTTACTGTGAACAACACAGGTCTCCTGTTCAGTTATATTGTTAATACTGTTCCTGTGAACAACACAGGTCACCTGTTCAGTCATACTGCTAACACTGTTTCTGTGAACAACACAGGTCTCCTGTTCAGTTATATTGTTAATACTATTCCTGTGAACAACACAGGTACTGTTCAGTTATATTGTTATACTATTCCTGTGAACAACACAGGTCTCCTGTTCAGTCATATTGCTAACACTGTTACTGTGAACAACACAGGTCTCCTGTTCAGTTATATTGTTAATACTGTTCCTGTGAACAACACAGGTCTCCTGTTCAGTCACCCACAGTTCACTTAGCTACACCTTCAGTTAAATTTAATATGCAGTAATGGTCTCTCTATGGGATGTTTTACTATATTAACATGACATGGTCTTGGCAGACTTTATGAATGCCAAGGGAGAGATGCAGCTTCTTTGGCTTACTGCTATAGACTGTAATCACCTGAAGAAGCAGAAACATGCAGGAGGAATGTTAAACATGTATGTGTGTTCTCCACAGCACAATGTGTACTGTACTGGTCTTGACAAGGGAAAGACAAGCAGGTAATGCAAATAGAACCAGTCTACATAAAACACAAACCTGAAGTTTTGATATTTGAAGGCTGCCTGCTCAATGTCTTATGTGGTGTGGGAAACTTCAGCAAAATTTGGTCTACAAGCAGGTAACATTGAATTCACTACACAAAATTAAGAACTTATAAGTATACATATCTGTACAATTTTACTGTTGTGTTTTTCTAAACCATGTGCAATGAACTATGCCAATAATAACAGGAAACATTTGTAAAAAAATGCAATTCATAATACAGGCTACAATGCCACTATTTTAGCACATTTTTACTAAATGAATTAGTAATGTAACATAGGGCTCCATAAACAGTAAATAAGTTTTCAAAATTGTTTAGCAGCCTATCTTGGTTCTATCAGGAAAGGGTTAACAGCTTATTCCTGTTTCAAATATCTCTGCGAGCAACATGACAATGTCACAGGAAAATGTTGCTCACAAGCTACAAGTTGAGCAGGCCTGTTTGAGGACATCCTGCATTAGTAATTATCAGTGAAACTGACCACTCACCTCCCACCTAGTGCCATGGTTAATAACAAGTAACCTCCACTCCCCCATATGCCTTCATAGTGCACATGGGGGCAAAACCTGTTCGTGAAATTGACAGCAAACACTCTCTTGCAAGGTAACCTGACATTCTTTTGCTACATCCCTTGTTCTAACAACAACAGGAAGTGCAGGGTTAGTTCAGGTGTTTGGGTCTGTTGAGCTAAGTTGTAAGATTTCTAATTACATTTCGTTAAGATTATTTCATTCCATCTTGGGTACAAACAGGTGGAAGGACCCGATGTGTTACTTCATGTTTATAATATTATGTGAACTTAATGTATAGAAACTACAGCATTATAGGTGTATAAATACCACGTTCATCTAATTACAACTAACCTGACCGCGCCATAGTTATGGCGCTTACTCATCGACTTCTCTCGCCTGGGGCCCGGGTTCGATTCCAAAGCAAGAGTTTACGGTGGATGAAGAAACTTATTTTTCTTTTCCCCACCCCAAGCACAGAAGATTCTCGCATGAATATAAATCCACCAATGCTACATACTCATATTCATCCACCATAAGCATTAAATACAGAATGCGTCGCTGAATAGAACAGTCCGTATTGTATTCTGCAACCGAACATAGTTACGGGCATTGGCACTGTACAGCACAGTAGTAACTTTACGGACAGCCTATTTTAACATTAATAAGTTCTGCGTGCTACCCATATTTATGTGTAGCGCACGAATCACACTACATCGTTGATTTCCTGGCGAGAATTAACCGACTGGACTTCTTAACGTCAGCGACAAGTTCTCTGTGAGGTATGAACTTGAAATTTAAATACCGTTTAGATAAATTTCGAGCATTAAAGGATTAATATTTTTGCATTATCGAGCGAAATATCAAATATTAATACGTAGGCAAACCAGTCAGTATCCGACACTGTCGCGTAAACGTGTGAATGGACTACCCCTTCCCCCACCAACAGCTACGGTAAGCCTATTCCATCTTATCCTGTTAACGCAAAGAATACCTACCACATATCACACTACCGTGTGTAACAGCTGTACATGTAACACCACATAACTTACCTACTCGAAAACTTAAATTTCAGTTAATTAATCTTGCTTAATATCAAATTACTACTACACGCCCCTGAAAGTCGTCAACCTAAGCGTCACCGTTACATCACCAGCGGACTAATTTCCAGGCGCTCCTAACTGACATTGTAGCCATCTCTCGTTTCGAATGACTCAATAATTTTCTGCATAAAATACTCCATATTATGTTACAATAAAACATACCATACCTTATACATAACAACAAATTTTTATTGTACGTCACACTGCTGACTCAAGTAATATTGTTTGTGACAAATTATTGTTTCAATTCAAAACATGTATTTCAATGTAGTTGGCTACACTGATAATTACAGTCACCAGTAACCACACCAGTAAGTATCACGCATCCTGGAATGCACGGCCGCAACGAGTTCGTTCAGAACTACCGAGTCCACGGATTCATGCCGAAAACAGTCGTGTGCTTACATCCAATTTACCCTGATACAAGTGAAGTAATTGCTGTCTGAATGGAAAGCACCTGACACAGTATGTCTTAGGAATGTTTGGTTGCGAAATTTGATTCAAGTCGTGAGTAGTTGGATTTGAAATTGTGCCTACGTATGTATGTATGTATAATCAGAAATGAGTGATGATATACGACCTGAAGTTATAAAACGAACACAAGACACACTTGGAAAATACATAAAGAAACCTCCATTAACTGAGAAACTGCTTAAGAAGCCACCTTTCAGATTTCTTCATGATATCATAAAAGCGGTAGAGTATTATTTACTGCATTTTTATATAGTAATATTGTACCGATAATACTGTTGCGATGTGTGAGGATTCTCGACGTAACTGGTTTTTGGGATATGGTATGTAAGTTTGCGATGTTATCAAGGTATTTTCGGACGGTGATGTGATGTATTCTACTTCGTCTGCCTCACTGGTTGTGTTCTTTGAGTATCAAACATAAGCATGTAATCTCCATGTAGCAATCATATTATTCACTGTATTATAACACCATATTTTAGGAGCACTGTATTAACCTCATACTTAAGTCCTGAAATGTTTGGAATTGGAGTAGGTTAAAATAAAAGAAATGTATGTAGATTGGCAATTCCCATTTCTAGGTGATACAAGAAACTGGCTTCCTGCAGGGTTTGTTTACCACTGAGGAGCTGAACCATGAGACTATCAAAGATCGAGACAGCAAGATAGCGTTTCTACAGAAAGTTATTGATGCTGTCAGTAAGTATGAGTGAGCAACAGGAGAACAGACTTGTTTCCAGCTAAGAGGGGGACTAGGTCAATTAAAGTTTTCCAATTTGGGCTCACATTGGCAGTTTAGCAGTATCTCTGCCTGTGACTACTGCTCTAAAATGTTACGTATTGACACTCCAGTATTTTTTATACACCATTTTAGTCATTTTAATTTCTACATTCTCTATTCTTATTCCATGAATGTCATAAACAAAGGCTCATTGTATCTAACCATCCAGTGCAGCAGTAGGCCACTGACAGAAAGTTGCATCTTCTCACCACTTTTGTGTCCAGAGTAGATGCTTTAGAAAGAAGTGTTGAAATTATTGCAGTTGTTGTAGAAAGAAAGCTTGCACAAATCTGGTGTTTGTTTTGTATTTATTGAGGTAAAGATCAAGGTCAGAACAGCATGCCTTAAAAGTGTTATAAATTCATACCATTGGAAGCATTGCAATGAGATTTCAACTGATACACAATAGAGCTGTCTGTCTCAGTTAGTGCCAGAGTTATAAGAGTGCTAGTGAATCAGAATGTAGGAAAATTTAAAGAAAACTTCAGATTTCAAAATCCAGTATATGTACAGTTTGTGAACACAGGAAGTAAAACTTTGTATATGTTACTGCCTAATGAAACCAAGCAAGGCTGTAGAATTATATTAGAATGATTGTCAGGAAAAGTTCGCTTTTGACTAACTAACTGGAAGGGTGATGCCAAAGTAACGGACACTGTGCATGCAATGCTTGCTCCACGTGCTGATGCAGGTAATGATGCACTTGTTAGTAGTCTGAACCTTGCTCTCCTCGTTGGCATACTTCAAATTTAGTAAGGTGTGTTTATTTTATGTGTAGAACCACTTAAAATTGGTGGTGAAATTGCTTCAGGTTGGATTACAGTACTGGATCAAAGATTGTTCATCAACAGAAATGTATGAATTGTTGCAGGAAGTGTGTGGTGCCTCATAATGAGATTAGACTGTAGCACAATTCATGTTTGTCACAAGGGTCTTGTAAAGGCAGGACAGTATTGAAGACAAGGAACACTCTGGTAGACTGAGAACTTGCACTCACAACACGATGGTGGTCATTATTGCTACCATTTTGGAGCGAGGCAGTTGTATGACCTGTGAAGAGATAGCTATGGAATCTAGGATACCAATATCATCCATTCACCATGTTTTAACTGAGGTGGACAATGCAAGACCTCGTATCACACAAACTGTAAAGACTATCTTCACTGACTACAAGTGTGAGGCACTGTTTCACACTGCCTCACCCTGCTTGCAATCGCATAACGAGTCCTTCTGATTTCAATCTCTGTGTGGCCAGTGATTGCAGTCTTTAGAAACGGTGCATGCAGCCATATTCTGATGTACCAGACAGATTAAGACTGGTGGGTATTTAAATGGTACACAAAAATTACCAGGGCTGTGAGAACTAGTCATAAGGCATGAATCTGACTACGTTGGAGGTTTTTATATAAGTAAAATATTTTTAAACATTAAAAATGGTTGTGTATTACTTTTGGGATAACTGGATGGAGCAGAGTACTTCTTGAGAAGCTAACAGTTCCTCAGCTAGTCAAGAATTTCCCTGCATTTTATGGAACCTGGAAGTTCAGAACCATCTGCCACCTGTTCTGTGCTGAGACAGATGCACTCAGTCCTAGCCCTCCCATCCTGTTTCATTCAGACACACAGTAATGTCCTGCTGTCTGTGACAAGGTATTCCAATTTGTCTTTTCTTACTAAAACACTGTGGATTTCTGTTCTGTTTGCACATGTGCAATGTGCACTGCCCATCTCATACTTTTGGATTTGATTGCCCTAATAATATTCCATGATCAGTACCAATCATGCAGCTCCTCACAGTGTGGTTTCCTCCTATCTGCTGTTAGTCCTGTCTGCTAGGCCCCGATGTCTTTCTCAGCACCCAGTCCTTGAATGCCCTAATTTTGGGATCTTTCTTTAGTTTGAGAGGCCATGGTTTTGCCTCTAGACTGTGTTCTGTGATGTAGAATGACTGACATAACCAATTTGGCTTGCCCACATTTGGGGTTGTGTTCAGTACACACAGCTGAAGCATGGCATTTTGCAGTTGAAGGCTCACCTTCCATTGCACTAGAGTGTACAGTATATTGACACTTTCCAAGACCGACAGGCAGCTGAGTGAGTCTCTGTTACTTGCTGCAGTTCAGGTTGCCCCTGACAGATTCTTTTGCACACAAACTTTGTAGAATTGTGTGTGAAGTGGAGAAACTGCATCATTTGTAAAGTGAGTTGAATATGATAAGAATTAAAAATATTTGCAAGATTTATGTGCAAAGTTGCAACTACCACTGGTATTGCAGATGGTGCATGTGTCTCTGTGAATGATGTACTGTAAAATTATCTGTTACAAAGATACTGAGTGTTGATGTATAGCATGTTGGCAGTGAAGTCATAGAGAGACCACTGACATACTGCAAAACTGGAGCTGAATTGGATGATTTAGTTGGCCAGGTCTCCTTATAAGTGAGTGCTTGCTCTGGGTTCCTTATAAGTGATGGCTTTGCTTTCTCTACCCCTCTAAGTGCTGCTTGCTCTGGGTTCCTTATAAGTGATGGCTTTGGTTTCTCTGCCCCTCTAAGTGCTGCTTGCTCTGGGTTCCTTGTAAGTGATGGCTTTGCTTTCTCTGCCCCTCTAAGTGCTGCTTGCTCTGGGTTCCTTATAAGTGATGGCTTTGCTTTCTCTGCCCCTCTAAGTGACTGCTTGCTCTGGGTTCCTTATAAGTGATGGCTTTGCTTTCTCTGCCCCTCTAAGTGCTGCTTGCTCTGGGTTCCTTATAAGTGATGGCTATGCTTTCTCTGCCCCTCTAAGTAAATACTTGCTCTGGGTTCCTTATAAGTGATGGCTTTGCTTTCTCTGCCCCTCTAAGTGAATGCTTGCTCTGGGTTCCTTATAAGTGATGGCTTTGCTTTCTCTGCCCCTCTAAGTGCTGCTTGCTCTGGGTTCCTTATAAGTGATGGCTTTGCTTTCTCTGCCCCTCTAAGTGCTGCTTGCTCTGGGTTCGTTATAAGTGATGGCTTTGCTTTCTCTGCCCCTGCAAGTGACTGCTGGCTGTTGTCTGTTGTAGAGGTCATCACAGGTATCAGTCTGACTGTCCGTCCAACGAAGATCATCGCAGGCCATGAACCCACCAAGACGAATGAGCTGCTGCAAGCAATTGGCACAGCACTGGACAGAAAGGTGAGGGCCAAGCGTAGCACAAGATCAGTTATGTCAGCAGTTATAACAGATGTTCCATAAGTAATGTTCCCTTCATCGTAAAAATTGAGAGAAGCCACGGCAACTTTAAAGGTACTCACTGATTTTACTGAATTGGCATTTTTTGCGTTGTAATCCCCAGCAACATTGACACATTTGTTCCATCTTGGCACAAGTTATAATAGTTCTTTTGTGGTAGAAGTCAGGCTCTTGCATTTCCATTTATTCACATAGAGCCATTTCTGCTTCCTCAGCAGCGTGCATTAAGCAGCTCACAAGTGTCACTGCAGTGGTCCAAACAGTATGATGTATGTTGCTGCAGTGACTGACTGTGCAGTGTGGGGTAACATTGTCATACGGAAGGATCACATCTTGTGACAGACCTGCTAACACTGTACACTTCTAATGCTGTGTTCCATTCTGTTGTGTCTTTACTAATCTTTGTGCATTTTGCTGTACTGTCCATGTGCATGTCCAGTCTGTCTTTATAGCTTATTTGTAGTGTGTGTATTGTTATGCTGCAGACGAGTCTCATATTTCTATTGATTTTATTTTGCACTGTTATATTGTTGATGATGATGACAGTGATGACAACTGGACAAGTTGAAGTGTTTGTGTATTTTCTGTGAAATTGCACCATATAGCAAAATAATACAAAATTGAGAATTTCTCCCAATAAGAATTACTTAACATGCCAAACAAAATGTTAATCATAGTCTGGCCGATATTTACATGTTAGGTCAGAATAATTTGGCAGCATTAAATTGAAGCAATGTTTGTTAGGGAACCATAATTCAAAATTTTTACTGGGACATTTCTGGTGTTACAGCTGAGTAGCGTTGAGTACATTGAGTCCCTGCAGAAGGTGGGCAAGAAGACAAAAGTAACCAAGGCAGGTACCAAACAGGTGAGGGAGTGCAGTTGAAGTTCTGATGACAGTAACAGGGATATGAGACTGTCTGGTCTGCTGAAGAGGAACAGGCGTTTCAGAGCAATGTGCTGCCTCCTACTGCAGAATGGATATTTGTGTGTCCTGAAGCTGGTGCAGCACATTCCTCCAAAACCATGGTACCTGTCTACCAGACCAGATGACGTTAACATCCCAGAAGGTAGTGATAGTTCGATATTAAGGCCCTCTTCTGTCACTGTTGCAGAATGCCCCCAAGACAAAGACAACATCACAGGTGGCACAGGTCAAGGCCAGGACAGAGGAGCAAGAGAAGAAGAAGAAAAAGACAAGCAGTTTGCCAAGTGGTGCCAACACGAAGAGTTCTAAGCTGAAGAATGAGATGAGCAAGGTGACAGAGTAAGTTGCATGTCATGGCTGTGAGGTTCTGGTCTGTTTGATGGTTCATACAGTTCATAGAGCAGTTGTACTCACTGCAGGCCTGTGGAAGAAGCACAGCAGCCTGTTCAAGAAGCAGAGAACCAGCCCCTTCTCCAGGAAGTGCCAGGAAACAACACAGAAGTGAAAGAGCAGCAGGAGGCAGAGTCTCCACGTGTGACTGTAAGTAGTGGAATGGTTGGTGCCATCAGAGCAGTCAGCACACCCATGACGTAGCTTTTACTGCAACAAAACATGTAATGTGTTTCAGGAACCGGTAGTGACAAGACCACAATCTGCCAAGCCGGGCCATCACAGATCATCTGCAAGTATGTACACTCCTATTGAGTGGTAAGGTCTGTAGGAGAACCTTTGCTCAAACCTTATGCGAGTTCATTGTGTTGTAACTAACTCACTCATGGAGAAGAGTCTTTCTTGAAAAGTTGCTTGTTCCTCAGCTACTCAAGAAATTGCCTACATTTTATGCAGCACGAAGGTTGATTACCATTTTGACAACAACCTGCAACCTGTGACTGTACTGAGACGCTTAAATCCACTCACGATCATCTTATCCTTTCCTTTAAGAAGCTGTTTAATTCTGGTGTTCCTGTTTAATTGTAACATTCACTACCATGTGTGTTTTCCTGCCAAAAAAACCCCTGTATTCGTGTCTCTTCTCCCCCAGTACATTCCACATGCCCTGCCCATCTCATCCTCCCTGATTTGATCGCCCACATAATACAGGGTGAACAGTACCAATCATGAAGCTCTTCAACATGCAGTTTTCTCCAGGCTCCTGTTAACCCCCCTCCCTTAGGCCCGAACATCTCCCTCAGTGCTGTATCCTCAGCCTATGTTGTTCTTTACTGTGAGATGCAATTTTTTACAGGCTTGCCCACCAACAAACGCCCTTAACAAAATACAATTCATAACATTTATTAAAACTCGTACATGTTTCGGCACTGAGGTGCCATGCTGAGGGATTTATAGAACAAGGCAGCGTAAGCCCAGCGCATCAGTCTAGATATTACACTGCCTGCGTTGGAATGTTCAAAATGTCAGCATTCTAAAATATGTAAAAAAATTGAGAAGTGTAAAATTGCAATATTGTAATTTTAAAATTATACACTAGTGAGCAGTTGGTGGTGTTCAGGGTCTGTATAGAGTGTGCATACAGACATCGACCTCAGTGTCACGTGATCCAAAGGGATCTCGTCCATGTAGGGCATGAGATACGTGTTGTATCGCGCAGTATTGTGGAAACAACAATGGACTATACGAGGTACATGGAACTGGTCACTGTTGTGCAATTTTAATGTCACAACGTTGTAATTTATATATGTGTTTTAGAATGTTGACATTTTGAACACTCCAACGCAGGCAGTGTAATATCTAGACTGATGTGCTGGGCTTATGCTGCCTTGTTCTATAAATCCCTCAGCATGTCACCTCAGTGCTGAAACATGTACGAGTTTTAATAAATGTTATGAATTGTATTTTGTTAAGGGCATTTGTTGGTGGGCATGTTGATTGCAAGAATACGGACGGCAGAAATAACGTAAAATTTGTGCACCTTATTGCAGTTTGTAGTTCTCACAGTGAGGACTGTTCAGATTATATTCTTCTGTGCCTCAGTTTCCACTGGCACAGACTGGGCCCTACCTCCTCCCCACTTGACCACGTGCACACCCTAATTACGTCACTGTCAACTTTAAACCAGTTCCTTCAGCAGTCCGCTGGAATGTCACAGTGAATACAGCAGTGCAGAATTTCACAGAGCATCAGAATCAAAATTCTACATGACCCTTGAAGGTGAAGGCCTAATGTTCCTTGACAACATTGTGAACCGCTTACCTCACTTGACATCATGAACCGCTTACCTCACTTGAAAACATCATGAACCGCTTACCTCACTTGACATCATGAACCGCTTACCTCACTTGACAACATCATGAACCGCTTACCTCACTTGACATCATGAACCGCTTACCTCACTTGACAACATCACGAACCGCTTACCTCACTTGACAACATCATGAACCGCTTACCTCACTTGACAACATAATGAACCGCTTACCTCACTACACCCCATTACTCCCCAGAAGACCGCAATCCACAATACACCACTGCAAGAACCTCAAAACCTGCAATGTCTACAAATTTTTCATTCTGTTACCAATAATTTACCATGACAGGCCAATCCAACACTCATTACAGACATGGAAAAAAAACTGGAGTAGACTAAATTCCAGTAATGCCCCACACGCTTCTGTCCAGAATATTTTGTGCCCCTGTCTGCTGTCAAAGGATATAAACTTTGAAATATACAAAACTGTAATTTGTGTGTTGTTTGTATTAGTGTGAAACCTGGTCTTTCGTACTGAATGCAGAACAAATGGTAATATTCAAGAACATGGCGCTGGGGAAGATGTTTGGGCCTAGGTGGGAGGAAGTGACATATTGGAGAGAAAGCGGCACAGTGAAGTTTGTGCTTGTCCAGTGTTACTGGGGTGATGAGTTGAGTGGGGTGTGTGGCACGTGTGAGGGAGGGAAAAAATTCATACATAATTTTGATGGGGAAACCTGTTGGAAGGAGACTGCTTGGAATACCAAGGTGCAGTTGGCAGAGAAGTATAAAATGGGTAGTAAGGAATTAGAATGGTATGCAGACTGAAGTCACATGGCTGAGGACAGGGACTGTTGTGAAGAAGGTCATGAACCTTTGGATTCCATAAAATGAAGATAATTTATTGACTAGCTGAGGAAGTGTTAGCTTCTCAAGAAGAAGTGGAAGTGATATCAAAGTGTGTCCACATACTGTCTGCTGCCAAAAATTTATTGATCTGAGTACTCGGACAGTCCACAGACTAATTCTGACTGAACAGTTTGACCTCACGCACCATCTGATGTTGAGCTGTTCAGAAATGTTGGGTGTTAACACATTCAGGACAGTTGCAGGAATGCAACTGGGCACCTGCTGGCTGAAATAAAAGAGTTTAGTTTTGTGCTGCTTGGTAATGTATATAGCAACAGAAGCAGTATTTTGTATTTGCATCTGTATTACTCTTGAGTTATTAAATAATTTAAACAGATGATATGAATATGAAATTGATTGAAGTATGTAATGCTGTACGCTACAAAATGATGTGCAGTGTACATAAAGTACCAGTATGTAGTGCTGTACGCTACGGAATGATGTGCAACATACATAAAGTACCAGTATGTAGTGCTGTATGATACGGAATGATGTGCAGCATACATAAAGTACCAGTATGTAGTGCTGTACGCTATGGAATGATGTGCAGCATACATAAAGTACAAGTATGTAGTGCCATACGCTATGGAATGATGTGCAACATACATAAAGTACCAGTATGTTATGCCGTATGCTATGGAATGTATACTGAATCATGATGTGCAACATACATAATGTACCAGTATGTAATGCCATATGCTATGGAATGTATACTGAATCATGATGTGCAACATAATGTACCAGTATGGCACCAATGCTGCACGTTAAGAAATCAACATCCAGATAAAGCATTTGGAGATCCACATGTGGAAAAAGTTGTATGTGTGTGTGTGTGTGTGTGTGTCGGCGCACGCGTTACTCAACACACAAGTATGTAAAAAGGGGAAAATTCACATGAATGGCAGCAGCTGGCTTGGCCAGTTGCAAGCAGAATTAAACTGATATGATGTCCAGTCATGAATACCGCTGTACCTATTAGAGACATGAAACACTTGATGCTTTCATGTTGGCAGGCATATCGAATCACGCACCTCCAGATCCGAATGCCTCGGAGGATGTTGCAGGTGATGGCAGCCAAAACAAAATGGAAACACCGCTCAACACTGAACAGAAGGCTCGTGTTCAGGTTCCACCTCAGCCTGCTGAAATGCAGATATTTGGGACTGATACCTCCCAGAGGTGAGATAAATATTGCTTTAGGTGTACAGACTTTGTAGCCTTCAGGATGTGAGGATCCTGATGTGCTGGGATGTAACAGTGCATTAGAGGATGAGTGGTTGCTGCCATTTGAAGGAATGTGTGCAGATGGCAGCACCATGTCCAACAAAGAGCATCACAACCCAGAAGACCTGAGACATCAAAAACAATGCTGTGAGAATACCGAGTCTCACGCAGTAGACGTTAGGCCAAGTTTCAATTAGGCCAGGCCATGTGCAAATTGTGGCTCACAGAGGTGCACTGGGACAGTTTTTTCTTC
>Ga0131853_10018205_pt1 | contig 12782 bp, 5 predicted proteins | sample TergutLab28metaG_FD_92764 | JGI IMG/M metagenome (GOLD analysis project Ga0131853, IMG submission 92764) | Labiotermes labralis P1 segment gut microbial communities from Petit-Saut dam, French Guiana - Lab288 P1 (version 2) (version 2) | ecosystem: Host-associated > Arthropoda: Insects >...
GGTGAGGAGAGGGGGTGTATAGGGTCTTGGTGGGGAAACCGGAGGGAAGGAGACCAATGGGGAGACCTAGGCGTAGATGGGTGGATAATATTAGGATGGATCTCCAGGAGGTGGGATGTGGGTGTATGGACTGGATTGGGCTGGCCAAGGATAGAGACAGCTGGCGGGCGCTTGTGAGTGCAGTAATGAACCTTCGGGAACCTTCCGTGAAATGCGGGGAATTTCTTGACTAGCTGCAAACCAGTTAGCTGCTCAAGAAGGACTCTGCACCATGGAGTAAGTAAGTAAGTAGGTAATAGTTGCTACACACGACGGGGATGGCACACCTCAAAGCGGCACTTACTTCCTCGAAAAGTTTAGGGCTCTCTCATAGACAAAATCATGTTCTACCCTCTTAGCATTTGACTTAAACCATATTCAGCTTTCCCAAATCTAAATCTGTAAACTACTTTATAAGTGTAGAGTATAAAAGCAGGTTTACTGATAATCTGAGAAAGAAATTTGTTAACTTAGCTCACTGTTACCAGAGCATAGCGCGTCTTCATGTTTTTGACGTAGAAGGAGGCCTCCAGATATGAAAGTCCGCTATGGAGTTGGAAGTGGAGCAATGAAAACCTTATCGCAAAAAGGTGAGTCAAGAATACCGAATGATGTCGCGTATGGTCCTCATCTACAGAGGAAGTATAAAATTTTGAAAGTACACCTCTAGAGCAGAACATACAATGTTTCGCTTTCCTTACGATTTTGTGTGTTACTCTGACAGTGAAGTAACCGGAATTGCCATAAATGGCCCGATAATGTACAAGAACAAAAGTAGTTCCAGTTAACTAAACTTTGAGCTCATTCACCAATTAAAAATATATTACAGTACTTTATATTTTACAGTTATTACGTCGTCCTACCAACTGTTATTGGTACGTGGTGGAGCAGTTGGTTGAGATACCGAGCTACAATCCTGTTTGTCGCGGGTTCGATTCCCGATGGAGCCATGGGATTCTTCATTGACTTAATCCTTTCGGCAGGACTATGTTCCGCGGGTCGATTCAACCTGTAACGGAAAGGGGTACCAGGTGCACCTCCTGAGGGGTAAAGGTGGCCGGTGTTTGGGGCTGACAACTTACCACCTTCGTGTGCCGATTGTCTAGAAATTCTGGGAGTCTCAACCCCCTGGATTCCTAAGGGCCTGTCCAAACGCGTAAACGGACAGTTTTACATTTTACAATGTTTTAGTAGAAATAGCCACTTTTCAGGTAAAGTATGACATTACATTCGATCCTCAGTGAACAAACGTGAAGCAAAATATAAACCCGAATATCTGTCAGTGAACTCCCTACCTATGGGATGGGTAAAAGGATCTTCCAGCATTGGTAAATTTTTTTCTTTTCCCAGTTAGGGCCCAGAAGGCTGTGCTTCCCACTCAAGCTCTATCCCATGGGCGTCTGGGTCACTCTTCTTGGCAAAAAAGAAACTTCAGAGTGATACTGAACACACACTTTCATGTAGTGTCGACTTCAAGAAAACACGCACAGTTACTGGTTCATCTTATGTATGACGTCACAGCCTTGTGATTTAGCACACCGTTACGTTTACTTTCCTACCTTAAAGTCGGATACCTGTTGTTTCACAGCGTGAGACGTTTCGAGAAAATTAATAGATACTTTCTTGATCTTAATGTTCGGTACTTTTGTGTTGCATCGATATAAATTCAATATAAGACAATTTCTCTCGAAAAATGAAGAGAGGAATAAACATGACCTCCCATAATGCCTTCATTTTATGTAATTTGAAGCATATTATTTAAATATGCTCTCAGATACTAATACTAAACGGTGTCGGCGGTAGAGGCATTAATGAATGTGGGGTTTCAGAAGAATGACACAGTCAGAGACGTGCCACAGTACGCCTAATTGGAGAAAAATTTGTCCCATCAAAACTTCTTCCACGTTAAGTAACAAATTGACTGACCTGAGATTAAATCCGCGAATAACCGCCAGAATCATGGCAGGGCCCAGATAAACTCTGTGAAAAACATAAATATATTTAGGAAACCTAAGCATAGTGTGGTTATTATAGTGCATAAAATCCTGTATATTTCCTAGCAACAACATTGTTCATACCTAGAGTGTAGTAAATTTTTTAAGACTCGGATAAAACCAACCACCTGAGCAGCAGATTTACACTTTCTGGCATTCAGAATTTAAATGTTACCAAATCTAGTGTCACCTTCCGAAGTTACACGTGGATCAACGTCATGACCCTAAAAGCGCATGCACACAATATGAATGCCAAAAATTCTGCGCATGTGCGACAAGCCTAGGAACGCAAAAACACAGATGGGTTTTCATGTAAATTCGTAAAAATTGTCTTTTCTAAACGGAAATTGGAACATTTCGATGATCTTTCCCAAAATCTTTTCAATGTATAGTAACATACAGCAGCTGTCGTCTTTGTTTAGGCCTACAGGAGGAAAGACATAAGACATTAATAGGCACTCTGCAAGGATGTGGATGTTTCTAAAAGAAAAATAACTACATGCGGATGGTGGGTAATATTTTGCCTATGGTGAAGTGTACGTGGTGAGAAGTTTCCATTTGCTGAGATTCTGGTTCTTATGAAGACAATTTTTCCTGCTCTGGAGAATTTTATTTTTTCTTCTTCCGAACAAGAAGGACGAAATAGATGACGAGAGGCGTTCTTCCTTCCCTTTTATGCCTGGTTGCTTATAACATACATATTTATAAGAACCTTGAATAATCGATGATAGTACACACACACACATACACACACAGATGGGATACGCGCATTAATATGTATGCGGCATAGAGGGGTAAAAGTACTATGCCGGCCGAGTGAGCACGCCAAGTGGAATGGTCACCTTGTTGTTTAACTTCTTCTAAATGTCAAACAGATTCACGAACAACAATATAACAGAAGAGGGTGTAAACTTACAATTGAACATAGAGGTTACAAGAAAGAAGAAAATTATTCAGCAAAGGACTAGAACTAATATAAGGAAGTGGAGTTAGAGATTGTCACAACCACACTGCTGAAGACAGAACTCTTCTGGGTTTAACGTTGTGTCTTTAGGAAAACAGTTCTCGGCGTTTTGAATAATCCTGCTCTTTTTATATATTTGCTTTTGGAGTGCCTTTCCCTTAAGATGAAGGCACTGCCTTCCTTCTGATCTGCGGGGAATTTTCGCTTATGAACACAGCGTAATATCCAAGAAGGTTTGAATCTGCAACACTAGTTCTCTCAGAAATTCAATTGTGCATAGCGGTGACGCTTCCGATAACACAGGGTGAGTCTCTCGCTAGAGGCCCCAAACTATTGTCTATGTATACAGTCGAACAGCGCGGGTTTCTCATTCGTAAATACTGGCAAACAGGCTCATTTAAAGCATGCCAGACGGCATTTCGAACGGAATTTGGTGAAAGACGTGCACCATCGACGTGTTCAATCCAGAAATTGGTTAAAAAGTTAGAGACAAGGGGAAGCCGATCTAAAGCCTGCCTACTTCTTTCTTTTGGGCCTACTGAAGGGCAAAGTGTAAAAAATACACCCCACACAATCGAACAACTCAAAGACGCCTCAGTCTGTCTTACGACAGGTCCAAAGCCTCTTCCAAAGCAAGCTCTCCACATAGTGCGATCTAGAGCATCCTCTTTCAAGTGAGAGTATCCTCTCCTTTCCTTAAGGCCATCCAGTAGCTTCCTACTTCTTCTTCCTCGTCTTCCTCTCACCTCTCTCACCCCTTTTATCTTTTCTTCAATAATCCGTTGTAGACGGCAGTTTCTACGAAAAATATGACCAATCCAGTTAGCCTTCCGTTTACTTATTTCATGCAGGATATTCCTCTGCTCTTTGACTTAAGTAATATTTCTTCATTCCTCACATGATCGGTCCAACTGATCTTTTCCATCCTTCTCCAGCACCCCATTTCAAAACTTCCCAGGTGTTTCTGATCTATTGCCAGATTATATATGGAAAATATTCCAGGGCTTGTAACGGCCAGACCGCGCCTGGGTCAACTCTATCCGTCATATAGAGGGATTAATAGTACCTGATCATTTACGCCTATTCATTTTATACGCATTCAACACTTGCTACTTAAATACGCTACGATCGAAAAAATTGCATTTCACAGTAGCCTTAATATTTAACTTCAAGTAATAATTTTTAGTAAAAATTATGTATTTTTGAATCTGTCGGCTTTATTTGGAAACAAATTTAAAAAAGATTTACGTACTTTTAAAGGACATGTTTAAAGTTTAGATTTATGTAGCATCATGATAAGTCTACATTGGACAGATATGGCAACAGTTTACTCGAACTTGATGAGCAGTCGAAAAGAATTCCTGTACTTTAAAGTTTACTACACAAACACCATCTATTTATACAGTATGTTTAAAGTTTGGTTCATGTCTGAGAAACTTAGGATCTTACTATATGCATTGCGCGCGTGCGCGCAATGCATATAGTAAGATCCCAAGCCAGTTCTCTTAAGACAACCTGAAGATGGCCAGTACGGGCCGAAACATGTAGTTGTCCATTTAGCCATTAAATACATCTATGTGACACAGTTGTGTTTGACTATATACAATTTCCAAGTTTGACATACACAACGGGGATGACACACTTCCTACATGTCTGAGAAAACACACTGAATAGGCGGTACAAACATCAGTCTTTTAATCTTTAGAGAAATAAAACTGGCCATTTCTTTGTAGGTGAAAGTGTCCTCTCAGGTTTTTCCTTTTAAATTTTTGTGTCAATTTCCACCCCATATTTGGCGTCTAATATTTCTGCAACTTTAAATTGGCCGTCCAATTGCCGAAAAGTGACTGGCATTTCTATCAAAAATAAACCGTTGCTGGCCGTCTAACAGCTAACAAAAACGTTATTTTTCACTGCTAGTCAATTCAAAGTATTGAAGATCTTAAATGGTGGACATTCTGTAACCCCGGCATTTCTTAAACCTGTCAGACATAAATCAACAAGCCTCAGTCAGTTTTGCCGAGTGACGATTTTCTGAAGGTTACAGGTGGCAGTAATAAGAAAAGAGTATTTTTTTGTTTTCATAACTGATTCTCTTGTTTCCCAACCTTTTCTGAATTTGTCTTCTCCTTCTTATATCCTTGCTCCTAATTTTTATTCCCTTTTAATCCTTTTTATCTTCCACTTCTTCTCTCCTGTCTTTCAGCGATTTTGATTACTCATAGTCTCCTGTTCATTCTTCATGCCTCCTTCTTAAATTTCCTCTGACTCGTCCTTCAGTGCCCTGTCCTACCTCGAACTACTGTGTTCAGAATCAAGTTAAGTATGTTGAAGCGAAGCATAACCAGATTTTTCATTTAACTAAAAATGGGCAGAATGCTTGAACGTAGTTCTAAGACTTCAAATCCTGTGTCTACAGAGACAATATTAAGGTTCATGTATTTAATCAGGCTCATCTTTTCTATGTAAATGGTTTAGCAGATATTGGCTAAAACCCAGACTCCTGCATTTCGTCAGATGGTCCCCACTTTTCTTATGAATGCGTAATGAATTCTTCCCGAGAGTCTAATGAATTATTTAAAACGGTGTGTGGCCAAGTTCGTTTCATTAAATAAAACACAAGATACGACCTGTTCATTGCATGAGGAAATGTTGCTGACTTTTCCGCGCATTCGCCAAATATTTCTGGGCGTTACTGTGTATCTTACATCGCAATATGCGGATTATGCAAGCGGTTAATAATACGCTGAATGGTCGGTGGGTGTCACTGTGAATTCTGTATCATCACTTTGTTGTGTTCGTTCCTGTTTCTGCCTCCGTTACAATTCTAAACCAACGTAACTACCCTAATTAAGTTACGGGCAGTGTTACGCGTTACATGGCCTTAAGGCTCACCCCATTCATGCAATTTCAGCTTCCTACTACATTACTACTGTGGGCCGGGTAGCTCAGCGACTGACTACGGACTGGATGGTCCGGGGATCGAATCCCGGTGGGGGCGAGATTTTCCGTCCCCTCCAGACCGGCCCTGGGGCCCACCCAGCCTCCTGTAAAATGAGTACCGGGTCTTTCCCGGGGGTAAAGTGCGGCCGGGGCGTGCTTCTGACCACTCACCCCCTTCTAGTGCCGCAGTCATGGAGGAGTAGAGCTGTACCTCTACCCACCCTCTGGGCCTGTAACGGGAACGCTTTACCTTTACTACATTACTACTAATGTGACGGCCGTGCGTTTTTCTATAATATTTGCAACACGAACACTAGTTAGCGCATTGTTCTGATTTGTTATGGTAATTTGTCTACAATTATGATACAGAATTTAAAGGTTAAAAACTTTAAATCTCAGCCAGAAGAAAGTGACCACACGGAATCCATATCTGGCTTTCAGTCTGATGACCACTGTAATAAGCCATCGGTGTTAATGGCACAAACATAAGTAAAAAAGGATGATAACGTTAACATGAAAAGCACATCTTCTCATTAACAGAGTTTCTCGCAATTTTTGGCGTCTCAAATTGAGCTAGCGCGATATAGTGCAGTGCACGGTTTTTAGCTGGTGGAATTCGCAAGGTGTAGGCGCGCATCACTAATGCAGCGACAGCATGTTTCGTCTAGTGGCTTCTCGCGGTCTCCGTGCGTACAATTGACCTTGTCACGATGGAGTTTCAAGCAGATGAAACAACCACCCCTCGCCACTTAGCCGCACCCAGTAGGCCCGTCCTACAGCTCCGGTTAAGTCTTCCACTGGCCAAAAACTAAGCAACGTACTGTACCTCAGGTAAAATATGTGCTAGGTGTAAGATATCTGTAAAGGGTTTGTACTATTTAATAAAATATTTTCTCTTAAAAAAATTATTACAAACCAAATGACGCTCGCCTGTAATACTGAGATGGTGTTGCTTATCGTGTTTCTGCAATATCTTCCTATGCATGTAACACCTCATACGATAATATAAACGTGGTAACATAAGCTCTGAGTTAATAACAATAACAATAACCATTATTATTATTATTATTATTATTATTAACTGCAATTGGGTTGTTACCAAGTGGCAGTGGTTATTTTACATGTATACAAAACATACTACTGAATTTAAGTCGGGAGGGCTACATAAGAAGTATGCAGCGGCAACTTGGAATCTTGGGAACCATCTCAGCATTTGCTTATAGACACAGGGAAACCAAGAAAATCCTGTGTCGAGGTGGCCTGTCGCAGGACCTTCCGAATGCTGACTTCTAGCCAGCAGTCCGGCATCTGAAGTAAAAAAACAGCAATGCACACACAGTACAACAAATACACACAAGACAACTACAACAATACACAGGGCCAAACCAACAACAATTACACACAAGACAACTTAAAACTAGCGACAATACATGCGAGACAAATTACAATACAACATGTACAAAAGGTAAAAACACCCAAGCAAGAGAGTACTGTGTACAGATTCTTGTAATTGTTTTTTTTAATCATTAATTCACTCACGCTTTCACCTCAGTCCTTCACTTCTCATCATTTACGACCCTATAAAAAATATTGATGAAGCCGCAGTACATACTAGTGTAAATCGTAGGCATAAAATATAAAATTAAAGGCTTTGCTTATTTACTTGCGCTTCTTGTTAGGCTTGGCATATAGACTAAAATAATTTACGGAAAATATATGTCTAATTTCTTCGAAAAATATATTTGTCTTGCTATAATATTTCACAATACAGGAATGGAAAAAAGGACAATACAAAACGTAACAGACTCTTTAAATATCAATGATAATTCGCGTTCAAAATATCGTAGCTTATATTAGGTGCAAGATTAAAAGTAAAGTTCGCACTGAGGAGGATGCAGCAAAGACAATATGCAACTCCGTCGCTAGATGGGATGGGGGATCAAGGCCATTCCCCGGCCTCTGTAGCCCCGGGAAAAACCACGGTATTAGTTGTAGTGGAGGGTAACTGGGTCCAAGTGCCGATAGGGAGGAGTGTTTAAAAAAGGAAAATAACGTTTCTCATAGGGGTTTGAACCCCGGACCGTCAAGCCTGTAGCAAGATATTCCGAACATAGGACATCTTAAAGTAAATGCTTCGTAGTTTCTAAAACTTGACTCGCTGTAAAAAAGCATTAGACTCAGATCGATTTCACTAATTTATTTCTGCATTGCATTTGGCTTCAGCAGCTGATAATCTGTGAAGCAGAGAAGACTAAAAGGGAGTGTCAACAAATGTCTGACAGAATTATTAATTTGAGTGAGACGAAATATTTTTAAATGTTCCGATATTTGAACTGCCAGTATAAAGTCATTCCAAAGGACTGTCCTTTGGCATTCATGTTATTTCACATTGTGTAATTTTCGAAGGACTTTTGTTATTGCGGAAAGCTGCAAAACAGAGAAGGGAACTCGTTTATTACAAGACAAGTTAATACGGAAGAGCGTTCATGCTTATTTTGAAACTAATCTATTCAATCATTTCTTCGGTTGTTTTTCCCCCACCTTAAAACGTCTTTAGAACTGATCTAGAAGAAGAGTATAATTAAAAGAGAGGGTATCGACAAAGTTCTCTCCACTAGTAACCCTTCTCAGATGCAATCTGGAGGGGCCTAACCTGCACGTGTTCTGCAACACAGGTTACACTTCTTAAGTTTTGTGATTCCAAGTCCGATTTTATCACGCAGGAGTACAACTGAGTGCTGGGACTCAAGGATGGACAAACGCGCAAACTCGACCTCTCCTAGGAGAGGGAAAAGCACGATACTGGTCACTTGACTCGTCAGTAAGACCTGACAGAAGATATTCTCAAAGTTAAAGGAAGGACCCAGTAGCAGGGGCAGATATACTAAAGGAGAGATTCGGTGATTGACGTACGACCTATAGGCTTAGTAAAATGTAAGTCTACCTTGTAACCCTCTGGAGCAAAGTTATTTTTTACGAGCACATCAGATAGTCACAAAATTCCTTGACCTTTACAGAACCCATATTTCCACCAGCCATTGGACTCTATCGTGAGCCAGAGTAATCAAATTCTCCACCTTCCATCATATTCCTTTCAGATCCATTGTAAAGTGATCCTTCCATTAATGACTGTGTCTTTCAAGCTGTCCCTTTTCCTCAAGTCTTCCCACCAGAAATCTCTATGTATTTCTCGTCTGCATCACCTAAGGATGCCCTACAGTTTTCCTACGGGTTTGATTCTGTACACTCGTTACAAACAGGCGACAATACATCAGTTGTTTTAAATCTGACAACTGGAAATGTAGACCGAATTAACGTATACGGCGTTCTCTTCCACGGGCTGTTTATTGGATCATTGATTTTACACGATAAGTGAAGCTACAAATTGTGGTCGATTGAGCATTACCTAGCCATCTGCGGAACAGGTTATTTGGCCACACACGCTGGTTAAGATTGCTCCTTGAAGATTACCCGAATTAAGGATAGAGTTTAACTGAGTTTCAGGGATTTCTTATGATATTTTATTTCTAGAAGTTAAATTATAGGTAGTTTTGTTATTAGGTCTGGGGCGTTTAATTCTGTTTTCCGATCGAGGCAGTCTACGCCATTCGGAATAAAACGCAAAGAGGCTTATTGCTGTTACATAATTACTGCTACACACACTATAGTCTGTTTACTACAGTCGAACTGCAACCTTCTAAAGGTAAATCGTTTGTATTTATACCACCACATGTAACATTAATAAACTTTGTTTTTCGCCAAAAAATGTCATTTGTGTGCGTGTGTTTGTGTGTATGTGTTTGCGTGTTTGTGTTTGTGTGAGTGTGTGTGTGTGTGTGTGTGTTTGTGTGTGTATGTTTGTATTTGTGTGTGTATGTTTGTGTTTGTGTTTCATGTGCTTCACAAAATACGCAGCAATTACTTCCCTAAACAGAACTAATCGATTCGTTTTTACAATGCAGACGGATTTTTTTTCTCCTTGAAGTTCAAACTAATTTTTATTCAGACCGTCGTGTGGAAATACTCTGTGTTCATTATGATAGTTGTGACGGGTTATGTACAGTTTAGCAGGACTTAAACTAAAATCTCAAATGTTTCGAAATATTATCCCTTATGTTCTAATAATAATTTGTACGGATTAATATTATAATTTTAATTACCCCTCTGAAGCAAATTCTGTATGTTCTAACAGATTTTTCGTAGGTCCCCTCGTTAGTCCCTGACAAATTCCAAATTACTACCTTAAATTAGTCCACGGCGCCTTTATTTTGTACTGAAATATGAGGTACTCACAGCGGCATTGCTGTAGATTCGAGTCTTCTGGGCTGCTAAGCCCTGTCATTGGGGTTGTACGAGTATTGTCTGACGTACAATAATGCCTTCATCTACACCATCAAAAAATATCAACAATTAACTATCTGCAATGATTATAATGCTTGTCCAGTTGCTCCTCCAGCCATTAAAGAGCAAAGTGAAGTTGGAAATGTAACAGCATATTCTATTTCCCCTTAACAATACAATATATAACTAAATAAATTCCACACCTGGTCGAGCGTCACTCCATTATAAGATATTGCCACTCCGTTGATCCTCCTACAAGATGACTCCAGTAAGGAGAAAACTAGAATTATTAATCCCAAGAGAACACTTTTTTGTGCAACAATGCGCCAAGATGAAAGATGACCACAAAACTGGAGGTAAAAAAACGAGAAATGGGTAGAAATAAAGGAAGGAGGATAAAAACGCGATCCCATCATTCCCTTTCTGTCTCTCTTTTTAGCACAGCAATTTTCTCCAATGTCCCTTAAATGAAGGCAAGGCAAGGAGATGAAGAAGGAGACGCCACAAGCAACTCAACAAAATGAACACAAGCGGCAGCTGGTGTGTAGCCAATTACTTCTACTGGCTCTTGATTATCCTGTTTTCTTCCACCCTATACCATACATTCCTCTGTGCCATGCTCTATATTGCAAGCTGCAGGCCTAATTGGCAATTTTCAGCCAAATTTCGCACCTCTCTCAAAGAAACGTTTAACGTAAAAACAATCTGAACAAATTACAAATTAGAGGTATATATACACATACATACATGTAAACAGAGTGTCCCAGGAGGAATGTGCCAGACTTCGGGAGGGTGTTCCTTATGTTAAAGTATACCGAAATAACCCAAAACACCTATGTCCAAAGTTGAACGGTTACGGAGATAATGGCCAGATAAGTTTGAAACTTTGGCAGCTGTTACACACTTATTGATTACTAAATACATATTAAAACTGGCAAGAATATGTGGTTTCTGTAATGTTAATATCTGTACTTAACATCAAACTAACTTTTGAGTGACATAAAGCCATTAAATTGAAATACAAAAACACTCGCACTCATGTCATAGTTGTCCTTAGAGTTCCAAGCACTATACATGAGAATGCCCAGCGCTGACGTAACATGGCTGACTGCGCAAACCGTCACGCAGGCACAATGAACACTGCATTCCACTCTCAAGGACGTTAGAATTGTCACGTGACGTATCAGCTGTGCAGGTTGCAGTATTTGGAACCGCAAGAAGTCCCCACTTTTCTCTGGCCATTATCTCCGTAACCGTTCAACTTTGGATATAAGTGTTTTGGGTTATATCGGTACACTTTAACATAAGGAACACTCTCCCGAAGTCTGGCACATTCCTCCTGGGACACCCTGTATATATACTGTAGTCGATCATTTTTAGTATATTTGTTTCTTAGAATTGCTGGCGTCAGTTACGGACGGTTCATGGCCATGGGTTGTAGGTTAATCTGTCACCGTATGTTCATAACCGTTGGTGATAGGTAGGAGGGGAGAGATTTAAACGCCGAAACGGTTAGGAGCTGATAACGGACGCTAACAACCCAGTGCAAATTCAATCGTGTACGAGTGTGGTGTATAGGTGGGAGTACAAAGAAGTGACTGTGTCATTTTCCTAGAAAGATCTAGTTGTTTAAGTGGATATAGCGCTCCATTGTTTTATATAAAGAATAAAGTGAATAAATAAAACGTAAGTAAAAAAAAGAAAATCACTAAAACTAAATGTGATTCAGTGAGCCACACCCGTTTCCCGGTAAGAGGATCACCTATCAGACTGAGCGCGTCGGGGCAACAAAGTTACACAGGGTGAGCCTGTAGAGTATATATATATTCCGGCAACAGTGGTGTCAGAGCAACAGTGCTGTTGGATAAGTAAACATACGTACTTTTCTCGTCGTATAAATTTCTTCGTTTCTTTAAGGTACAATTCAATGATAAACGGTCCTTTGTAAAAAAAAATATATAATTTCTCGCTTTTCACGAAAGATATAACAGATGAAAGAAATAAATAACGTGAAGAAAGAAAGGATAGGAAAGAAGGAAAGTCAGTCTAAACACAACTTCTATTTTACTTCGAATTGATAATCAGCTACATGCTTCGATCCTACATACCCCGATCATTATCAGCCTTGCAAAAAAAACAATGATAATCCGAATTTAATATCGATACATGCATCTAAACAACAATTCGATACAAGGCCGAAGTTGTGTTTAGAATGACCTTGAAATGTACTGACTAACAGCAAAAACATATCGGGATAGCAGTCACAAGAGAAAGGGGAAAGACATAAAGTAGGCAAGAAACAGGGCGAAAAGAAACAAAGCAGGAATAACTGACAATTAACACCGCTCTGTCTTGAAATTGAATTAAACATTTCTTTGAACTCTGCCGGCAAAGGCATGAGATATTCAAATACTCATTTACACAGCGAGGAGGGTGAGCAGTTAAATAATAATTTTTCAATCACCCCACCCCCCCCCCCCCCCCCCCCCTCCCCAAATACA
>Ga0131853_10018206_pt1 | contig 12781 bp, 6 predicted proteins | sample TergutLab28metaG_FD_92764 | JGI IMG/M metagenome (GOLD analysis project Ga0131853, IMG submission 92764) | Labiotermes labralis P1 segment gut microbial communities from Petit-Saut dam, French Guiana - Lab288 P1 (version 2) (version 2) | ecosystem: Host-associated > Arthropoda: Insects >...
AGAATAAAACGGAGAGTATATACCATGTTTAAAATATTCAGTACCTATATTTGTTGAATAAATATATAAAATGCAACTTTAGAGGTTAGCGGTGCGGTACGACCACTGTAGTTGATATTAGGCTTCAAAAGGTTAAGTCATCATCATCATCATCATCATCATGTTCCTGAAGGGTTAGGCGTGTTTCTTGTTCCTTGATCCTCAAGATGAAGTTGGTCCCTCCATCCCTTCTTCGATCGTCCTATGTTTCTTCGTCTTTTTGGTTTATTTTGTAGTGCTTGTTTCGGTAGTCTGTTTGTGTCCATCCTCTGTACATGTTGTAACCAATTTTTCTGGTACTGTTTTAGTTCCTTTACTATGTTCTGTGCTCCCGTTTTTTGCCTAATACATTGATTCTTTTCTTTATCTATTTTTGTGATTCCAAGTAAGTGTCTCTATTATATTAAGTAAAAAATTTTAATTATTTTGAAGATAATTTATTTGTAGCAAATGCATACGAAGATATTACTGTATCAAGATTATACGTCACATAACCTCAATTTTGCAGGAGAACTTTATTTAGCTTTCATGTAATGGTACACTTCACACAATATTCTATTAAATCACACCAACGTTAAACTAAATATTCTTTATCAAACGTACATTTCGCTTGAAGCACCAAAGAAAATCCATTTTAAAAGTGTTAAAGAAGGAAGAATGGTTCGTTAAAAGTGTGGTTTGTCAATGTAATGCAAGAAGAACTTCATACATTTGTGAGTAAATAGAACATTGTTCAACAGTATTATGTTCGTATGTTAATATAATGCTAGCCAACGAGCATATGTACACACAGGCACATGCATGCGTGCTAACTGACTATACCTAAGATTTAAATAACGTCGTTTCACTCAAAGGAATATAAACCTGTACGGTGATACATAGATATCGTTTAGTGGGAATATTTATCACTGAGATTTTCGTAATAAATACATATTTTCATTATTTTAGTTTAGCTGATTTTGTTTGGGAATCTCTTGCTCATGACGCCTAGTCGCTGCATTCCACGTTTCGTGTTGTAGAACAAATACAAAAAAAAATTGCAAACTATCGCCGTAATAATTATTTTAGGGAATAATTAACCTAAACGTAAAGATGTACCGCCATGTACGTTCACAACTGTAAAGGAACTTCATTAGCATGCGTTTAGGAGAAGTCGAAGAGAATTTGAGCTGGATTATTTGGAAGGGTGTTAGAATAACGAAGTCAATAAACACATACTACAATTACGAGCGCTGAGTGTGAGGAACGGTTAGTAGTTTGAAGTGAGTGCGGAGGGGTGCGTGATAAGCAAGTGCAACATTACACTACTGAAGTAAAAATTGCGATAAATATCACACAAAGGAATTTTAAATAATGAGGAATTTTATCGGTTGGAGTTCCTATAAAAATAAGGCAAAAGAAACCTCAGACACCTAACCTTGACTCTGTCAAGATACAAAGGAAATTTATTGGTAAAAACACGGCTGTTGAATTGCAAACATCTGTGGGAGTGTACTGTATTGCAGTCTGTTTGTAGTCTGCAGTACAAACGTATGTTTTGCTGTTTGCATTATGCGGAAAGGTTTGCACTGGGGTTTTAAATTATGAAGTACATGTACGTGAATAAAAGCTGGATCTGTAAATTCGTACGTTTATTAAAATTAATATCGTTTAATGTTATGTATAAAAATTAGAAATATTCAAAGAATTTCTTTCTATAAAAAAAAAGAAAAAAAACCACTACAAAATGTTTTCATTTCAGTACAGTGGGAGAACACTGTCCTTTGACGTAGCTGATAGTTTTATCTACATTTAGGTTGGTGGTAGCAAGTCGAAGCAAAATGCATAGTACTACAGTTTTACGTTGTTTTTACAGGCGTGGAACTTGATTTCTCACTTCTTTTTAACGTTAGTCATTCCGTTGTGTTTATCTACACATATAAAGTGTAATGTATCAGTCAAAAATACAACAGTATATTACATAAAATGCTATTTTATGGCGACATGTTTCGACAATTCCTGAGTCATCTTTAGGCCCTCTAAAGTACAGATCTAAGGTTAAGAATGTTTATAGTGCATTCTGAAATCCCGAACGCATACAATAGGTAGTAAAATTGTTATTTATTTTAATGAGGCACTGTTTATGAAAGTGGATGTTGACACAACATTTAAGTAGCTTGGATCTCACGTTCTCGTAGAGATTGATGGAGCTAACTTGAAGAACTATAAATTTAACTTTAGTCATCCCGATGTGTTTATCTACACATATAAAGTATAATGTATCAGTAAAAAGCACAATAGTATATTACATAAAATGCTATTTTAGGGCGACATGTTTCGACTCTTTCTGAGTCATCTTCAGGCCATCTAAAGTACATATCTAAGGTTAAGAATGTTTAGAGTGCATTCTGGGGTCCTAAACGCTTACAATAGATAGTATAATTATGTAATTATATATAATAATATATAATAAATGTATAATAATAATAATATAATTATACTATCTAATTTAAGGTTCGGGATCCCAGAATGTACTCTAAATATTTTTAACCTTGGATTTGTAATTTAGAGGGCCTGAAGATGACACAGAAAGAGTCGAAACATGTCGCCCTAAAATAGCATTTTATGTAATAAACTGTTGTGTTTTTGACTTATATATTATACGTTATATGTATTGATTTGTCACATTATGGAAAGAATGTAAGCTGAGGGTGGTCGAGCACAGGGCACTGAGATAACATTTGGGCCTAAATAGAGAACCTACCTGGTTGAGGCAGAAAACTACATAATTAGGATCTGCACTATTCACATTTCTCACCATATATGTATATTTATTTGATCACACAAAGGATTACGAGCTGGACGAGGCATGTGCAATACATGGGGGAGGGGGGGAGACGAGGGAGCTGAAGAGAAAACTTGAAAAAGACCCAACTTTAAATACCTAGGCGTAAGTTGAAAGATAATATTGAAATGGATTTTAAGTAAGTGCGATCAGAAGATGTGGACTAGACTAATCTAGCTCAGGTTATGATCCAGTGGTGGGCTGTTGTAAACGTGAAAATGAAACTTCACGTCCCATAAAACGAGTTAATTGAGTAGCTGAGCAAATCCTATCATTTGCAGAGAAACTCTGTTTAATGGAGTTAATTAGCTTTTTAGTTGTTAGTAAACTGAAGCAGGTGGGGGCGAGATTAATCTGTTAGTGAACAACTTCAGTTCGAAAGTCCTGCCGAGTTAGCCGCTGACGGGTTGCTAGATTCTCTTGATATTGCACATTATACTGGAGTCATAACAATCCCATACGTTGCTAAGTGATTTACCAGACGGCGTATTAAAAATTCAAATAAGAAATTACACAAATATTTGGTAAGAAATCTTTGCAAAGTATTACCGAAAATGTTGATCGCATTTCTTTTTTAGAACAGGAAATTGTTGGTATATATTTTTGGGAATGGATTAAGAAAAATCGCGGACAGCATGCGGCTCGAGTGCCACACGTTGTGAGTCCACCTGGGAAGTATCTAAGAATAAAATATGCAGTTACTTAGAGTAAAACATTGAAGTTGTTTTGGGTACTAGAAATACGAAAGAGGATTGAAACGTAAACAGAGCCATTAGCTTTCGCATCCATCTTTCGTGTTCTGAATCTTTTATTTCTGCGACGAGCTATTACTGATCCCTTTATATATATAGCAACATGTGGAATAAATAATGCTCCTAAGTAGCCTATGTCATTAGAATGATGTCGTAACAATATATTTCGGCAATGTCGTAGTTTCTTCTTACCCAACATTAGTCTTCTATTGCACAAGACAGACTTGTACCACCACGCCTCTGCGTGTCTATGAATAGGTTTGCCAGTTATAACATCTAAACCAACTGACCAATTTTCTTTTCATTTCTTTTAAAAAGTCATAAATAACAGAAACAGAACTTCTCTGCAGATATTGAGTTTGGAGTAGTAGCATCTAATTTTGGTTCCTTTATCTTATTACTTCAACTATGCAATGCTTATGTGACTTTAGTAAATAAACCTCTCCATCCACCTCCGTCTTCCCAAAGTCCGCCTTTGCAATATCCTTCAATGTCACACCTCCCCTCCTTCGTGATATCTTTCCTGAACTTTTGTGTACAATTTGACCTCGGTCTTCCTCTACGCCGATTTTCGTTTAGATATATGCTTATAATATTATTGAAAATTATATCTTGTTTCCTTCAAAAGACACTCTCCTACCTTCTAATAGGATTACTGTTACTCATAAATAATTCCCACCCTTGATTTTGAGAACTTCTCAAAAACTTCACCTCTGCTACCCTCCTTCTCTTCTGCCTACAAAGTGTATCAGTGGCTACATAGAGATATGCCAGGGCAAGCAGAAAGTTGTGAAACAGAAAACTGCTTTGAATAATAATCACTTTTCGGAAAACGCTTAATATAACCATACAAATGCGAGTTATGGAAACATTTCGAATTGCGCACTATATTTGAAGGAATTCTATGCAGCACATAAAAATGTTTGGTTGTTTTAAATCTGTCCTGTACTTCGTAGCACATCGTTAACTGAAGGAACACTTTAATTAACTAAAAATGTGGAGGAGTAAATTAAAGATTCGACACCCCTAATAGAAAACCTACCACTGTGCATGACCCTCGACAGTTTCCACGCCATTCCTCTCCTCAAAACTTGCTTCATTGAGATTGACAGCAACTGAAACTTCCCACTCCTTTTCTGTCTCATATAAGTAGATCTTCCACCAAAACGTTACACAAATGTGTTGTTTTACAAATCACAGCCACAAAAGATTTCGTAACAGTATCAGATGACAAACGTTCTCTGAAGTCACGACGATTCAGTTTATTTTGTCATATATTCTTACTTATTTCAACCCAGGTCGGTCCGAATATTTCTCACACAAAGCTGTCTACAGAATTTCCTTTTACGGAAGGCATCTGGCACCCACACAGTACTGCCTTAGTCGTTATTTTGTATAGGCACATTTCTGTCCACAGAATTTTGTAAATCAGACGTTTCATTAACAGTTTTCGACCTTTAAAGAATTACGGAGAAAGGGGTGCACAAATCCCGGGTGCAAGGTCCTCCAGACTACTACATTTTGTACGGCAGCGCCTAGTATTTGTTGGTTTTCGGTATAAGGCTTTATGTTGACCTTCTGGGTCCTAGAATTTTGCAGTGTTTCCAAGTTGTTATTTTCAAAAAATTTTTCGCCTGTGGGTACAGGTTATTTATCTTCATGTTTTTGGAGAAATACTTTTGCGTAGCGGACAAGACGAACGGACACAACAAGTTAAAACCTTAGTTAGTTCATATAACTAAATATCCAACTAACCAAATAACCATTCAATAAACTCAGGGAGAATATTTATTCTTGAGAATCAAATAATTCCCGAACTAGTCAAAAGAAATTTCAGGATTGTATAAAACCAGAAATTCATTACCCTGTTCAGAAGTGCCCGTTACATATTTCTGTTTTGAGCTAGATAAATGGAGTTTATGCCTTCCCATCCTATTTCTTTCTGACCTACTTTGATATTGTCGACTCGTTTATCTTTCAACTGACTTCCTCTTCAGATTTCCTTGCTTGAGATTCTCTTCTTCCCCTTGGTGCCTCACTTAATCCTCCTTGATCTGATCAGTCTGGCGAAGTTTAGAAATGTGCAAGATATTGTAAAATAATTCAAGTAAAAGTCGCATTATGCGATATCACGGAAACATTTTTACATATACCGTTTCAGGAAATAAGCCTACCTTGTACATGTGTTGTTTGTTTCAGAAATGTACGATAAAGATGAAAGTTATCGGAGTTACGAGTCAAAATGTTATACCTTCTGCTTCGTACTTCAATCAAGATCCACAGATGAAAATTTTCGAAACTGGGTACCTGCTGTCTTTCTCAGTATTTCCAAGAACATATTAGGATAGTATTAATAATGTCACCTTTGCTTTGCAATTCCACAGAATACGTAATTCGAAATAACTCCTATCGGTGCTACGGAAGTTGAGAAGCTCAAAAATTGGCACGAAACACACCTACACGACAAACACCATCTCAAATATGAAGACGTTTTTTGTGTAACAACACAGCGTGAAGTTTTCTGACGGCCAATTAAAGTGAAATGTCGTCTGCACCGCCACAAAATGCTGCGGAGCTATTGCTGCCAACTAAACTAGTTTAGGGGGCTGTTAAAACAGAATCTCAGGCATACGACGAGTTAAAAACACATTTCAGACTCTCATCTTGTAAACACATATCTGTGTTAAACGGACAAACCGGAATAATGACGGGGCTACTGGCTGGACGACCGAGGAACTGCAGCTCCATTCCTGGTGTGAATAAGAGGTTATTCTCGTCTTCATAGCTATAATTCCGGACTCCACTGTGTCCCTTACTTAATGGGCGCACGGGTCTCTTCCCAGGCGGTAAAGCGGCCGAGGTCTGAAGCTAAACACTCTTGCCCATTTAGTACAATTTCACGAAAACCTGCAGCCAGACTTTCTTTCCTTCATATGCCTTCTAGATATGGCATGAAGCCCTTTATGTTAAAACAAATGGCCGTAATAAACTTCTGAAAGATTCTGATGATCAGAGTCGCTTTGATGAGCTCTTCAGGCCTCCTGGTCCTATGAAAGATGAAATGGGCTGAGTGAGAGACTTAAAATATTACAGGACGAAAATGACTACGTTTTATACAGGCCAACGAGATTTGTAAAGGAAATGGGCTCAGCGTGAAAAGTGTGCAGACGGAAATTTTTTGGGAAAACATAACAGAAAACGTCAATTTGAGGAGCTGAACTGGGAGCTGGGGGGGGGGGATGGGAGGATAAGAATAATATATTTGGTTCCTCAGCAAATATTTAGGGAAACTGGGAGATGGAAGAATAAGCATTATAAAGTTGGTTCTAAACCAGATACTTAGTGAAGTTGGGAGATAGATTAAAATGGCTGGAATATCTTCCAATTGTAGGCTTTGCTGCCAAAGGTGTTAAACACATTGGCTATTTCATACGGCTTTTATCTGCCAAATATTTTGTAACAAAATGAATAAAACATTGTTTTTGGCATAGTTCCTTAGGATGCGAGTGAAAATACGGATGTAGAAAGAAAGCCTAACATTGCGTGACTCTCGATAAATTATCCCACATTTCGTCAACCAGGAGGGGTAATCGAATTCACTAAAATGTTGATAGGGTCGCTTCCCAGAAAGCGGTCAACTGGTACTGATCGATGCCAAATGGTCGTTTCCAAGATGGTATGGGTAAGAACTGTTTTATGGCGTCGAGGAGCTTACGTAATGCAAAAACTCTAAGAACGTGTACTTTCACGTTCTAAACACTGAGCGACAAGCTACGTGTAGCCTGTACGACATTGCATGTTACATAAAACTTTGTGTGTGTTTGAGGCGTGTTAAGTACACAAAGATATACCAACAAAATTACATTAACGAATCTTCAAGTTTGCAGACTCCACTGCGATTATAGTACAGTATATATAATTAAATAAGGTAAATATTTATTTGGGGCACGCGGTGGCGCAGTTGGTTGAAACACTGCGCTACAAGCCGGAAGGTTGCGGGTTCGATTTCCGATGGTGTCATTGGAATTTTTTATTGACGTAATCCTTCCGGTCGCACTATGGCCCTGGGGTTGACTCAGCTTCTAACAGAAACTAGTACCAGGAATATTTCTTGGGGGTAAAGGCGGCCGGTGCGTAGGGCTGACAACCTTACCACCTTCATGTGTCGGCTGTCTTGAAAACTGGGAGCCTAAACCTCCTGAAACCCTCACGGCCTGTCAAGGCTTGTAATAGGATTGCTAAAAAAAATTATTCAAATGTTGAATGCACCACAATTTTAATTATAGAGTTCATCAGTGTTCTTTCATAGCAAAATCCATTGTTGAAAACACTCTAATTTTGAAACTCGGAGTTTCCTACAAAAAATATGACTTTATTTTACACAGCTGTATTGCTTTGGAGTAGCAGTACTGGTTATTATTATTACTATTATTATATTCATTAATATATTTTAAATTCAACTGCCTGGACCCTACATTTTCAGCCACGCATGGTCACCGGCCACCACATAAAAACTATGACTGAGTGCCCGAAGCCATCTCGGGACACGATATTTGTGAACACAACAGTACATAACAAGGGGCTTCTGAGGGACTGACACCCATTACATAATTCTACAACGTGTCAAAATAATTTTTATTCAACGATCCTTTATTAACGGCGTCCACGATAAATCGATTCCTGTCACTACGGCATGGCAATCCTCAGGATGCGAATGGAGGAGACGGCCTGAAGACAAGAAGGGAAGCGGTAATAAATTAGCTTGTACGAAACACTTTACATGGCCATAGAATGAGGAGATCTTTTGGTTGGGTGAACAAGTCAGGGAGAATGATATAAGCAGAGCATGTGTCACTACTGAGGGACACGAGAAATGCACATGAGGTTTTGGTGGGGACATATGAAGCAAAGAAACAATTTAGAAGGCCTAGAAGTAGAAGGGAGGATAATATTAAGGCGTATCTTAAACAAATAAAATGAGAGGGCATAACTTAGTTTCTTCTGATGGTTTTTACAAGTGGTGGGCTCTTACAAAAAAACAATAACAAACTTACGGGATTAAAAAAAATGTCTCGACTAGCTGAGGGACTCAGCTTCTCAAGAAGCACCTGCCCCGTGGGTATTCTTAGTTTGTTAACTACTGCATAATTTATGTAGAACAGGGGGTTTTAATAACTCTGCATCGCCTGCGACACTTGATGGAATGGTGTTGTACCCGAACAAAAGAAGATGAAATAAACGAGAAGTAGGACGAAAGGAAACACCGAAGAAAATCAGGATAAACATTTTTTAAGTGTACATCTGATGTGTGGTTGACCGTGCATCATAATTCAGTGTGGATAAGAAACCAACTAGATGTCACTATTGTGTTATCCTTTATTTCTCCTTTACAAGTTGCTCAACATGTTTCGGGCAACTATGTGCCCATATTCAGGAGCTGACGACTGCGTAGTGTTTTCGCCACGTGTTGGTATTGTGCCGTGGCTGCAGTAAGGCTGTCAGAACCGGTTGGTAGGTAGTGTGTCCATTGAGGAGTTCGTAGCAAGTACGAACTCCTCAATGGACACACTACTACACTACGACCCGGGGGAACACGTTAATAAAAAAAGTGTGATATATATATTATACATATATATGTCAATGTAATAATAATAATAATAATAAACTCATAATAAATTACCCTTTGTGCAATCAACACAGCATAACAGACAAATTATGGTTATTACTCATCAGCAGTTTTCACAGTAAAATTAGTGGACGGGAAGACGAGAAAGAAGACGTAGCTAGCTGTTGGATGACATTAAGGCAAGCAAAAGTTATTGGAGTTTGAAAGAGGAAGCACTAGATCGCACTTTTGGAGAACTCGCTTTGGTAGAGGCTAATGGACCTGTCGCAAGGTAGACTAAGCAAGGAATTACAATTGGTAGAACTAAGGTGTACTTCGTTCAGTTGTCATTCATTGACAGCAATTGTGACACAGCAAGGTGGCTGACACAGATCATATAGTTACAGGTACACAGTGAATCCTATCAAATACCGCCATAAAACCCTTAAACACGGCACGGACGCTACCGTCCACATTATTCTCCATTCATTCACCTTTGCCAATTATCATAAAATGGCTCGCATGAATCTAAATAATCGCAACACAGATTGCTGTATGAACAGTCATCACTGGTTTATTTCAGATTAGAATTGAAACCACAGAGTTAAGTGTTTGAAAAGCGGATGAATAAAGATTACATCATTTTTGGCTACAAGGGACTCATTCATTACTGCTTCTACGGAAATGCAGGTTATTACCATTTACTGAAAGGCTTTAAATCAATCATTATATCTTACGCATTCCAACAAGGACAGTTTTGGTTGATTTATGCAGTGTATCACCTGTTAACTCATACAGGAATTGCACTATCAAATACTGTATTGTTACAGTCGTTATAAGCTCCATTTAGTAAGAAATAAAAATTAGGTTGGCCCTATTGTTGAGGCGCATTAATTTAAATGGCATCTGCTATATCTGTGTAATACCTAGAGTACACAAGCTGCTACAAAGCCGATTGTAGACGCGCACTGACCTCTATGGCATTGCTGCATCTATGGAATTTACACAGTAAACAATCTGGTACAAACTCATGTTTGCAGAATTGTCTATGCCCTTTAATCTCTCTCTGTCTTTGTCCATCTGAGGATCTCTTATTATAAGAATTTAGCATTACGTCTGCTTACGGTAAGGGGCATTTTCCATAGAAAACGGAAACAAAAGGACTGCCAATATCTAGACCTGGAGCAGCAAATACAAACGGTAAGCACAGCAGCCTATAGTTTTAGTCTATTATTGCACTCTTCTATAATTAAGAGAGGACAGACAGAAGGGTCGTGTTTATCCCCGGTTGCCATGGTACACGAGACAAATGGAAGTGGCATATCGATTTCTGTTATTAGAATTGTGCGGTTTTGGGGATGATATTTATAGGAGTTCCAGTGGCGTCAGCGAAATTGAAATACTGACAGAGTTTACAGGGGTGTACAACTAAACCTTTTAATATCATACGTATAAGTGGAAATGTTTTATAGATCAAACTCAGCATATTTTATAATTCCGAGAAGAAATTTTTTGTCTCGTTGACGTAAACCCCGAACTGAGTAACATGAAAGAATATCATGCACAATTATTTGAAGTTACATATTGAAGAGCTTTATAATTTAAACTAGTCACCAAATATTATTTGGATAAAGAAATGATGGAGGTTCAGATGGATGGCGCAAGTAGCTAACATACAATATTTTAGTCTGCGAAGTTAAGGGGAAGATGCTATTGTACAGCATACTGTGACCGTGTAGACACCGCTTGGGAGACCTGTGTGTAAATTGTAGAATAATAGTAAAAATGATAATTAGGGTCTTTGAGACGTGATGCACTGTCACTGGGCTAGTGCCAAGTATCTTCACTTTGGACTGCTTGACCTCTTAATATGAGAACAGTATGTTTCCAACGAAATGTCGAGAACCATTAACCCAGAGACACAACGCTGTATCCCATGAGATCTGAATCCTCAGTTACACTGCTGTGCTAACCTCAAATGTTGGAACTTTATAATGGGACATGTATGCCCTATATCAACCCTCCTGCCATCCGAATTAAGCGTAGTGTTACATCCTGTATGCGCAGCAAAGTTACCGCAATGTGTTCGCGCGAGCGCATCACGCATAACAGGTCGCTTGAGGAATGCGCAGTAACTACACCACTAATATGAAGCATCTGCAAGTCTGATTATTATGGTTCGTCTCTTTCCTTGCTAACGGGTCGATGCATCTCTGTCAAGTCAACTTTACTCTCACAAGCGTTACAAAATTCACGATTATGAAAAATGAACTCTCAGACCCTATATATTCAAATTTGGATAGTGCAACATAGTGGTAAAAATGCCGCTGAGCAAATATACAAAATAACGTCCAATTTGCACTTCTCTTTGCGCTACATCTGTGTCATTTCCTGTATTCCCAGGACTAGAATTCCCTTGTAGGTAGGCATTTATCCTGGGTCCAAATTTTTGCAGCCAGAAACCTGTGTTGCTACGTCATGGTGTTAAAATAAATTAAAGCCTAGAGCTAAATTTAAATTATGTCTGTGCAAGCTAGGGGTTTTTTCCAGATTCTGGACAAAATTAATTTCTAAACCTGACTGCCGTGCCCTAGTTAACGTTATTCTCTCTGCCTCTGAATTCCTACTTCTGTTGTAACTAATATCTCTGTATTTTCCCTATTCTTTCAGCGGATTTTATATCTACATCTTCAAGCAGCTAGTGAACACTTAGACTGAAATAATGGTCTTGATTTTCGTCACGCACATAATTATGTAGTGATTTTTTGAACAACAACAACAATAACAATAATAAACACAAAAATAATTAACCGCTTGAAGCCCGGGCTAAACTCGCTTTCAGTTTTTAGGCGCCTTTACAAAATTACTAAAAGCAAATATTAGTTTCGCCTTGTCTGTCCGTCCATCCCTCCTTTCTTTCGTACACATGGTGCAACTCGGCTCCCATTATAATTATTTTCATGAAAAGTGATACCAGATTATATTTCGAAAATCTGTCGAGAAATTTAAGTTACATTAAAACCCGACGAGAATAACGGGCATTTTGTATGAAGACCAAGGCACATTTATGATATCTCGCTGAATTTTGTTAGAATGAGAAATGCTTCAGACAAAATGTAGAGAAACTCAAATCACACATTTGACGTCCAAAAGAAAAAATGGTCCCGTTTTGAGATAGTGTGGAAGGACACTGCACATCCGGACAGAACACAAATGACAATATGACACAAGCACATTGCACGATCGATAACTAAGGCTACAAACACACACTCAGAGTATGTAATAGTTACTGCTATTCCACTGCAACAATGGTTGCACGGACGCGCCTTAATATTACGTTGTACGTACACTGACTGTCTGTTTTAAACATCTTACTAGATTCCCAACAACGTGGTTGACTAGAACTCTTGTATAGCTTGGAAATTGTATATAGTCAAACACAACTGTGTCACATAGGTGTATTTAATGGCTAAATGGACAACTACATGTTTCGGCTCGTACTGGCCATCTTCAGGTTGTCTTAAGAGAACTGGCTTATGATCTTACTATAGGCATTGCGCG
>Ga0131853_10018207_pt1 | contig 12781 bp, 4 predicted proteins | sample TergutLab28metaG_FD_92764 | JGI IMG/M metagenome (GOLD analysis project Ga0131853, IMG submission 92764) | Labiotermes labralis P1 segment gut microbial communities from Petit-Saut dam, French Guiana - Lab288 P1 (version 2) (version 2) | ecosystem: Host-associated > Arthropoda: Insects >...
TATACCATGTTTAAAATATTCAGTACCTATATTTGTTGAATAAATATATAAAATGCAACTTTAGAGGTTAGCGGTGCGGTACGACCACTATAGTTGACATTAGGCGTCAAAAGGTTAATCTGAGGTGCTGGCATATTGTCTTACCGTAATTACGGGTAACTACTGGCTTATTCATCTGTAGAAGAACAAAACATCCTTTTGCATATACAACACAGCCTCCATCAGATATGTTTATTATGCTGAAGATCACAACATACAGAACAGTAATATTATCGTTTGTTTTGTACGGGTGCGGAACGTGGTAGAACTTTGTAGAAGGAACATAGATTACAATATTCGGGAAGAAAGCGCTGAGGAAAATACTGGAAAGGATTAAGTTAATGGGCAATTTAAGGTAGTACATGAGGAACTTAACGATTTGTGACAGTTTACTTTGTATTATTGAATTACTGAAGTAGGAGACAAGGTATGATACAAAGTTTTCGTATGAAGGCGTGCATTCAGAAGACCGCGATTATATGAATAGGGATGCTGAGAAGTACGGATGTGAGAATCCGAAGTGACCAGAACTGGCTGAGGATCGTATCCGTTCGCGCGCGTGGTTCGTATTAGCACTATTCAGCCTTCTGTTTTGTGCTGCCGCGGTGTTATAGCGGAATATTTTGGAAGCAGAGAATGTGACTTACGTTTCATGCCCAGTTCACTTGCTATCTGCAGCCATGATCTGTCCATCTCAGCAGCGTCTTTGTAACCTCTTCTTTTGGGATTGTACAGTGCGGGATGCTTCTCCACTTCTCGCACGAGCTTTGCGTCCGTAACGCCATTGGTCGCACTGGCCGTATTGGTGTTATCCGTGAACGTAGTCATCAAGTACGAACCGAACAGTCACATGCAGTGCACTAACATTTGTACCCTTCACGTCAAACTTACGTAATTGACGAGTTGTAAGATTTGGTGTTACATACGAGGCTTTGTTACGTTGCGTACGTGCGTCTGTAGAACGTCGCAGCTCGTAAGACTATGGCCGGAAGGGGGGGGGGGGATTTTGGGGCTCGGGAACAGGCTTGCGGCTCGCAAACCGGTCGAAGTATGTAGCAAACAGTTACGGAAGTCCCCCACCAAACGTTCACAAGCGACGCGGATGCGGTGCGAAAATAATGCCTCGTGTCGCACATTCGTCATCGTGACGTTTATGCGTTTAGTGTTAGGTTGGTCGGCCATTGCGTGTTACTGCACATGCAGAACCATAGTGATATGTGCAGTGTACATTATAAGGGTGGGATATCTGTAAATGTGAGCGAAAACAAAACACACTGTTGGACCGGCGTATTGGTACAACCACAAAACCTATTTTATGATATGTCGATATTTGCAGCCGTGCAGCAGACAACGGCAACGTGACGCATTTGCTGCATCGTCGGAAGTAATCGTGGCTGCAGCCGCTGCGCGGTGTCGCATGCGTCCACTGCACAGCAGCATTTTCCGTTCGCGTAAGCAAGTTTAGGGCTGTTCTGTGTATGTTGTGTTGTTAGTGCTCGTTCGCTGTAAGTAAATGATGCTGGTGCCATGCGTATCGTAAAATAGACATTTCGAAGATTAATTGCGGATGAGGAAGGTGTAGTGTTTATGTTAATTTCATTTCCTTAACCAGCTGAGGAACTTCCATGATATGTGCTAAGAACGTTATGCCGTAGGAATCCACCGCACCGCCGTACGTTTTAATTTCCTATAATTTTTAACAACATGGCGGAAGCCCGAACTTATGAATTGAGAGCTACATTACAGGCGCGTCATTTGGAGTGCTAATATGATGATGCATGGTAATAGATCTTCGAAAATTATGCAACGTTTGTTGAGTCAGTTTATTCGTACAATGTAAAATAACATGATGGCCTTGTTGGTTTTTTAAGCATGTAGTTTGGTGGTAATAACACGTTATTGGAGTTAGGTCATAAACATGCGTACACATAATGTTCGAAATGTCATCGGTCAACAGCACCATGCGTAGCAATTGGACAGAAATAGCATTTTTATGCGATAAAGTAAACATAGGCCGGCTATGCCTTAATATACGTTTTCAAAAAACAAGTGAATATAATAATATCCACTTATTATTATTATTATTATTTTCTAGAACTAGGAAACTGGTAATTAGTACGATGCCTTTTATTGCATTTTTTAACATGTTCAGAATCTACATGGATCTGCTGAGACAACTGTGGTGGAATCGGCAAGGTCTCCGCACACCTCGCGGGGGGGGGGTTCCCAAACGTACAGAATGCTAACATTTTTTACGGTTTCATGTGGACTGGATACCTTTCTGAGCGTACTTTGCTAATAATTATAGGGGGCCAAGATTTTTTTTTTTGTACAGAGAGGCCCCGACCGTTTATCTACGCCACGGTGACAGTTACATTATGTTGCAGGGTTATTTGAACTTACACGTATAACTTAAAGTTTTTATAGCAACCAAGATTAATAATGAGTAACATACATAACACTTGTAGGCACTCTGTAATTCTCTTTCCACTGTGGTTCAGTTATGTAACCAACTGAAAGCACACAGATGTATGAGGTAAATTGCATTATATTTTTGGATTATGAATGTGCGTCAACATTAACAACACAAGATTTGTAGCACTTAGAAGTGTTTGCAGTGGTAGAGAGTGTTTTAGGGAGTTCTATTGATATATAAATCTTAGGGGTGGAATAATGAGGAAGTGAAGTATGGTGCTGACAACTGAGTGAGGCCATTGCATATAACAGTGTTTCAGACCAACTTCCCCCTTCCAGCTTTTACACTGTGAGATCAGTCAACATGTCCATTCTGCCAGGCACTGGCCCTGAATATGGTAACCAGAATGTATGCCAACATGTTGGGACAGTTTCAACATGCAGACACGCAGTGCCAAAGTTCCAAATGTTACCGTGGTATATGATTCAAAAATACAATTTTCTAAGCGTTTGTACATGTTACTAGAGGGTAAAGAATGAACAGACTTCACATTCTAGATGCCCTTTTTCGAACTTATCTTAGCAAGGTTGATGGTGTGTATGTCTTAGTAAGAAGACTGTAATGTGTACCATCTTCTTGGATGCGATGCCCTATGTAAGTTGGAAATTCACGAGCATTTCTGAAAATCTACTGCTACCATGTGGAGAACAAAGAAGAATGTTACATGATACCGCATCCCAGAAGACAGTGATATTCATAGTCACTGCCATGAGAACCCCAGATTGTAAACTTTTAATTGAATTGTTTGTAATCCAGTCTTCTGATTGTATGCCCTCAGATTTGAATTTCTGTAGTTCGGCTGTAACACCGTAAATGTTTCAGACATGCAGTCAAACCCTGATAAGCGCCACTCTTACTTTGCGCCCACGAAAGTGTGTGAATCAAAATTCCATATTATACCATATTTCAATTTACCACCATCGATGATATACTGGAATCAGTTGCGATGAACAAACAATAACACTGTATTGGGATTTGACACATCTTTCTTTTGTGTAGTGAATTCATTAAGTAATGCATAATCTCTTTTTTCCAGATGATTTCGCAAATGGGAAACTCGACAGTGCCGTGAGTGACTTGGCAGAAGATAAGACTGAAGCAGTAGAACAACGGCTAGAAAAGGAAAGTTCAAAATATAAATATCAGCAACGTGGTAATAACTTACATTGCAAGTACTGTGACATTACCTTTATTTCCACAGTTGAGTTCCACAGTCATCATCTGTGTCACGTTGAACTTCCGAGTGTAATTGCCCAGAGACTAACTCCTGCTTATGTGCAGCGAATGATTAAAAACAAACGATTAAAGAGTGGATACAAGGGGAGACGACGTAATTTTGCTCGTAAACACACCAGGTCATACCAAGTTCCAAAAGCTAAGAAGAATAAAGAAACCGGACCGTTGAAACTGACCCTTAAGTTGGCCACTGCTGCCACTACAGATAAACCATCATTTGAGATTGTACCACAGAAGATTCTTATAGGACCGGGAGGTGTGTATTCCACAAACGGCATTCTAGACGAAGTTAAGTCAGAGGTATTTACTCCGAGTGAAGACGTGGAGTGGAATAATCAAACTGTGGAAGGGGCAGGGGAGGGAGCAGGGAAGGTGGAGGGGACACAACAGAATTTGGATGGTACGTTGGAGTCACTCGAAGAAAACTGTGCTGTTAATGTGGAAGGGGTGGAACAGGACCAAAGTGAAGAAAGGCTTGAGGGAGAGGAGGAAGTGACAGGAGACACATTTGAGGAAGAAACTGAAAATGAAAAAGCAGTTGAGGATCCTTATCTTAATACGGTAGTTGACTTGAAATTGGATGATCAGCAACAAGAGGGTAGGTCAGCTTGTCCCAGTCCCTCTCCCAGTGAACAGCTTCGGCCAGAATTTCTTGCTCCTGAAGAAGAATCGTCTGATAGCCTACCTTCGCCAGCAATGGTTGAGGTCAGCAATACAACCTTATCAGAAGCTGGGTCACCAGCATTTCCTACAACATCGCCAGCACCACCTCAAACATCAGGGGATTCCAACTTTAAACATTCAGCATCTGAACAGGATCAGCATTCTGCACCTGTTGCTGATCCACAAGAAGAACTGCCAACTCACTTAGGAAGCAGAGATGAGGGAAGTAGTGAAACACCTTTGCCTTCAGAAACAGGGAATTTCAACTGGAATGACATTGGCAATGTAACTGCCAATACTACAGATGATCCAGCATCTAATTCAGGAACAGTAGAGGAGCGAGATCCTTTAATGTTACCAGAACAGGCGTCAACAGATCCACAGCATGAAACTGTCGGTAATTCAGAAAATTTAGGGGAAGGAAGTCCACCAGATTCCCTGCTCCGTGGCTTCCTCTGTGATCCTTCAACAGGTGATAAGGCCATACCAGTAACTACACCAGCATCTGGTGTGGTTGGGAATGTAATTGATGGCTTAGGTTCTGAATATATTTCGTTAGAACGCCTTGGAGAAACTGGTGCTTTAGTGTGTTGTGATGTGTGTGGTGAACAGACATCGAACTTGGAAGAACATCGCGCTAGGGCTGGACATTATAAATGTGGACACCAGGAATGTGGGAATCAGGTTTTTCCAAATTTGAGTGAATTAGCTTCTCATCAACATCTGGCTCATGGCGGTAGTGGACAACCTCCATCACAGCCTCCACAACAACAGCAACAACAACAGTCATCTCAGCAGTACCCAATGCCCCATCACCAACCACCACCTGTGCAGCAGTTGGCCCAACAAGTTCAACGTCTGCCAGTTCCACACCAACAGCTTTCTCCACGTCAAATGAACCACCATTCACCACAACCAGTGGTCCAGCAGATGTCTCCTCAGCTTCACCAACTAATGCCACCACAACAACCTTACCCACAGTCTCAAGTTCGCCGTCCACCGCCCTTGTATCGTGTGCCACCTTCTGGTAATGTGCCTGGAACACCGCAGGCAATGCAACACCAGTATCCTAATCATCCACAGCAACCCCAACAGCAGCATATGATGCCACCACAGATGTACAATCAACAACCTTTCCCTCAACCTCAGAGTGATTATTCTGCTCCTGCCGGATCCTTACCTGCTCCCAGACCTTATGGTAATGTGGTTCAACAGATGAATCGTCCACGGGCCCCTTCACAACATAGTATGCAGCGGCCAAATATAGTCCAGCAGCAGCAACCAAGAATGGGGTTACAACAGAAACGGCCAGCTGTAGTGACCAATTCACCTAGTAGCTCTCCAAATAAACAAAGGAGGATGGATGTCCTTCTACCAGACAGCCATGATGATGCTGATTGTCATGTAATAGCAATGCAAAAGAGAACAGACACTGGTCCCATGATTGGGAATGTTCAGGGTGCAACAAATAGTGGACGACCTGAATCAATGATTCACTTAACAGATTCAATAACATTGTCTGTGAGGCAGCCTCAAGGTGCAGCAAGTGCCGGCCAGCCTGTGGCAGCTGGAGGGAAGAACAAGAGTGATGCAAAGGCAGTTGCTAATATTCTGGCCACCCGGGGCATTACAGTTACACCTGCAGGGGGAACAGTAGGCCGTGCCGGGGCCCAGCAAAGTCCACAGCAACAACAGAGACAATCACGGCCACCTCCGGCAACTCCGTCTGCAGTACCTGCAGCTTCACAGCCAGTTACCACGCTTAATTTGAACTCTGCAATTTCTATCATAGCTCAGCCAACTGGATCATCACCATCCAGACAACAGCAGGTATTAGTAATATATGTACATGCAACAAGGGAGAAAATTTTATTTCTGTGGAACACAATTTTTTTTTTTTTTTTGTGTTATTGTATGGTTAGGTACAGTAAAATATTAAGTCAGTTCGGCAATACTTCTTAATTAAACATCAACATGTCTGAAAATTTGGTCAGAATCAACTCTGACAATTATGATTACATGGGGTAGGTTGCTAATGATCATCATTACGACACCAGTCACTGAGAAATCAAATGTGCATGCTATCATAACGTGTAGTGGCATTGTAAACTCCGTGCTTCCTCATTTACCTTATACACTGACACTCAGTAATAAAGTTAACCAAAAGCTGAAATCCAGTTAGAACTGAAAATCTATAATCAGTTTGCTGTACTGAACCAGATCTACAATTGAAAGCATGACTGTGGAAGGATACGTGCTGGTGCATGATGTATCCAGACATGTTCCTTCTTATGAACTCAGTCTCAGATTTAGGACTTAAGTAGTTTTGATTAATCAACTAGAATAAGTATTATGTAACTGCATGTGGTAGAGTCCTTTTTTTGGAGGTTAGCAAGTCAACAGGTTGTAGAGAATTTCTCTCCTCTAATTGAATGTTATGGTTTATTACTGTGCTCTAAAGAACTCGACACTTCTCTGTATTCTGAGGCAGTTGAATCCAGTCCATTACCTCCCAATCTACTTTTTTAAGACCCAATGTGATATCCTTGTGTCTACTAAGGTCTTACAGGCAGTCTGTTTCTTTTAGGTTTTCTAACCAATATCACATGCATAAGTGTATAAATTTGTGTACAGTAAAAAAACTTCAGTTTTCTGTCTTTTCTTGGTGGCGTGTGAGCAACTGTTTATGGGGGTCATCTGATTAGTATGACAGTGAATGCAGTTGAAAACAAGCACATTTTTTTCTCTTCAAAAATGAAAGTGTCCTGGCTTTAATTGTGTCTAGTTTCAATTCTCCTGCAAAAATCCACAAATTCAACTAATGGTTGCTTACTCTTAACACCCTGTTCCAAAAAGAATATGCGAAAGTTGCATATCATCTCAGGTGTGGTGGATGTCAAGATAGCTTTTCTTTAAAATTGCAGTCAAAAATGGCACTATTTACTAAGGGAGAATGCTGCTATTAATGATATCAACTTATAAAGGGCTGTCTTATTCATCTTATGCAGATTAGATCAGAAACAAAATTTAATAACAACTTTTATATGCAGATTTAATTCAGTGTACAAAATACTTTATTGATTAATAAAATTATATTTGTGCAAAGAAAACAAAAATGTAATTAAGTATTTTAATATTCATTGAATGCCTGTTATGTAACAGAGATTGGTATTTCAGAACTTTCATTTTAGAGGCAATTATATAAATGTAATAAACTGTCTGCACACCATAACAGGGTGAGATGAAGGCTTAAGATACCGAGCTGAAACATGTATTTTAATAAATGTGGTGCAAATTCATGTCTTGTATTTAGTTTATATCACACACAATGGTTTGTTGCATACAGCGATTGAACTCGGTCCAATTTACTGCGTGCTAAAAAGTATTGCCTGTAGTTCTGGCTGGTCACTTAGGAAGCTCCAAGTGCAGAAGCACAGGGTGGTTTTAAGAATGGCTAAAGCTTGTTCATATTCTTCTTAATTGTTACCATTTTAAGAAATGCATTGGAATTACAAGACTGATTATGAATTTTATGCATGGCTGGTTGTGTTGGAGATAATTAGTGTTTTTTGGAAGTATACCTTACTGTTTATATCAGTAACGTCAGTATGTACCAGTTGTATCATCTGGTTTGGTAATTGAAGGATACTTTAGAATCGGCATTTTGACGTTATGAAGAAGAGAGGATTTGATTGGTAATGGATTGGTCAGAGGTGGAAATAGGCAGACATCTTACTGTAGCCAAATATTTTTGGTATATTTGTTTATTAGGTAGAGCAATTGCTGGCCACAGTTACAGGTGGTTCATAGCCATCAGTTATAAATTTAAACTACCACTATACATAAGAACCGTTGGTGATAGGTAGGAGGGATTACCTACAGAGAGATTTAAACGGAGAAATGGTTAGCAATAGATAATGGAATTGGGTGATGAGTGATAGCAGTCGAGTAGGCAAGCGGTATGATTGAGGTGGTGTAAAGTGTGGTCAACAAATACAAAAGTGTTATTTCTGGAGGGAAGCTACAGCTGTGCTCTTTTCTGTTGTGGGAATATGATTTTTGTTTGCATAACTGGATAACAGTAGACTTTACACCACAAATACAAATAAATACATAAACAAACAGTGAAGACTGTGTGTGGATCTGATAAACACCACCTGTATCCTGTAAGAAGTTTCACCTACTGCAACAAGCAAGCCAGGGCAAACGAGGTGCAAAGGATGATTGTGTACATTATGTATACTTTTACTGAATTAACAAGTTAAATGTTTGAAGGGGCATATAAAGAACCTGGTTTAGTAATGGCAGATTGTTAAAAATCATAGGAATTTTTAATGCTTAATACTTAATGCCATCATCTCTTCATTGCATATGGGATTCATTATTTCTGTGGTTAGCAGTCAGTTCACAGTGACACCATACTGCAAAAATGCTTTGCAGTTTCTCATGGAAGCAAACGTGTTGTTGTTGTTGTTGTTGTTGGGTATCTGTAAAAGTCACAATGCCACTGGCATTTTACCTACAGTCCATACTGTTGAATTGATTCTTGACAAGTGTATAATAAGCCATCTCTACATGTATGTAATGTATAGTTTGTTTCTGTATAAGTTGTTGGTACAGTTCTTTGTTAAACATTTTGGTTATAAGGGCTGTTACAGTAATGAGTACAGTATGTACACAATTTTAACAAGATCAGTACCCCATATACAGTATGTCCTGATTTTCCGTGGTCTTCGTTTTTGCACTTTTATTTTTTGTTCTTTGTTTTTTATTTCTATTTTATTAATTGTTTTTTGGGTGGAAATCCCCATTCATTTTCATTACGTGTTCTGTTTATAAGCATGGTATCATTCAAAGACACTTGCTAACCAAGCTTCCCCTCTCTGCAACCCTTCCTATTAGCATGTTTCTGCCAGTTTATTGTTATGTATCTTTTAAGTTGTGTGCATGGTGGTGGTGGATGCCACAGGTTAGCACTGTACAGGTGAACTGTCTATATTCATGACAGTAGCGTGTATTAGTTTTACAGTGTGGAAAGAATGTATGTACTCTTGTGTCCGCTTCATATTTAATGAACTTGCTTTGCTTTACATTTTTAATTGTAAATATTGGATACCTAATGACAGGGGAATTTTGCGGTGCCTCACGGGCGAGGAAGTGTGAACCGGTCACTGCATCAGCAGATGGAACGCCCACCTCGTCCTCCTACTGTGGATTTGACAGGGGATGTTCTTCCTCCAGTTCCAGTACTGCATAGTGTCTCGAGGGGAAGAGGCAGGGGTAGGAGTATAATGGGACGACACACATGCCAAGTGTGTGACAAAGCATTCTCAACACCAGAGAGCCTGAGTCAGCACATGACTCTTCATCGCAGCCCTGGCAAACTTCCTTACAGGTGGGAATTTATACTGATTATGGGACAGCAGGGAAAATTTCTTATATTCAAAGAATATGAGTACAGGTAACTTGTATAATTTTGAATAGAAGGATGTGGGAGGGTTGCTTTGTGTTGTTCCTTGAATGAACTGCCCCTAGACTTTTACTGGGAGGATTGAGGAAGATGGTGACAATCATCAGGGCAGCAGGGAACCTTAGAATTCGGGAGTTCTGGCCGCTACACAACAATATGACTAATGGGTTCTCTACAATTATAATAACAAATAGTGACATAAAGCTGAAGGGACCAAAGTACATTCAGTGTAGCAAGTGTGAATTTAAAAACTTTTTAACAATTTAAGTTGCTTGGTAGGTATATACATTGTTTCACTTAGTCCACATAAGTTACCAAATGATCTGCTTCACTTATGTACAGTGATTGAATTAGAATAGTTTGTTCAAGGTAAGAAATGAAGAGACTGCATCGTCTGTTTAAAGTAAATCGTGGGGTTTGGGTAAGGACATAGGCATGCAGTCTATCTCTGCTGATATCCACAGTAGCATACAGTACACCTGAAAAGCCTGGTATTCTAGCGTGATCATTTTGGTTCCGTATTTTAAAAGTGCTTTTAACCTTCTTAGTTTCAAATGATTTTGAGGGTAAGTATAAACGACAGGTTCATTGCACCCATGGAGGGTGTCGTGGCCTGTTTCAGAGTATTACTGCAGCCATGACTTTCTCCTAGAGTCCATGGAAACCAGGAGATTCAGAAGTATCTCTTAGAGTTCCATAATTGTTTTAAGTCAGTAGGAATTTGATTAAAGGTCAGAGTATATTATATATGTCATATGAATAACTGAAATGTGATAGCATTGTCATATCCTTAATTCTTCATAAACTTAGGCACAAAGGGAAGAGAAGGATAATAGAGGATTGGTATTGAGGCAGCATATTGCAGTGATAGGGCTTAGTAGTCAGGGTATAGTCCCCAATAAGATTGGCAAGAATTGGGAGGATGTAGCTACAGACTGTTTCAAAATACTGTTATGGCATTTGCATGGAGGGACTGAGGAATGCTCAGAAGAACATCAAGATAATGTAGTTCCACTTCAGATTTCAGTTTCACACATGCTGCCTACAAATCAGACTACATTATTGTGGTGTGCACAGAAAGGTCTGTGTTTCTGGTGTGATATGCAGTTTCTGAGAGATCTGGTTTTCTGGTGTTCATTGTGTAGTATAGTTGGTACAGAATGTGACAGCTGTTTGAAACAGAAAAGAACACACTGATGAATCTTCCATGTCACCATTATTTGCCATTTATTTGGAAATGAATACGCTGTTGATATTTTAAAGGACCCCTTGCATTTCCTACAGTTAAATTTTAAATATATTTATGGTGCTGAATAAATATTACAGTGAATTTAATGAGCTATGATAGTGTTTTAATTCTTCACATGAAAGGAGTGCCACATAACTTAAAAAAAGAGTTTGATGCTCGTGATGCCAAGTCTGCCGTTTATTGCAGGTGCAGTCTGTGCTCAGCACAATATCCAACCCAGCAAGGTTTGCTCCAGCACAGACAGGCATACCATAAGGAGCCAGCTGTGCAGCCTGGTGCTGAATTAGCCATACCTGTAGTCGACCTGAAAGCTCCAGGGGCACTGAATCGGTTGGCTGGCCTTGGAATACATCACTATGTCCCTCTGTCACAATTAGTGAGCCAATCTGGAGGTTATTTCGGTTTGCCAATAGTGTCAGTGGATGGAGCACGTAACCCTGCAGTGTGCAACTTGGGAGGCCTTGGTGCTTCATCTGTTTTATCATTAGGCCCCCTTAAACAGCTAGGCAGATAGATTCACTCTTCGTGTTTTATGACTAAGAATGGATGTTTCGTTAACTGTTAAGATTGTATTTTAGTTACGGACATGACTAATAATCTTAAATTTGTATTAAATAATTCTTTATATGCATGTTTGTGCTCATTTCTATATGAGACCGTTTATAAAAATGTATTCTGTACTTGGAACAAGTGTTGTCTATAAAGCTGGTATATAATCAGCACAACATATATTGTAAAGAATATGAACAACTCCATGTTTCAGCTCTACTAATAGCCATCCTTGGGCTGTACAGAAGAATATAAATTTGTTGCCTTAAACTGCAAAATGTAATAAGATATTGGAGTTTACAAAGAATTCACACACACAATCCGTATAAAACATGTGACCAAAAATGTATTGTGTGTGTGTGTGTGTAAGTATATTTGTTGATTTATATTTGTATTTCAAAGAATATATAAATATAGATGGTACATTGTAGTTGTGTGTGATGTATGTGAAAAATGTATCTAAGTTAAAGTAATTAATTTTGTAATTTTAAATTGTACAATTTTAAAAGGCCGGTATGTGTTATCTGATCCTGCAATGTACTTATGACAGTAGATACAACAGTAAGGTGATGTGTGTGAAAGTTTAGATAAGAACTTCTTAGGCTTCAACAATTTTGTTCTGTGCCATTGTTTGTCATTTATTTGATTGTTATTTACTCTTTCTATATAAATCTAAAGCTTTTTGATTGTATCCACGTTATCAGAAGTGAAAGCCACATGATGTAAGTTGCATACACCACCCCATCTTCCTAATAATGTACACATATAGTGTCATAGGCCTAAAGACTTAAGAGTACATGTCGCAGTGAACCGACTCACATAAGATGCATTTGTTAATGCTTTTGGAATTTGACAATATTATACGGTGATACAAAGAAGCATCAAACTTACTTCTACAGGGACATAAATTACAAATTCTTACTGTAGTATTTCCTTTACCATTATTATACCTTTCGGTTTTCTTTAATGAGATTTTTCATCATCCCCCCCCCCCCCCCCCCCCCCCCTCTTACAAAAAATATTAATAAAATATCTCTTTTTTTTTTTTTTACCACCAAAAACACAACAATAATAAAAAAAAATATATACAAAAATAAAA
>Ga0131853_10018208_pt1 | contig 12780 bp, 6 predicted proteins | sample TergutLab28metaG_FD_92764 | JGI IMG/M metagenome (GOLD analysis project Ga0131853, IMG submission 92764) | Labiotermes labralis P1 segment gut microbial communities from Petit-Saut dam, French Guiana - Lab288 P1 (version 2) (version 2) | ecosystem: Host-associated > Arthropoda: Insects >...
AAAAAAAAATATTGACCTGTCTTGCTAGCGAAGGGTTTGTAAAGGGCTGTTGGGGTGGGGTGATGGGGGGGGTGGTGGGGGGTGGGGGGGGGGGGGGGGGGGGGGGGGTGGACATCAGGGTAAAGCATGCATTCCCATTCTCTGAAGTAGATGCGGGTTACCTCAAAGCTACGCGCCTCGATGACCATTGCTTGAGCACACGTAAGCATTGTTTAGCCTGACAGAAGGTACAGTTGACTCCCTGAATGTGGTCAGTAGAAACATCTGCTCTGCCGCATCTGATCTGACCGTTGAAAACAATCGGAGCGTGGCAATCGAAACACTTTTGTAATCGTGGCTTTCGGGAAACAGATTTCGCTGTTAAGGGAAACCGATATCAAGATTAAGGAGAAAGCATCCTTGGGATGCACGCATTTTTACTTGCGAACACCGGATGCGTTTCGAAACACCCTTCTTAGCTTAGGGTCACGCTTTTTGGTCAGAATAATAATGTTATCTGTGAGATTTTAAGTTCTTCATGGCATAGATGGATGCGATTGCTTCGAAATGGTCCGCTGTTGTAAACAAGGAATAAAATTTCTGTTCTAATTCTCACGGAAGCAACAGTCAGTTGGCACGTACGTGTAAGACACAGCGCAACAGAAATTCGGCCGGTTGGCATAGCGTTACTTGTTTGTTTTCCACCATCTTCTGTAGCCTGTGAACAGGGTACAGTGTGATGAAATAAGCAAACAGTTAACGTGATTTAAGTGTTCTCCCTCTGTTGATATGGGTGTCTTCTAAACAGTACAAGTATCCAACGTCACTTCCGGGTGTCCTTACAGAATTCCACGTGCTGTCACGTGTTGTGATCGGAACCTCACCTTTCGTCACCAGTTTGTATGTTTTACTTTTTTTACGGCGATGATGATTGATTAAGGAGGAAATATAATGAATTAATATAAGATAAAAGGTAGGGGTGCATACAAGAACACCTGGTCGACATGGCGACCGGGTTTCATACGGTGGCGCCCAATATTTTCAGCTTTCATTGTTTACGTTTGAACACGTGTGCCACTTCACTTACGCCGAGTTGAAAGCGCCAAATGTCTATTATTGTGGGTCCTCAGACGGAACTAGCTTCATTTCACCCTTCTGACACCTCGAATTTGTAGGTGGCTTCCAGATTTTGGGGAAAATTGTAGGCTGTGATGAAAGTAGAATGGCGAGTTACGCTGAGAATGGAGAAACCGAAGCGGGGGGGGAAAAAAAAAAAGATTTCCACTCGATTCATGTCGTCTGAAAATATTGATAGAAACAAAATAAAATTAGCTTAACCCTTCGAAGGTTGAACCTACCAACCAGCCACCCAATAGCACAAGTCGCAGTCCCCTGGTCCGTTCAGTCATTTCTGCGCACGAAGTCGGTTGATGGGCTGTGACACGGAAATATGACTACAAAGGGAATTGTACTGGCGCTAATGGATTTTCTGTCTTGGCAGAGGGTCTTGGCGTGATCATACTAAGGACTTATGCTTCATGTGGCCGTATGTCCTTTGGAGGGAAAGGCGTTTGTTTGAAGGGATATTTGGGGATTGATTCCAGAGTGGCTCGGTCGAGTAGTCTGGAAGTCACGTTGCTCGAGGACTTGCGTGATTGAGGGATTGAGGGCGGAGGGTTGCGGGTCATGTCCCCCCCCGCCCCTTTTTAAATTATTTCCTTGTTTTTGCCATGCAACTGAGTAGAATCGCTTTAGTGCCGAAATTATCTTCAATTGCATACCTGTAAATTTGGACTTCATTTCGTACTGCACAGTAAACATGCGTATTCTTCTATTAAAAGTACAATCGGTTAATTCTCTGGAATGAAAGAAATTCATTCTGTTGTGGGAATCATGTGAAAGACATTTTGTATGTAGAATATAGGGTTTGCGAATGCGAAAGTTGCTGGTATATCCAGTAACTTTTGGCCTTACAAGGCACTGAATTGTTTTGACAAACTTTGCCAAATATTATTCACATCATACCTACAAAGTACGGTGGTCCTACTGTTCATGTGCATGTAATTTGAAAAGGTGCAGGCGGGAAGACACTATTGCAGTACGGCAAAAGGATAATAGGAACCTGCGAGGTATGTCTATGGTATAATATTCTGCAGCCGTCACCTAATTTGAAATTCATATTATACTGGCTGTGTGCTTGTTTTCCAAAATAAGAATCTAGGTAGCAGAGATCTAGTCCAACAGTCCGCGTCTCTACCAGTCACTGTATTCATTGTAGTGATGGATTGTCACGTTGACTGGGTTAAGTTGAGCGAATCCGAGCCATTGTGATGAAAGTATCTTAAGCTGGATCAGCAAAATAGGCCTAATCCATGCCAATGAGCATATATTATTTGGATGCAGATTTATAGTGATACTAGTTGAATAAATAGAGTAATATAATACAGTATTTGCTGGGGGGTAAAGGCGGCCGGTGCGTAAGGCCGACAACTTTACCACCATCCTGTGCCGTTGTCATGAAATCTGGGAACCTTAACTTCCTGGGACCCTCTGGGCCCCTCCAGGCCTGTAATGGGACTGCTTTACCTTTTACTTGTTACAAAAATTTCCCGTTGTTTTCCCCAACATATTTTCACAGGTGTGTACGAATATTCAGTACTTCTGTGAATGCACACTCGCGTGAAAATGCTTTTATTATTAATAAAGATCTGTGAACCAAGTCTGATGGTGGTGTGTCGTACCTGGAATCGTGCACTCTTTGGACTCGGGTCGTCGTGCAGTGTTTATCGTAAATATTAATATCACAACGTTTCGGAGACATGAACGGTTCCCTTCATCAGGCAAAGTAAGAGAAAAACGTGTTCGGAGGTGCCGGAGTTAGGATATGGAGCTTTTCCTGTAGGACCGAACCGAATACCGTGTTCGGTGAGGGCGGGGAACGGTCTTGTTACAGAGACGCAATGCTTTAATTCTTATTTTAAAAAGCAAATGATGGACGACTTCAACAGCGTGATTTATTCGAAAACCATTGTCCTAGCCGAATTTGCCTGGGTTTTAGCATGTCTGGAAAATAATTCACATATGCCTTAATGGAAGTCTGAGTTAAGAGGGACGAGAATTATTTTTTTGAAAAAGTTGGTAAAATCTGGAATTATGTATGAAAGGGTTTTGAAAATTTTCTGCGGAGGCTTTTGTGTTTCGTCATTGACGTGGGCAGTCGGTTTTATAAAAAAAATATCTGGGGAGAAGGGCACATTGAATGTGTGCTAGAAAAGTGCCGGTACTTATTTCTTTATTTTAAAGCACTTAATTTCATTAATTATCGTATTAACGTGCAAATTTCAATGACTGGACACTTCATACAGTGGAAGTCGATTCGCAACTGGCGATCGGTAGGTCGGTCGGTCAGCCCGTCTTGGTGTGCGGCCCCTGTGCCGCATCTTGACCAGCACTGTGTTTCACATATTTCACAAGTACGCCGTAGCTTGCATATGCCCCTCTAATTTACCTGTGGGCTTTCTCTGGATCGTAGAAGGTATAGGCTGACTAATAAATGAATCTTATGTAATTCCTCAGTACACTATTATACATTAGTCATATTATAATTATGTTGTCTCTTCCACCGCTTCCCCCTTTTTTGTAGGTTAAAGTTGCAAATTGTTGTGACTGTAACATCATTTTTAGCATGTAGAACACATTTATTAATATCGAGGCACGGTCTTTCCATCCAAACTTTCTTTAACACGCCAGAATGCCCAACTGACATAGCAACTTGCATGTATTCCGTAAGTTACATGCTGTAGCAGAAGGTTTTGGAGTACGCCAACTGGCACTCTTCGGCTACCCTGACTGAGGTTTTTCCGTGCTTTTTCCTCAGTTGTAAGGCAAATGCCAGGGTATAACTCGCAAAGACGGGGCACGGCCCGCACTCTTCCCAGTTGGTTAATTGTGTTGTTCTATGTATTGTTTGTGTGTAAATGTGTACTGTACTACTGCCACCGGGTGTCAATCCAATTGCAGTTACAAAATATATCAATATCATACGATATTATAATGTCGTAATGTGAGAGTTTCGGGCTTTTAACTATTCGATGTTCTGAGGTGCTGGGCAGCGTCAGTGCGTTATTTGTTACGGACGTTTCGGGACAGCATATCGGCCGCCATCGTTATGGGTCAGTATGCCTAAGAGTAGGCCTACCGTATTATGTAATAACACGTGGTCACCCACAAGTGTACAGCACTGGCTGCAGTATTCTGAGTGTAATAACAGATACCGTCTTGTTTGCATTTTGCATATGTGTGCTTGAAATGGTTTTTAGTTAAGTGTAATACTGTTATTAGTTATTTGTAGTACTTGTGTCCGATATACATCGTTATAAAATATGACTGACTTCAGTAAATGTACAATATATAGTTTAGATTCGCCGATATTTGCTTTCCTAATTGAGTGATTAGTTCCACCAGCAACGGAATACTGGTTGCTTTGTGTCGCTGAATTATTGTTCTAAGATTGTGTCTGTAGCTAAAGTTTACAACACACAGTGACATAAATTACTCAGAGAACTGTACCAACCAGGAGGGGTTCATGTTTTAGAAACATTATATCTACTGATAAATCAGCACGTGAGTTTTAATACCAATTTTATATTTTACTTCCTGTGCGTTGGTTCCTCTCTATTTTTAAGATCGAATAAAATTACTACTAACCACACACGGCGTCTAAAAGAGTCCATATTTTAACATGAAGTGTACCCATACTTTTCACTTTCTGTGATATACTAATGACCTATTGTACATTGTAAATACGAAATATGTTTTAGTTTCCTGTATAGTATGTGGGCCGACAGTTGTATTATATTTCAAAAATTATGACGTCAGAATTTATTACTCGGACATACCTAATTTTTACGTGTTCAAAAATAAACATGTTCTGAAATCTTAATCTTTGGGAGAACATTTGGAAATTATTTGTAGGCTTCAGAAAGTTTACTCTGTCTCAGATTTTTAATCTTTTTCAAGATTAATGTCAGGCCTATATGTAGGGACATTGTTTTATCTGGCAGCTGTCGCTTGTCACTTCTCGTCTGCTCACTGAACTTATGAAACTTCGATATTCCATGAACAACGTGGTCATTAAATGGCGGCGCACGTCTGTTAGCCGAAAGCAATTTTTTCCAGCAACGTTCTTTACCTATCGTGATTAAAAACTTGGAACAGTATTAAGTGTAATGCGTTTTATTACAGTAAGTACAGCTAAAGTGTCAAACAGTTTGGAAACAAACATATTTTCTCCTAATATATGACAGGCAAAATTTTTAATGTATTGTCAAAATCTGAACTGAAGATTACCTTGTTTTTGAATGTGTCTGTAGTTTCCTAGGCACGGATTTTTTAGTAAAAACCTGCTGTCTTGAGACTCTCCAGTCTGAAGTCTTACGTGCAACCAGATACATGTGCACGCTTATGCGTAAATTAGGTATGGCCGCTATGCCAAAGTTGGCACTGAAATTTAAACAAAAAAAAAAAATGATGTGTATTTTAAGAATATGTGCAGGAAATAGGAAACTGCGACACTGTAAGATATGAAACAGCAGTTTGTAACTTCTTTAAAATTATTGACATTCAAAAAGACTTGACTGCAATTTCTGAAATGGACAGTTCAAAAATTATATCATTTTCTTCAGTGTTACTGCTTCCCATTGCTGCGTTCTGTCCAGTTCTCACTATGGAAGTGAATGCCACATTGTTGCTGTGAAATATTCAATACTTCGGACGAGCTATAAACATTGATAATGGGTTTGGTTGCAGTGTGGAGTGTCATGCAGAGCTGATGGTCAAACAGTTTGATGTACATAATTTCGTACGCGCATGACGATCGAGGGTGTTCAGTGTGTGACTGACTATAAAGGGATCTAGAGGTGTGGAGGGGCACAATAATTTTGCGAGGTTGCCGAAGCTCACATTCAAAAACCAGATGCCAGTAGAAGACCGTTTTGTGTAGGAGCGCTGCCGGTCCTCCATTATATGAAAGACCCATGTGCATCACAACTAAAGCAGATCTCTGCAAGTTTCTTCCCCCTGTTCGACCCTGCAACAGGCATTCACTACTTCTCTCCTTCTTAAGAAATGTGATCTGTTCTCTTCTGTACCCTTGAGATCTACCACTGAAAGTCCGGGAATAAGAGGAGCATTATGGGGTCTAGTTTTACCCCTAACCTAAATGAGGACTTCTGGAGGGAGGGAGGTGGGGAGGGGGAAATAGAAAGATGCGGGGGAGACATAACAAGTGAAATGCGAATTGCCAGCAGTGAGGTACATTGAGAAATTTTTATGTCTCAACAGAGGAGCGTTGTATCAGCTGGAAATGAGAAATTATAGTTTGGTATGGTATTGAGTGGTATGGATTGCACTCAGAGAAGTGGAAGTAGTTGTGATGTATTTCAGGCCGTTTTCCCAGCATTCTTCGGGACTAAACGGACAATACAAAGAGAGGATCCACATGCAGGATACTTGGTAATTTGCCTGAAACTTTTCAAACGCAAATGTGCATTGTTAATGCAGGATTGACGTTTGTGGAAAAATGCGTTTGGCAGGATGCAGCAGTGTGTGTGGTGAGTCTGATTCTGTGGAAGGTCTTCTTGTCAGATCTCGCACCCCATGCCTTACTTTCATAAGTCAAGCCCAGCATCTTGTACAGAATACCGTCACGTCTGATCATCTTTGTGCGCGTTTATTTCCCTCATAAGCCTAGCAACAAACAGCAGGAATACATGCGTCACACTATACATGCGTCACACTATACAAAAAGGACGCCTTCCAAAACATACCAGACATGGTGTGTCGCATTGCTGGTAGTTCTGACGCAACGAATTACGCACGGGGATGATGCTAGTTTGGTATTCTTCGCCAAATATTACCAGTATGATTATGGGAAAGACACGTAGAACGCATTGGAGTGAAATGGAATGCATACGGAATTTTAGTATAGAAACCTGAAGAAAGGAGCCACTTCTCAGGGTGAGAGGAAGACACTAAAACAGATCACAGGAAATGGCGTGCGCGTGTATTTAGTTTTATTTAACCTTTAGACGCCTAACGTCAACTATAGTTATCGTACCGCACCGCTAACCTCCAAAGTTGCATTTTATGTATTTATTCAACAAATATAAGTACCGAATATTTTAAACATGGTATATACTCTCCGTTTCTTTCTCTTCAAAATGCAGTTTGTTTCATAATTCTAACATATTTGGTTCCTGTATTATTCACATTTTATATACAGGTGTGCTAAAATTAAAAAATAATTCCGACGCCAAAAGGTTAATTATGGTTATTTAATGACTAATCATTAGTTGGAATTGTAGATCGTCAAAAAGTATGTTGATTCGTGAAAATCATGATTTGTAAGGAGTATGAAAGGAAGCTGTACTGGCCAAAATTGATGCATCCTATTCCAGTGTTTGCCTGGATGGTGTAAGGAAAAGTGACCGGGTCCAGATTTCAAATAACTATCCGGCGATTACGATGTGTGACAGAATTCTGCAGTCACAGTACATCGTATTTACCTGTGACACATAGTGCACTGTTGTGGATACGTGTTTCGTTCTATATATATATTTTCCAGCGGAAATTTTCTCAAGCCCTCTGGTCCACGACTTCATATTTGTTGTTTGGGGATGGTTTGTTCGATAGATGGTGCATTTTTGTCGCCTGTGACCCACTGACCTTAACATTGCTTTTTCTGACAACTCTAGAAGACACACGTTTCAATTACATTGCGCAGTAGCAGTTTTTCATTATTTTGTCTCTGGTAGTACTAGCGCTGTTCATTTCGCTGGAAGGGTCAGAGACGTGAGTTGTGTGTTAGGGGAGAGAAATTGGCTTCTTTCTATTCACTTTTTTTAATTCAGCTGGTGCGTGCAGTAATTTTTTGGCGTCTTGCTGTGTATTGTAATACATGGTTTAAACTCGGAAGTTGGTTCTGTATGCCTGGATTATCGCATGTGTATGTATGTGTGAATCGTGGTGTAGAAGCTAAACCGGTTATTGTGTTCGTCCCTCTGCCTGCATGATGGTTCTGTCGAACGTTTCGTTATCGGGGGACGAACGCATCGGTTCCCGGTGAACAATGCTTCACTGCCCCGGCCTACAGGCGGCATGCGGTCGGTTGCTCGCTTCGCCACGAACACTCCCCGACTCTTACCTGCATGCAACGAAATAGAGTTTTGAAGAATACAAGGGCAAAATATAATAGTTGTTCATAACTGACATATCTCATACAATTTTAATCATCCGTACTGATAGTTCTACTAATTGACGATTGTGTAGTTTGCGGTACTCAATGGGTTTTGCCCTTGAGTAGGACATGCAACATCGCATCTGTCATTTGCTATATACCTATATTATTGGAAGTAACTGTAACGGATATGCATGAATCACGTGTGAGCTGTAGGCTCCACGTAATATTAAAATTAAAGAAGCGTTTAAAAATATTATTCAACGCTACAACCATCACTAGAATTTATTGATCGAGATACGGGATCTGCTTTATTGTTGCTGTCCCTACTGTATGGTCAGAATGCTAACCGCGAGCGTTTGTGCTCGCTGCAGAATTATGGTGATGGAGGCGACTGCTTGTCCTCGTACTCGGGCGTATTAAGTTTGCAGTGATTTGTCTCAATTTTTATTTTAAATGATAAAGCCGCGATGGCCTTGTTGATAACAGCGATTAGACTCAGGGCTGCACCACCGACATATCAGATTTCAACTGCCGGCAGGCGTAAGAAAACATTTCTGTTCCCCAAAGCGTTCAGTCCAGCTCTGGGCCCACCCAGCCTTTTAGGCAGTGGGGACCGACACTCTTTTCCTTGGGGGGGGGTTCAAAGCAGCGGGAGCGTGGAGCTTGAGTATAACAATACGTGGAGCTACGAATCTCCGTCCGGTGTTTTTTTTTTGCGTAGATGGGTGTTTAATTAATTATAGGGACGTTTATGAGAACATACATAGATGCATTCCTTCAGCATAAATGCAGAAAATCGTTTGAGGGTATCTGAAAGCAGGGCGCCGGGGAAAATACACGTATTTGCTCTGAAGGGAGAAAAAGATAGTAAGGAAAGTTTTTGGAAGTTGTATAAAAGGCTTCATGCTTAGGTTTTTTTTAACAAATATAAATCATTGGGTTCAAATCAAGGAAGATGAGGTAAATGGGACGTGTAGCACGTATGAGAGAGACATAAATATGGTACTACAGGCTGAAAACTCCTGTGAGGACGATGTGTCGATTTGACGGAAACATTGAGCCTTATCTTAAAGAAACTGTGTACCATTTTAGTATGTGAGTTAGGTTGATTAGTGTACAAGCGGAGTTTTATGCACACGGTAATACATCTTCGGTTTTCATAAAATTGGGGGCAATTTCTTGACTGTAACATCTCAAGTTAGTTGCGTTGTTTGGTGGAGAAAATATATCTCTGAGATTGAACCCAGGACACTGCCAAACTTCCTGGGAATGGAATGAGTGCTTCCAGTAACGTTGCATTTGAACTGTAGTAATTCTGACAACAATGTCAGCTCTCACTCCGCTCGATTCACAGTAAAGCGGTAAACAGTCTGGTACATATTTAGTTGTCCTAATCGCTAGTCTTAAATTAAGTACGACGAACTAGAACAAACATCGCATGAATGGCATAATCTTGCAACAGTTGTCAGTACAGAGGCGTACCACCAACTTCCTCATCCTTTGTAAACCAAGCTTTATGAAACATATGGATTTTTGACAATGGTTTTACATGAGTAATATGAACAGCAGCAGCAGCAACAACAGTCACAGTCACAGTCACGGGTATCACAAATACTCAGAACCAACACTACGTTCCAGAAGCATTTGCTTTCTTCCTCATTTCAATGGTTTCACCTGAGTGAGGAAGCTTCCGAAACATCGTGTTTATTCTGAGGAGCCTATTTGTGACAATAGAAAAAGTTTTTGTTAATTTAGTTGATATTAGTCAACTTTTATTTACTTTTCTGGGTTTAAAATAGTTTTTGCAAATTCCTTGGGCTTATACATCCTCTCAAAACTGCATACAACGTTTTCTGTTGTATTGGTTATGTCGGATTTTTTTACATTAATATTATTATTATTACTATTATTATTATTATTATCATCATCATTATCATCATCGTTATGCTGGGGATGTTACTGTAATTGAGAGATTGCTTGGGTGATGACGTCACTGCAGTTGAGATACTGCTTGGATGATGATGGTACTGTAGTTGAAATAGTGCTTGGATGATACTGTAGTTGAGTTACTGTTTGGATGTAGATGATACTGTAGTTGAGATACTGCTTGGTTGATGATACTATATCTAAGATCTTGCTAGGGTGATGATAAGGTAGTTGAGATACTGCTTTGATGATGGTTATACTGTAGTTGAGATACTGAATCGGTGATGTTCCTAACAAGTTAAGCTCATTACTTCTGCGCATATGATAAAGAGTCTAGCGTGATAGAGCTTTGTAATGTTCCTTGAATTGAAATTTTGAGCTACTATTTGGGAAAGATAATATCACAATCACAACCTGACACACCGCGAGAGTTTTATTTTCATCGTTAAAACCGGAGTATACCCATCAGTTGGGAAAAGAATTTGCCACTGATCAGTTTAAGGCTGGAAATCATAACTGTGTATGAAATAATGTGTTCTCTTAGAGTTTTAGACCACTGCGTGATGCAGAAACCCAAAAGAAGACCATTTCTTCAACATAACCTTGTAGTATGTTTAGTATCCTTGTGTCTTATACTTCTGCTGAGTGTCAGAATAAAATTATTGTTTGATATCGGCGAATGTTTAACGAAAGTAGACTCTATGTTAGGTTCAGAGTTTCCTGCTGTACGTTTTAGATACAAGCCTTAAGATCTTACCTAACTCTGCCGTCAGTAATTTTCTCCTCGTCCCCACTTGTAAAACAATGACGAATGGGCCAAAGACTAGCTCTCTGACAAGCAGCAAGATAAGAAAGTTCCTTCGAAATGTCTTTTCTTCAGGTCAAATTTATTTCCAGGATATGCTTTTTGCACATTTTTAAAACGTAGGCGAATAGCTTCGAGTTCTCTACAAAGTCACTTTCCGCAATGCGCGTGTTTCACCGTTGTGAATGTTCATTGAACTCTGTATTACCTACAGGCAACCAAACCCGCAAATTTCCACCCAGCCACACGTTGAATGCAATACCTGAATCAGTTTTCCCCACAGTGTGTATCGGCTCCAGCAGAACTGTGTAAATATCTTATGATATCTAGGTAAATGGTTCTGTTGCAGTCGATACGTCTGTATTACCAACGGCCCTATGAGGCATGTTGTTCCAACACACCAGACAATAACCACACCCTGCCATTCGGGTATAAAACGCGTATAACATATGTCGTTTTATTCGATTTTCTCACAATGCATCATTAATACGTTCCTCCTCTGTGATATCAGCAACTTCGGAATGAGAGAAATTGATTTAGAAATTCTATTTCTTCGTAGTTTTGACTGGTTTTCATGGGCTAAGTATCTGTGACTATACATTACATCCTTCATAAAGATCACGGATGAAGGTCGAGCTGATTTGTTTGCTGAGCGTTTAAAATCGAAACTCAATGAAATTTCTGTACCCGTTTTGAGAGTAAAAAGGATGGAAAAGAAAATTTGAGGAAAATGGTGGTGGGGAGGGGGGGGGGAAGAAAGAGACTGTATAATGTTTTAAATTATTAAATAAGCGATCATTTACTCTCTCCTGTTATTTTGAGTCTAACCTGGGTTATTAAATAAATACAAGTTAAATACTTTAATCGCAGATACAGACTTATTTGCATTACTTCCATATTGATGAAGTTATGTAAAATAATAATTTATAGTCCGCTGTTATGCAGTACTTAATTACTAGGGTTGGGTGCTGTCTGATTACGAAGCTAAGATTAGCGTACCAGCAGAATGTTACACGTTCTCAAAGTACGTGACAAATTGTTGCAAGGATTTTTTGCAACTTTTTTTATTATCGTTGCACCGTGCATTTTGAAATCTGCGTAGTTCACACACCAACAAATGCACTATGCATGTGTGTTGTGTGCAGTGCACACAACACACATGCCGCTGTACGATATGCTGCCACATCACCTAATATATATAACGATATAATTTTAGCGAGTGTTTTAACATAAATATAACTTAAGTTGGGAACATATAAAGCTCCCTGACGATGGTCACTAAAGACCGAAACATGTAGGAGCGATATTATTGTGTATTTTAATAATCATCATCATAAATATCAAGGACTGGACGCTTTGATCCGTTCCGTCTCCAGAGTTACAGTTGCTCGTGCCAACGCTTCTTCGGTCTTCCAATTGTTCTCCTTCCTTGTGGTCTGTAGTGGTATGATTTCAAAGGGATTCGGTTTTGTGGCATTCCTTGCAAGTGTGAAAGCCAGTTCCGTCTGTATTCATCTATCTTGTCTAGTATACCTGTAATCCGTAGTTCGCGGCGTATGTAGTCATTTGTTTTGTGGTCATAAAGGGCGTAGCCTGCCAGAGGTCTCAGTAACTTCATATCTGCCGCTTCAATTCTTCGTCTTTGTAAGGCTGTTAGAGTCCAATTTTCTGACCATATAAAAATGTAGGTAAAACTAGTCTGTTTTATATTTTCAAAATAGTTTCCGTTCTCACTTTCTTAAAAATAGTTCTCTTAATAATACCTATTAATTGTAAAAATTTTGCTAATTTAAATTCTACATCATTGGAAAATTGGTAAGATATACTGCAA
>Ga0131853_10018209_pt1 | contig 12780 bp, 9 predicted proteins | sample TergutLab28metaG_FD_92764 | JGI IMG/M metagenome (GOLD analysis project Ga0131853, IMG submission 92764) | Labiotermes labralis P1 segment gut microbial communities from Petit-Saut dam, French Guiana - Lab288 P1 (version 2) (version 2) | ecosystem: Host-associated > Arthropoda: Insects >...
AAAAAAAAAAAAAAAAAACGGACGCAGATAGCGTACATAATGACCGACGCATCAACAAAACAAAAGGAGATGGAAGTGAATGAAAAAGAGAACAAATCGAGGAATCAGCCTATTTTTAGCTCTATGTATGGTACTCACGCTTTTGCCAGGGATGGCATTTGCTATACCTGGAGTAGATGAGTATTTTATACCTAGCGAAGCACCTTCAGCATTTGCAGTTTATGAACTAGAAGAAGCCAGTGCCTACACAGGAAGCATCTCACCTGAAAGTGAGCAATTTTTTGACGAAGCCGCTCAACTAATTGCAGATACTTGGTGTGATGGATTTTTCGGTGAGATCGTATTTGTCATCGGCGAGCCTTACATGTGGGTGGACGGTGTGCAATACGAGATCGACCCGATGGGACAAGTTAGCCCTTTCGTTGTTGATAGTGAAGTGCTAATTCCTTTGTGTGTACTTGTTGAGGAAACAGGCGGGACAATCTCTTTTGACATGTTTCAAGAAAGTATCATGATTGAAGACGATTACATAATCGAGATAGAGCTTCAAAATAATGTCACGTATTTTGATAGAGAAGCGCAATATTGGGAAGCGACTCCTATGATTGAGAACGACATCGTTATGTTGTCTGCCAATGACGCCATTTTTGAGGAACTCGGGTTTGAAGTCAACTGGGAACCTAGCACTGAACAAGTCATACTAACAAGAGACTTTCAAACAAGGCGATTGATTGTTAGAACCGTAACGGAAAAGGACTTTACAAACTTAGGCGCAACTGCGATACTCAATGGACGAAACAATGTAACATTCTTACAATTTGAAACAAGACAAGAAGCTCAGAAAGTGCACGACTGGCTATCAGAACACGAAAACGTTGTCTGGGTTGAACCGGATATTTTCATTCCATTTGTTTTACCAATTGACTACTCACTGGAATTTGCGGAACCTTCAATACTTAGCTCTCCTCCTACATCATGGGGTGCAGAGAGAGTAGGGGCACATAGATATGCTGAGTTTCTGCATAGCAGAGAAACAGATCATAGCGTTATTGTAGCTGTGATAGATTCCGGCGTGGATGCCGAGCATCCATTTCTACAAGGCCGTGTCTTAGATGGGCGCTGTCTGATATCGACTTCTAATCGTCCCTATGATGCAGATGGACATGGTACGCATGTAGCTGGAATCGTTGTTGACAGTACGCCGGACTTAGACATTCAAATTCTACCAATACGAGTAGGAAGATATGGTGTCGTTATTGGTACTCTTGCAAACAGTATTTTGTGGGCAACAGATGCTGGGGCTGATGTAATAAATATGAGTATAAGCATTCGAGGATTTGTCTCCTCTGTGTATGACGCCATACAATACGCAATTGATAATAATACAACAGTTGTTCTCGCAGCTGGAAATAATGCCGGTGTCTTTTTCCCTAGTCGTATTATCAATGGAATGATTGGTGTAGCTGCAACAAACCCTGGTGATGCCCCTGCATGGTTCACCAATGGTGGTTCTGCTGTAGATCTAGCGGCACCAGGAGAAAATATTCTTAGCAGTGTTCCTATCGGTAGCCGAATGGATCTCAGAGCTCCCTTACAATATCGTGGAACTGGATTTGTTCCGGCTGACGGAACATCAATGGCAGCTCCCCATGTTGCGGCGGCGGTAGCTATGTATGTACTGGAAAACCCAGGCATTAGCCCTACCGATATACAAGTAGCGTTAAGACAGTATGTAGATGTTCCGCCTGGTTGGAATAGCACTAGATATGGCACCGGAATTCTCAATATGCAAAGAGCGATTCCCATTGTGCGGCAACCGGTCAATACATGGGATGAATTGCGAGATACAGTGAATGCGGCACCAGCAAATGTGAGAACTATAATTCCTATCGCGGGCAATCTCACAACAATAGGTGCTTCAAACTCGAGTGCAATTCACATTCCAGCAGATAGAAATATCGTGCTAGAAAATACTGTAGCAAATATAAATCGCTATGTAGATATGCAGTCTTTCAGCCAGCGGCACTTTACGGTAAACGGTCAGCTAACACTGAGAGATGGGATTACCCTGCGTGGTAGCTCAAATGCTGGTGGTGTGCAAATTCTGGCTGGTGGTACGTTCACAATGTGGGAAGGCAGTGTAATTGAAAACTGTCGTTGGACAACAACTTCAGGCGGCGGAGTAAACTTGACCGGTATCAACGCTAGATTTTATCTGCTAGGTGGCGTAATTCGAAACAATAGCGCCCTAGGCGGTGGTGGAATAGCCATATCACCAAACGCAACAGTAACCATGAGAAATGGATCAATCGAAGGAAACAGTGTAGTACACACCGGCGGTGGTGTGGCTGTGGCCGGTGGAAGCTCATCGACATTCACAATGACTGGCGGTACTATTCGTAACAATATGGCAGATCGTGGGGGCGGTGTATTTGTAAACGCAACAGCTGTGGGTGCATTTACAATGACTGGCGGCTCCATAACAGACAATAGAGCCGTAGGCAATGGTGGTGGGATATATACCATACAAGCTGATCACTCTGAATTGGTCTCAGAAACATCCTTTAGAAATCTCCGCATAGGGGAAAGAGCTGTATTTGCCGGAAACAGGGCAACGTTTACATCCGCACCACCAGATAATGCCAACGCACTTTCCCATCTTCGATTTGCACAAGCAAGCAGTCAGGGACACATTTTGAACAATCGCGACATAAACTACACTGCGTCTGAAGTGCCGGATTACCAGATCACCTTTCATTTTGATGCAGACAGCAGAGGACATGCTGGTACACCTATCTCAGTAGATATCACTCCAGGCCAAGCACTTACCATCGCACACTTAGCGGGGCGTAGGGTGCCAGTTGACCACATTCTCAGTACAGCTGATATACCGGGCTGGGCGCTCTGGGGCTGGTTTAGAGAGGCGGAGCTGACAGAGGTGCGCCAAGGCCAAAACAGGCCGACAGTTGGAGCTGAAGGTTTTGATTTGACATCTGTAATTACCCAAGATATGATTGACACCTATTTCGATAATGGCAACCTAGACCTCTTTGTCATCTGGTCTCTCTGGGGTGACGCAGATGATGATGGTGAAGTGACCAGTACAGATGTCACGCTGATGAATCAACGTCTGCATGATGAATTGCTAATGAATCTGGGTGCCCCTCCTCACTTCAATAATCCCATTAACCTGAGAGCGGCAAACGTAACGGTAAGTGGCACAATGACTAGTGCTGATGTTACACTGATGAATCAATACTTGTTTGATCAGCTGCTGATCGACTTGGGTGCACCGGCTTACTTCGGAGTGGTTCTAGGGATGCCCATACCGATCATGGCCTCCGCCTTCTCAAATATAAATAGTCACAGAGGCGAGAACGAATATTCTTCTTGGTTTGTTGACGCTATCCAACTGCTATCTGAATCAGAGCCCTCTCTTTGTCCTGATGAAAAAATCAATCGTGCAATGGCAGTGTCGATGCTACATCACCTAGTTGGCTCACCAAATGTAGAGTTTCACTCTATCTTCGGTAGTGTACCGTCAGATCAATGGTTTAGTCTTGCTGTCACATGGGTACATGAAAATGGTCTTGCCCAGTGGGCTGGAGGAAGCTCCTTGCTCTATCATTTTGCTGAATCTATGGGATTAACGTAGGTACTCACATAGTGGATTAAAAGATATTCAATAGCAACCTATTTCCATTTTGAACTTCTGAAAGAACATGCACAATGCACGAAGGCGGAGCCAATGACTTCGCCTTCGTATGTCGAAATATATTGACAAAAACATTGACATAGAAGAGGAAATTTTAGTATAATATATTAAATAGTTGTATACAGTTCCGCGTAGTGGGGAATCAGAATGATGAAAACAACACTCAAAAAATACATTGCGCTTTTGCTGGCGATTCTCTTAGTCATTGCACCCCTAGCGGGATGTAATGCGGCTACCGAAGTATCAGCAGAGCCCCTGTCTGGTCTGGAACCCTTACCAGGTTCTTTCGAAATACTAACCCAAACCCTGCAAACTCCAATTGGTTTGCAGGGCTTTGCCTTGGGTTGGGATGCTGATCCCAATGAGCTCATTGAAATTGGAGTGCAATTCGTAACCCCGCCCGCTGTCGCCCTACGGCTGATGCACGATGGGGAACAACCTCTGCTTCGTTCTCTTGCAGAAAACACTTTTGAAGAGCAAGCACAGATCGGACATGATGCATTCTGGGAACAGATTGCACCACTGACCAGAGCACGGACAGCACAGATTGAGATTCTCAGTGAGCATAATCTCCTGTTCAATGGCGTTTTCGTGCGTGTTCCGGTGCATATGGTAGAACAGATTGCGGCACTGCCGGAAGTGTTTTCTGTCATGCCCAATGAAGTCTATGAGTATGAGCCGATTATAGAAGAACCGGAAGCAATCATACCGCTGTTAAGTGACAGTGAGCGGTTCATGGGCGGAGTAAGCGAGCTTTTTGACTTGGATTACATTCACAATGAACTAGGCATCACTGGTGCCGGTGTGCGGGTGGCCTTCGAAGATTCAGGCATTGACCACGACCATCCACGGTTTGCTCCATTCCTCAATCCGGAAACAGGACGGATTCGCGGTTGGTGCTTTCCAAGCAACTCTGATCATTCACCTGTTGTAAACGCCCACGGAACCCTAGTCACAGGTCCTGTTATTGCAATCGCGCCCGGCGTAGAGATCTGGCATTTTCGGACAGGTGGAAATACATTTCAATCAATACAGTTGATTGAAATGGCGCATCAAGAGGGAATAGACGTTTTGAACAGAAGTTGGGTTGGTCGCCCCTTGTTTGATATGGCGCATAACCTGGCAGTCTTGGATGGTATGATCATTGTAAATTCAGCTGGCAATGCCGGTAGTCCTTTTTCGGTCCACAGAGCAACGGACAGCCTGATTATCAGTGTTGCCGCTGGCATAATGGGTTATGATATGGGTGATACTAGCCCACCAGATTGGGATCCAGATCGGATTGCTAACTTCTCATCACGCGGCCCCTCTTCAGCACTATTCCGTATAGCGCCAGATATAACGGCTACCGGCGGTTTTGTGATGACTACTGATCTAGGTGGTGGTTATCGTTTGGCTAACGGTACATCCATGTCTGCCCCAATGATTACAGCTGTTGCGGCACTATTACTTGATGCCTTTCCCGATGCACCGCCTTATGAGATAAAAGCCAGGATGATGAACACAAGCAGACAACTTTCTGTACAGGAAGACAACTCTGTTTTCAACATCGGTGCCGGTTTCGTACAGCCAATTGAGGCGCTAACTAGCACTGCGTTTGCTACAGTACAAAACGATATTCCATGGAGCATCCCGACACTAGCGGAATTTACACTAGCATATACGTTTCAGGAAGCAACCCTATCATCTTTAAGCTTTGGAGCCGTAAAAGAGCATGAAAGCAAACCACTTACCGTTACAATCCATAATCCAGGTGTCGGAACATGGGTGCCAGAAGTACGTTATAACAACCATCTCCGCGACCATAGCGGAGTCAGCTTGGAATTGATTGACTCAGATGTAAGCGGTGAGACACACACATTTACATATCAGATGACATTTGCAAACGGTGTTCCAGAAGGGATGTATGAGGGAAATCTGGTCTTTACAAACGAAGCACAAAGCGGACAATTTATCACGATGCCTTTCGGCGCATATTTCGGGCAATCTACACTTGACATTACCCCTGCCGCTGGCTCTAATTTCACAGCATTCGTAGGCTATACAGAGCCGCCAGCGGCACAAACTATAGCTATTAGAAGTTTGCCGATTTGGTTTTTAACTCCAGAGATTGTTCTGTCCGGGTTAGATGTGGATAGTTTTACTTTTGAGGTGCATCGTGTAGATAGCGGCTTATTTCTCAACGAGATAGGTATAGATATCATAGTGCAACCAAAGTCAGGACTTCCCTTGGGAACGCATAGAGCTACTATCACTTTGCTTGCTTATAGAGCACTAGGTCTTGCTACCCCTCATTCCATTGATGTAAGCTTCTCGGTACTAGACCCCGCCACTGCCCGCACTGTAACCTTCCAAAATGATGGAGTTGACACACTGATAACTGTTTTCCCAAACCATCCAATTGACTGGAACCAATCGCCGGAAGTACAGGAGGTCTACAATGTCGGACATGAATTTGCTACCGGATGGTACCCATGGGGATCGGGGACTCCCGGTCGAGCCTTTTGGGGTTGGTTCAGGTCAGAAGAATTGCTTTATGACAGGGGTTTCCCTGAAAACAGACCAGCGCTAGGCACTACTGGTGCGGACTTGAGTACATTGACTTTCACAGAAGAGGAGCTAGAAGAAGACATTATCCTCCTTGCGGTCTGGTCTTACTGGGGCGATGTGGATGATAATGGTGTCGTGGAGGCGCAAGATGTCTTATTCCTGAATCGTTGGCTGTATGATCAGCTATTGGAACGTCAAGGTTTTCCAGCTCATTTTGGTGTTCAGATAAACCCATATGCCGCAGATGTAAATGTGGATGGGGTAGTAGATAATCACGATGTTTTGTTATTGAATCGTTGGTTATATGATTATCTGATAGGATTTCCTTTTCGGGTTCCTCACTTTGGCATGGTTTTAGGAAAACCCGCGCCATAAGGGATGATTCTCATTCAAGTATCTCCAGCGTCACATTTACATCACACTTTGTTGAAATCTTATACTGATTGACCCAAAAGTGATACAAACGATATCAGTTTGTAATGGATAGGGGAGAGACGTACACAGCAACAGAGGAATCTATCCTATTTGTTTAAGTATCAATGTTTTCTAACATTCTTCTAACAAAATCATTTTGACTTGTTAAAAATTGTGATTTCAATAAGTACCGGAAATTCTGCTTCGTATCTATTAGAATCCATTGAAAATACAGGATTCCAGATAGCATCCTATATCTCTGCATAACACTCCAAAACACCCAATTTCCTATCCTGGGGGTCAAGAGGTCGCAAGTTCAAGTCTTGTCACTCGGACCATCCCTTTGAGACTTATATTTGAGTTTCAAAGGGATTTTTCTTTTCCAACCCCCGACCATACCATCCGCAGAAAACTTCTTGTCATTTCCTGTAAAACTTTGACAATTCCAAGCCTTTTCGCTATACTATTAATCCAACGATTATATAGGATGTGACCACCTTTATGAAAAAATCATCCCCCACTAAAGCACTCCTGCTATTATTAGCCCTCTTGCTCATCCTCCCACCAATCCCAGCCTCAGCGACACCGTTTGCAGACACCCCAGAACTGCAAAACGCACCAAATGTCACAGCCCAAGCCGCTATCGTCATCGACCAAGCAACAGGGGAGATATTGTGGGGCAGAAATATAGACCAGATGCGTCCGCCTGCCAGCATGTCAAAAGTCATGACGGCCTATATCGTCTATGAAGAAATCGCCGCCGGACGCCTCAGGCACGACACGCTAATCACCATCAGCCCAGCGGCCTCAAATCTGAGCCGGAACGACACAAGATTCCTAGCCACAGGGTCTCAACACTCTGTGGACACCCTGCTCCACCTGATGATGCTCCCCTCAAATAACGGCGCATGTGTCGCAATGGCGGATCACATATCCGGTTCCGAAGCGGCCTTTGTCGCTCGAATGAACGAAACAGCCAGACGCCTCGGGATGGACGCGATCTATGAAAACTCCCACGGCCAATGGGCAAACTCAAAATCAGCCCGGGCAACAGCTATTCTCGTCCGGGACTTCATCACTCGTTTCCCGGATATCCTGCGGATTACGAACACAAACATATTCTACTTCAACGGTGTCAGAACCCAAAATACAAATTGGCGTCTCATCACACAATCCTGGATTGACGGATTCAAGACCGGCACCACCCCCGCCGCCGGCTTCTGCCTCTCCACAACCGCCACCCGCTATGGTAGACGCGTAGTCGCCATCACCATGGCCTCCTCCAGCTTTTATACCCGTGTTTCAGATAATCAAAATCTCCTAAACTTTGGCTTAAATGAACTAATCCATCGTCAAGAGTCCTTGGAAAACATCACAGTAGACCTTACAAGCAACGTAGAAGCTGTACGCCGCAATGCAAACTTCAATGTCACCGCACACTTCCAGAACATAGCAGGGGGCGCCGCTGTCCAAGGCGGCGAGTGGAGAGTAAACGGCCAAACAGTGCAGACTATCGGCAGTTTCGCTCCCATGAACCAGCGAACCTTAAACCTAACCCACTGGATCCCGGCGCATAGTTGGGATGACTATCTGGAAATTGACTTCATCCTAAACATAACAAACGACATCCGCAGAGAAGCTACTCTTACCATCCCCATCAGCTTCGAACCCCCAGCCCTCTTCCGTGACATCCACAGGCACTGGGCATACGAAGACATCAACCAAGCCGTAGCCCGTGAGCTCTTCTCCGGGGTCGGGGGCGGCCTCTTTGATCCAAACGGCAACATGACCCGCGCCATGTTCGTCACCGTCCTAGGCAGAACCGCCCGGCAACTGGGTATCCCTGTATATAACCTGAGTCCTGCACCTTTCACAGATGTCTCCTGGAACGCATGGTACACAGACTACGTCGCTTGGGCATGGGGACAAGGCTTTGTGCAGGGGATAGGGGGAGACCTCTTCGGCACAAACCGCCCCGTCACCCGGCAAGAGGTGGCAACCCTATTCTACCGCTTCATGGAGCATTATGGCCTGCACCTGCCCGGAAATACCTTCACCAGATTCCCAGATGAGCACCAAATCGCAAGCTGGGCCTATGACGCAATCCGCGAGGCTGTCCGCATCGGCCTAATCACCGGTTTCGCAGACGGACGTCTAGCCCCAACCTACACCGCAAGCAGAGCCCAACTGGCGGCAATCTTCCTCCGTTTCCTAAACAGCACAGGGGAGGGCATACACGTCCAAACTGCCCCGGACGATTACTTGGAATATGGGTATTCCGACTACAACAATGAGATAGAGGATCACGCAGATGATCCTACATAAAGAAGAAACCGCCCGCATCTATTTCTTTGACAACCTAAAAGCGATCCTAGTCACCCTAGTCGTATTCGGTCACGTAATCGAACCTCGGCTTTGGGTCGGCATCATCAAAATCTCCTATTCTTTTATCTACCTCTTCCATATCCCGCTGTTTGTATTCTGTTCCGGATATTTCGCAAGCTTCAAACCAAAGAAAATCATCACAAAGCTGATTGTTCCCTATATCCTGTTTCAACTCGCCTATATCCTCTTCGAGCGCATCGTCTTCGGAAATGCTAGTCTGCATATCCAACTCACCAGACCATATTGGATGCTCTGGTATCTCTTCGCTGTAACTGTATGGACGCTTTGCCTTCCTCTCTTAGATAGAGTAACAGGGAGCAGACGAAACATGATATGCACAATCAGCGCCTCGTTGATAATCGGTGTCTTGTCAGGCTTTTTAAATCCATTGGGCTATTATTTTAGCCTTGCGAGAATTATCTATTTTTTCCCATTTTTTATCATCGGCTTCTGCCTCAAAAAAACCGGAAGCGCTGAGGCGCTCCAGAAAATCACTGCAAAGTGGCAAGTGCGCTGTATCTGCGGTATCATAGCCATCGGCACACTAGTTTGGCTATATTTCCATCATCAAATCGTAGACGTCCTCTGGTTCTACGGATCATTCTCCTACGACGCACTACCCGGATATACCTATCTGATTCGCATTCTTTGTTATATTCTAGCCTTTGTTCTGTCTATATCTCTACTAGCCTTCACGCCGAGGAAAAAGACCTTCTTCTCCTATATCGGTCAAAGAACCATGCCTGTATTCCTCCTACATGGCTTCCTCATGCGTCTATTGATGAAGTACAATTTCTACTCCATTTTAGACGGAAACCGCCTGTTTTTCGCCTCCATCGCTGTCTCTCTCCTGATCGTGTGGATACTCTCCTCCGGGCTACTCCGACGGGCTTGCAAAGGAGTTTTGATCAATGAAACTACTACATAAAATCACCCGCAGATATCGCAAAACACTAGAATCAAACCTATCCAACAAAGGTATCTTGTTTGAACATGTTTCAGATTACGAAAAGGTCGCCGATCTAAAAAACAACTGGCTAACCCATTTCGCCGCCGGAATAAAAACGAGTGACATCCATATAGACGATTTCATGTGGAACATATTTTCCTACAAAAGGCTCCTCTGCATAGAAGGGGACGAGGCCACTACCCATTTCCTTGCCCAATGCAAAACTCAATGCTACATCTTATTTGAATTCCACAAGGACGCCTACTATCTCGAAAATGCAAATGATTTGACAAAAGACGATTTGATTGACGGCATGGATTTCTCCAGCCGCGATTTATATGTCGTCAGCAAAAGATTTAACTGGACATATGTGCTAACCCACGAGAGCGATTTGGGTCCGTACTATTATCATAAGAAAATTTCGTCATAGAGAATAAGTAAAACCCTCCGTGGGATATATATTCCACGGAGGGTTCCTCATGATACTGACACAGTTGCATAGCAGGTCATTTTGCTTTATACTGGTAACGACCAAATAAAAGGAGGACAAACTGCATGACAAGCATTCCATATATTCCATTCACACTGGAAAAACAAAAAAATATAGCCCTCGTTGCCCACGATACCCGCAAAGCGGAGCTTGTGGACTGGGCATATGAAAACCGTGATATCCTAAGCCAGCACTTCTTGTCCGGCACAGGTACCACAGCGAAATTACTCACACAAAAACTCAACCTACCTGTACGCGGCTATAACTCCGGCCCTCTCGGCGGAGATCAACAGATCGGCGCCCGTATTGCAGAGGGGAGGATCGACTTCCTCATCTTCTTCTGGGATCCCCTAGCCGCCCAACCCCACGATCCGGATGTAAAAGCCCTCCTGCGCATCGCTGTCCTCTACGACATCCCCATAGCCATGAACCGCTCTTCGGCAGACTTCATGCTCCATAGCACATGCATGGATTCAGAATACGAGCGGCGGGTGATTAACTATAACAAGGCAATTGAAGATCGCTTTGCGGAGTTGAAAGAGGATTAAGGAGTATAGGTCTATGTCTAATAGAGGAAAAAATATCAACCTATATTTGATGGACGGCACCCCGAACGGACGCATCAAGTGTACCCTAGCAAACTGGATAGGAGTATCCTATAAAATTCCACGCACAGAACTTGACAAGTGCAAAACACGCGAAGACCTTTCTCAAAATGGGGTTTATTTTCTATTTGGTACATCTGATGAAACTGGGGAAGATGTTGTTTATATCGGACAAGCCGATATTCGAAAAAGCGGTGTAGGAATTTTAAATCGTTTGCAGGAACATAAACGCAACACAGATAAGGATTACTGGGCAGAAGCGGTTGTCTTTATTACATCAAACAACTCTTTTGGCCAAACAGAAATAAGTTATCTAGAAAATCGCTTTGTAAACTTAGCTGTAATGGCAAACCGCTATGAAATCAAAAATGGAAACGATCCGACATCAGGTAATATTACTGAAGAGAAAGAAAGTGAGCTTGAAGAATTCATTGATTACGCAAAAATTATAATGGGGACCCTGGGACACAAAGTGTTTGACCCGTTCACTGAAGCAAAACGTTCTACTGACGAAAACAAAGATATGTCAGTTATGCGTGATGAATTGTTGCTTCTACTCAAAACAACAAACCGTAAAAGCGGACAGACCGTTGAAGCAAAATGCAAACGAACAGTGGAGGGCTTTGTTGTATTAAAAGGCAGTCACATTATGGCACGCGCTGAGGAAGACAGCACACCACCGTCTATTCAAGAGCGACGAAAGAAGGCACAAGTCGATGAGGGCGGCGTCTTACAGGAGGACACGCTTTTCAAAAGCCCATCTTATGCGGCGAGCTTTGTAGTAGGACGCTCTGCCAACGGATTAATATCCTGGAAAACCACAGAAGGAAAAACCTTGAAAGAAATGGAAGCTGAAGAGGATTAGCAACATGACCTGGCAAGAAATTATCGACTTCTGTTTAACATTTCCCGCCGCCTACGAAGATTACCCCTTCGACCATATAGACACCTCCGGCAGGTGGACGCTCATGCGCCACCGCACAAACAAGAAATCCTTCGCACAGATCTACGAACGAGGCGGCAAGCTATGCGTAAACCTCAAATGCAATCCCCTTGAGGCAGATTTTTTGCGCCAAATGTTTGCGGATGTAACACCAGGTTACCACACCAACAAAACTCATTGGAACACTGTTACCCTAGGCGGCGACGTTTCAGATGCCGAGCTAATGCGCATGATCGAGCAAAGCTACGATCTAATCAAACCAAAAAGAAAACCCAAAGGAGCTGTCAGCGAAGCTGACTGAGGATTGCCCTTACTCCGCTTTCTCAATCTCCTCCTCAAACCGACAAAGCGCCCGGATGGCCTCCATGGCGAACATCTCCTTACTGAGAAGGGAGAGAAAGAGGGCAAAATTAGTAAAATCTTTTTCATCCAAGCTGGTATAGAGATAGTTCACAATCACCGTAAGAATGGCATTGAGCTCAGTGGGGCGCATGGGGAAACTCCAAAACCCATAGGAGAGCGTGTGGAGGCAAATATGTATGGACGACGCTAGGCCGTCCTAGGTATCTTAACACCAGCGTCCAAACCGGCGGCCACCGCAAAACCGTACGCTACGGAAACTACGGCACTCCCGCCAAAAGGACCATCTTCTGGAATAAAACATCATGCGCCCTCCTATGGTGAGTCGCCTCACTTCTCGTGAGACTACTTCATCTTATGCCGGATGGC
>Ga0131853_10018210_pt1 | contig 12780 bp, 11 predicted proteins | sample TergutLab28metaG_FD_92764 | JGI IMG/M metagenome (GOLD analysis project Ga0131853, IMG submission 92764) | Labiotermes labralis P1 segment gut microbial communities from Petit-Saut dam, French Guiana - Lab288 P1 (version 2) (version 2) | ecosystem: Host-associated > Arthropoda: Insects >...
CATGCTAGTATAGCGTAAGCTGTAAGCCTAACCACAACCTGATGATGGCCCACATATAGGGCCGAAACATGTCGTTGTTGTAAATTCCTTGTAATAAAAACAAATATAGTTGTGTTCGACGTTAAGTGTTGACATACCTAACTCCTTACTACCATAATCTACTGCAGAGTTCCGTCACTTTCACCTGATCCTTCACACTAAAATCTTCAGTAATTTGACGTATGTTCTGCGTTTCATGTGTTGTAACCTAGAAATGGAAACCCAATCAACATATGTTGAATTGTCTGTACAGGGTTCCCTACCAACAGCACACCCTGCATGTCACTATCAAAACAGCAAGAAATTGCAACCAGCAACACACCACACTTCCTCGTCTCTCTCAGTATATCTCTCTTGGAACTAAGTGCATGGCAGCCTGTAGCAAACCTACTTTCTCACCATTTTCTGGATCGTACAGTACAACTGACAAAAATGAACTGTACTCACTCTTGTATCATACAGTTTACCTCTTATTTCATCTTGATGTTAACTTTTGAATTGACACAAAACCTTGAACAGATAATCCTTTTCACAAGAACCTGTATATTTAAATAGGAAATGAATATAATACTTTGAAAGTATCCAGACTAAATCCAAGTAACTGGAGAGAATCTGAGAATAACTGGCATTTGGCGTTCAGGTGACCGTGCATCGTGACAAATTCTTATAATAAAACCCAACTAGATGCACTAATTTCTCACATTTATTTTTGGCATAAAACTCTGCATGTTTCGGACAGTTCCTCTGTCCATCATCAGGAGATTCTTACTCTACACACAGCAATGGTATATGTCATACAGAGTTCCGTCCTGATCCTGCCTACAAACTGTCAGCAAACCTGTATGACATATACCACTGTTGTGTGTGTACGGTGAAAAACTCCTGATGATGGACAGAGGAACTGTCCGAAACATGTAGAGTTTCATGCCAAAAATAAATTTGAGAAATTAATGCACCTGGTTGGTTTTATTACAAGAATAACTGGCATATCTACTTATGAAACAGAAGCAAGCACTGTATGTAATTTCCCCAACAACAGATTGTATCCAAGCTGCAGTGACTGCAAAAAGTTGAGGACATTTCAGAAACAAAGGAAATGGCCAACGAACAGAGATATACGAACACCGTACACCTTGATAAGAACAGACCAATATGTTTACACTTATGTAACAAACAAACAAATGCCAACTGTAGTTATGCCTTAATGCACAGATCTGTAACGTATAAAAAAAAAACCAGTATGTACATGAAAACAACAAAATTCTAAGTACAAGCATTAGGATGTTTGTAAGTTTGTGTCTGTATCACTCTGATGTTGGTGTAGACAATGGAGAGGGCCATTACAGGCAGCTCACATGTAATGTTAGTTATTCACTCAAACAGACATGGTTATTTGAAACGTTACACTCCAACTGCTTCGTGTTGTACAAGTTTTGTGCATTTTTAGAAAGATTAATGAACAGCATGAGCTTGAAACAGGCTGTATACAAGAAAGGGAAAGACATTCCAGATGTTCAGAATGTGCACAGTGCTCCAATCTTACAACTAATAGACAAAATTCTGGAATACATAAAATCTTGCACAATATTTTCAAACTCTCATTCTTTAGGCTTTTTCGGATCTTCTCAATTTAAGTTGGTGTAGTGTCCCTACAAACATGACCAGAGAAAGAAGTCCCGTGGATCAACCCTTGTCAGATCTCCTGTCAGCTGCTGCACTTCTCCCTTCAATACTACAGGGTGGCGCAGAGCCGACTGACACATTTAAAATTTGAATATTGCGCCGGCACATTAGCTTGTCGTGGTTGGCGGGAAGGGGAACGGCAGAGGAGAGGACGCCATTTCATATGGTCAGTCGCAATGGAGTGTTGGAACATGCAACAACGTGTTCGTAGTTTCGGCGACATTGCTTGGCCTGCTCGGTCACCTGACCTTACTGTACCAAATTTTTTCCTGTGGCGGTTCCTGAAAGACCGTGTGTTCCGGAGGTGTACCATGACTATTCAAGAACTCAAACAAGCCACTGTTGACGAAGGTATGGCTATTGATGAGGACCTACGGATGCGCGTGTACGGCAACTTACAGACACGCTGGCAACAATGCACTGATGTAAACGCAGGCCATCTGCCTGATGTTCAGAAAATAAGCTTGTAATTTGTGGGTAATAAATAGCATACTTGGACGTATTTATAGATGGTTTCGCTTATTTTTTTCCTGTTTCCATATATTATCTATGACCATTTGAAATGTGTCAGTCTGCTCCGCACCACCCGGTACTTTCCTACATTCTGTTTGAGTCATCCAGTCACTGTATTCACATGCCTACAGTGACAACCACACTACAGCCTGTGCTATAAAAAGTTCCTTGGAGTGACTGATTTTTAAGTTAGTGTTACTGTGGACACACACGTACTTCACACCTTACGCGTTAAGTGTGAGCCACTGCAAAGTAAAAATAACACATGAAATTTGTGTGACCATGCATCACTAGTACAATGATATCAGAAACCAACAAGATACAGTAAAATTTGTTTTACTGATTCTTTTAAGATTGCGTTACATGTTTCAGGCAACAGTTTTGCCCATCTTCAGGAGCACTCTGACTGTATATACACAGTCAAAGTGCTCCGGAAGATGGGTGAAACTGTAGCCCGAAACATGGAGAGCAAGCTTAAAAGAATCAATAAATAAAATTTTGCTGGATTTTGTTGGTTGCTGATATCATTGTAAAAATAACACCCTAACACTGTATATTAACCTCTACAATTAAAAAAAATCTTGTAATCTTATACCGTGTATTATTCGCCTTACACAATGCAATTAACACGCTCAACAAACTGGGGATACCGTACGAACAAAGTGCACAACTGAACTTTCCCTGGACACCTGTATGTGGCCTGTCCACAAGGCAACAAGCACAACAGTTAGATAACTGTGTAACTTCGGCTCTCAGGGTTTAGCTGTGTCGTATGTTGAAGCTGTTCAATTTTGTGATCCATCATCTTCAAGGTGAATGATGCAGTGGAAGAATGTTGCTTTATGTACAGCCACGCGTCGCTTAACGACGGGGATACGTTCTGAGAAATGCATCGTTAGGCGATTTCATCGTTGTGCGAATGTCATAGAGTGTACTTACATGAACCTAGACAGTACATACACCTAGGCTATACGGTATAGCCTATTGCTCCTAGGGTACAAACCTGTACAGCAGTTACTGTACTGAATACTGTAGGCAATTGTAACACAATGGTATTATAATATTATATTATAATATTATAATCATATCGGACCAACATCATATATGCAGTCCATCAATGACCAAAACATCATTACGCGGCACACAACTGTACACAGGTCTGACACTGGGAGTATGAGTAGGGACGTGAAGCATGGAGGCTACAGTTCCACACATACACACAGTAGGGCTCAACCCTGAAAGCTAAACGCACTCACTAGACACAGGTTGCAACATCCAAGGTACATGTTAGAGAGTTAATAGTAAGTATCACCATAACCAGTCATAATAGTAACATCTGGTTACCGATTTTCAAGTTCAGTTGCGATAATGTACTCCCATATGTGACCCATGACCGGTGCGTCAGCCCTGGTAAACCAAGGAGAAACCATAACCATTTATTCATTAAACAGCTGAACAAGTGACACTGTAGCTGTCTGTGCTGGTCATTGTTCTGTTAATGATCGAGGTATCTCCAACCAAGGAACCAACACCCAATATAAAGAAACTGGAAAAATAAAATCTTTAGTACAGAGAGAATGGCACAACAGAATCTACAGTCTGCAGTCGTGGAAGAAGGTAAGCAGAGAGAATTGACAAGAAAATTACAAGAAATTTGAGAAGCTGAGAATGGAAACAAAACAATAAATGAAGAATGAAAACAGAGAAGTTGGTAATAACAAATGTATACGGTGGATAATGAGGGAGACTTTATGGTCTGTTAGCTGACAGAATGTTCAGTACTTAGTAATGCAAGTAAACCACCTAAACTTCCTCTGTACACTATACAGCCACCAGATACAGTCTTGCTGACATACAAACTATTCATCTGTGTTTCTTACATACTGCCCAGCCCCAATTTCTTTAACCCTTATCCTGCTAATGTGGAGAATATGGTGAGCTCCTAATAATGCCAGCAGATGGCATATGGGATTTAATTCGGCGTTTAAAGGGTTAAATAATAGACTAGCGTGAAGCCTGTTACAACACTGCATATCAACACACAGCACTTATCTATGGGCAAATCTTATACATCGCAGCCTACAATGGATACTGAGAAATCAAACTGCAGTAACTCCCACATTTCAAGATCAGACAATGGCAATCCAGTCCAACAGAAATCAGTGACATTACACCATGACAAAAACCCTGATATATATATTCCATGCACACAGAGATAATGATCATAAACCGAGTCTGGCAAAGGTAGACAGTACTGTAGCTACTCCTCATACAGCCAACTGATACTTTCTCTCACCTCCTGTTTGTGACAACTCATTAACCTACATAATAAGTAGTAATGTTTTCTACAAAGGTCGCTGGTTCGATCCCAGCTGTTGTCACTGGTATTTTTCATTGACATAAAATCCTTCCGATCGCACTATGGTCCTGGGATCGACTCAGCCTTTAAAAGAAATGAGTACCAGGAGCATTTTCTGGGGGTAAAGACGACCGGTGCGTAAGGCTGACAACCTTACCACCATCCTGTGCTGTTGTCATGAAATCCGGGAACCTTAACTTCCTGGAACCCTCTGGGCCACTCCGGGCCTGTAACGGGACTGCTTTACCTTTTACAAGTGTTGATTCAAGTTAATTATACCTGATCAAGGCACATATAGATCTATATTACAAAATGTCAAATTTTATAATATACTATATGCCAGATAAGGTCGCTGGTTCGATCCCAGCTGGTGTCATTGCATTTTCCATTGACATAAAATCCTTCCAATCGCACTATGGCCCTGGGGTCGACTCAGCCTCTAACAGAAATGAGTACCAGGAGTATTTCCTGGGGGTAAAGGCGACCAGTGCGTATGGCTGACAACCTTACCACCATCCTGTGCCACTGTCATGTAATCTGCGAACCTTATCTTCCTGGAACCCTCTGGGTCACTCCAGGACTGTAAAGCGACTGATTTACTACTTTAATGTTTTGTACAAATGGATATGTTACCAAAACTGCAGGTTTCTTCTCAGTCACGCATTCAAATAAAATTATCCCTGTGCACACAATAAAGCCATAGAGGAGAATGGAGTTTCGACTCTGCTTGTTCTTAACCTGGGTGTTAGATGGAGGTCAGTGGTCTGCTTCACACCCTGGCCATTTTACTCCCAAGGGGAAAAGAACCCCCAGTACCTGAAGAGGAGGAGTTTGTGTGGGCTCTGAAACTGGTCTGGACACTTTTGTTTACGAGAAAAATCTGTTGCTCATGCCAAGAATTGAACGACAACTTCTCAGTTGTCCAGCCTGTACCCAAGTCACTATACTGACTACACTATTCCAGCTCCCATGTGTTGAAGAAGTACAAAAAATTAGTGTTGCAGGACAATTTTCCTGCCTGTATGTCCATGCAGCTTCCATCTCACAGACAATTCCCACACTCCCACGCATCAACACACCAAAACTCACAGCTAACTGCATTAGATTAAATTTACGATGTCGCCATTAAATGACCCTTAATTCCCAACTGTCCTCAACCTGTTCGGCGACCCCTTTCATGATTTGGTCTTCTACCTGTCTCAGATTTCAAATGAAGAATGTAGCCATTTATTGCTCAGACTGTTCGAGCTGCGAATACAGGATACAGCTAGAAGCATGAGGGGCAAATGTATGAAACAGCTGTAAGCGTGTGGCTGGAATGTAATAAACAGCTGTAAGCGTGTGACCAGAATGTAATAAACAGCTGTGTGTGGCCAGAATGTAATAAACAGCTGTAAGCATGTGACCGGAATGTAATAAACAGCTGTAATCGTGTGACCGGAATGTAATAAACAGCTGTAAGCGTGTGACCGGAATGTAATAGACAGCTGCAAGAATGTGACTGGTATGTAATAAACAGCTGTAAGAATGTGGCTGGAATGCAAAAAAAAACAGCTGTAAGCATGTGACTGGAATGTAATAAACAGCTGAAAGCATGTGACCAGAATGTAATAAACAGCTGTAAGAATGTGACTGGAATGTAAACAAAGCTGTAAGAATGTGACTGGAACATAATAAACAGCTGGAAGCATGTGACCAGAATGTAATAAACAGCTGTAAGAATGTGACTGGAATGTAAAGAAAGCTGTAAGCATGTGACTGGAACGTAATAAACAGCAGGAAGCATGTGACCAGAATGTAATAAACAGCTGTAAGCATAAGGAAAAAATGTAAGAAACAGCTGTAAGAATGAGATCAGAGTGTAACAAACAGTCAGAAGCATAAAGAGATAAGGTACAGAACAGCTGTAAGCATGAGATCAAAATGTAATAAACAGGAGAGAATGCAGGAAACAGCTGTAAAAATGAGATTGGAATAGAATTTCCAAAAAGTATTGTATATGAATTTGGAAGCAACAAGGCTGATAGGTAGACCAAGAAATAGATGGCAAGATGAAGTGATGAAGGATGGAAGACTAGTTGGTCGAAAAGGGTGGAAGGAAAGGGTATATAACAGAGAGGAATCAAAGAAGCTCCTGAGAATGGCAAGGAATCATCACATTTTGCACATGCGATTGAATGAATGAATGATTCCCAAAAACAAAGATATGTTCTGTGCATCCCAGCAAGCCAAGTACGGGATTGCTGTTGCTTTCAATAATTAAGTCACACCCTGACTTGATCAAGAAGTTGTGTACTGTACAGTCATAACTGTAACAACTGGCAGCTAACAGACATAGCACTATTATGGTTGAACAGGAAAACGATGTAAACAAATTGGAAGAAATATGTGGATGTGTATATTGGTTGGGAAAGAAAATGAAATGAGCCTGTACTTGGTGATTACCCATTCGGCGATGACGCTTCCTCCAAGACGACGTACTCCCATACATGTGACATGACGGCTGCATCTGCCCTGCAAGAATTCACACATGACACATGAACAACCACACAAACATACAGCAATACATTTAAAACACCTGGCACAGATGGTGTAAAATTCCTTTTGCATAAAGACGCAGTCAGTGGAACAGGAGATCTGAAGAAATCATGTCAAATACGCCAAATCCACCTTCCACACAATGCACATGCATGTACACACACACATACACACACATAGGACACTGTCATATGATATCAATACATTTATACAAACCATTTCGTGCTTGTAGGCTTTCATTAGACGAAACTGTAAATTAGTTGCCTCCTAATATCCCTCTCAATGACATATTATAATAACAGTGAAGAATGACTCCGCTACAGGTCAACCCTTGGCTTTTGGACCTTCGACTTCTGTACAGAGCTGATAAACAAACATTTCAAGCTATCGCACAGTGCCACTGTCTGTCGGTCCGGCCAACACTTAACTGTCAGGTCTTGCCAACATTATTATCTGTGAATCTTATATTTATTGGATCGTGCATCATTGTAATAGTTGAAAACAAAAGACCAACTTGATGTCACTTGCTATTTTATTTCACTTCTTATGTGCTCAACATGTTTTGGACATTAATATATCCATCATCAGGAGCTTGCGACTATTCTGTTGAATTACCACATTGGTCGTGTGTTCTTGGTTCAATGTGTTTTGGAGTTTCGGTGTTGTTGGGTTGGCATTGAATCTGTGTTGTCGTGCTTCCAGCCTGCAACACGGATACCACTCCAAGCCAACCACACCGAAACACCAAGAACACACGACCAATGTGGTAATTCAACAGAATACAGTGATACCTCAGCTAACAAAGATAATTCGTTCCGGAATCACATTCATTAGCCAAAATCTTCGTTAGCCGAAACATATACAGAAGGAAAAGATAAGCTCCTGGAATGGCCCAACCGTTCATGTTTTCTGCTTTATGTTAGCGCACGCATCCACTAAAACATTCGTTAACTGAATCCATATTTGTTAGCCGAGTCCGAAAAACAGTGAAAAAAATCTTCGTTAGCCAAAAAATTCGTTAGCGGGGTCACTCGTTAGCCGAGGTATCAATGTAGTGGTAAGCTCCTGATGATGGATATATTAATGTACGAAACATGTTGAGCCCATAAGAAGTGAAATAAAAATAGCAAGTGACATCAAGTTGGTCTTTTGTTTTCAACTATCATTATCTGTATTCAAAGAGTAGTGTTTATTTCCTACTGCTAGAAATTATTTTGAAACAGCACATCATGTCACACGCAGCAGTGACGTACTCCTCCCACCCATCCTCCCACACAGCCCCCCTACTATTCTCCAGTGTCTAGGGACACAAAAGTGAGCTCTGAACTGTATTTTATGCCCTCTAAATGCCAGAAGAGGTACGTGAGATATTTAGAATTCGGGGCAAGAAATAACTATACAAAATTTATATTTCTATTGTTTATACTTTGTAATGCAATCGCTAACTTTGATTGGAATCAGAATGAACCACCACTTATAACACATAAGTCTGTTGCTCAAGTTTTGTACATCTCAGTTTTCAAATGCATTTTGCAGAAGAAATTATGTACAAAAGTTGGGGAATGGGTATATTGGTACTGCAAATCAGTTAAGATACATGGAACCATCAGAAACAAGTTTCCTGTTCTTTAGATGAATGGATATAAGTGGAGACAAGTAAAACACACTGCTACCATACATTATTCCACATAGTCGTCACAGTTTTCCAGGCACCTGTCATAACACCTGGCATTTTTTACGCTCTGGCAGAAGGACACATACTGCTCTTTCAACCACATCTGAACATCATCTTTCACAATGTAATCAGATGGGAATTATCAACCTCAGCGATGTTCTTCTCGTATGCCAAACATGTGAGAGTCTGACATTGCCAAGACAGGCTGTATGGTGGTGGGTAACGTTCCCAATGCCAAGTGTCCAGTAAGGCAGTGGTGGTGTCAGCAGTATGTAGCCTAGCAGTAACAGCACGCCTTGGGAGAGCAGGCCAGGCAACAGACATAAAATTGCAGTCACTTGCACAGGCTACAGTGTGAAATCAACTAGAATTATATAACAAACATTCCAAAATGAGTTGCCATCACAGTCTCCAAGCTCGTAGTTGTCTGAAGCCCTACTCTGCAAGCAATGCGGAATGCTGCCGAATCATGGAATTCATCTTCGTATCCAGAATGTAGTGGTGCGTTGAGGTCTCATAGCCACGACAAAGCACAACAAAAAGCCATTGCCTTCAGCTTCACAGTGCTGGAGGTTAGTCACTGAGAAGGCAATGCTGTTGATCTCGTGCTGGTCTGAGCTGATGCAGGACCCATCTGCTGCACACACTCCAATTGCCAGAATGTTCATGGACATCATCCTATACAAAGCCATGTGACAGGTCAAATGCCGGCTCTAAATGCTGTAGTAATATGCATCTGTCCACCAGCGCCATTAAACTGACATCACTGATGACGTTGGATGCTGAAAAGGAGGCACTTCTTTGTCCATGACATTCACTGAACCACCTGTAAAGTCACGTAACATCGCAGCACTTCTTTGACTAACATCGCACCTGCAACGTGTGTGGCCACAATACCATGGATGATGTTCCAGGCTTTGCGCCAACAAAAACTGGATAACAATGTACGTCTCTTTCCTTGTATGCTCCATTGGTTTGGTCACCGTATCCAACTGATGCCTCACTAACAACGCATTTCCGGCATTTGAGCAGCTGCCTAGCAGTGAGACAACACAAAAATGAATGTATGATACACCAGCAGCTTGCTGTTGTCGTTTTGTTCCTTAGTTTATGTCATCCAAAAAAACTTGCGTGGGCATGTAATTTAATTTACAATTCAAGACACTAAATGCATTTTTATTCAATGTTGGCCACTCTCACTGGCACTTCGCTCACACTTGCTTTCCATAAACAAAGCCACACTAATGAAAGACTGTTGTATGAACCAAGTGCCTCAGTATGTTAATAGGTGTCATACATACACGGGCATATCCTAAGTTCCCAGCCTGTGTCCATAACAAAAAAAAATGCCTACATTTGTGATTAGGCATTTTTGTCCCCTTTCATGTTTAGCAATGGGCCCAGCATTTGTACCATTACTGAAAGCACCAGTGAAACTGAATTTTTTTTGGAATCATATGTATGACGGTAATTTCTCCTGCCTTCAGGGACATCCTTGAAATGACACTGTGCTGTTTAGGGCAGTGGTGTACCCAGGAATTTTGTTCGGGGGGGGGGGGTTCAACAAATTTAATTGAGGACAGATAGAATGGGGATCTGGGGTTGGTAGCCCCCTCTTCAGGGGTTATGGAGGCAGCTGTAATTTGGTACAAGAAATGTCATTTCATAGAGTAAAATTTTCTTAATTTTTCGTACTTTAAGACTATTTATGATGACAACCAATTTATTTGTCACTGCTAATGTAAAACAATTGTGAACCGGCGGTAGTTTTAGAATTTTAATGCCTTTTTTCCGAACATCTGGGGTGGTGGTGGCAGCAATTTTTAACAGTTTTCAAAACTGGGTTCAGTTTGGCACGATTTTGGAGGGCCTTCTGAATTTCCGGGGGGGGGGGGGTGTTGAACCCCCCCTCAGTACGCCGCTGGTTTAGGGAACCCAGGTTTCATCTTTTGCTGTGAGCCTTGAGAGTTTCAGAGGAAGTTTTGGTTATTTGTCACTTCATTTGACAGTTCCTGACACACAAACCCATGCTAATGATCTGCACAAACTATGCAGAGATATATCAAATGTCCACAGTTCTACCTCAGATACCAGATGGCATGTTCGACAGGAGGCATAACCTACAACCCATCTCCAAAATGGCACTGTATGGGTCTCCATGGATTTTTTTTGCAGACTTTCTACATTTTCACACCTGTATGACCTTTGGAGAGACAACCTGAATACTCACTGTCTTCCTCTGCATATCCAAAGTCACAGTCCAAAAAAAAACCACTCAAAAATCAAGGTTCTCTCCATGGCAATGTCACTGAAAGTCACTCTGAGCACTTCACATGTTTCTGATGCAGTTTTCCTGAATTTCAAGCCAAACTTAATGCAACAGTGATGATCCTTAAAATCATCTAACGAAAAATCAAGCAACACACTTAACATGCATCAAAACAAACACCTGTACAGAGGCAACACAGAGGCTCACTAGGCTTACTCAAAAAGACTTTCATACTATAACATCTAGTGAAAGAACGTCATAATTCTTGCTGTTTTTGGTCCAAGCACCACGTTCAGAAACTCTTGGCTATGCCTTCCAACATCACTGATTCTCAGGACATTTTATTTAGCAGGCTGTTTGACGTTTCTACATCTTCCTGTGCCCATTTGACAATTATCTTATCTTCTTCTTCCATTTGTCTCTGTCATTCCAGTCTTCTCCTATTAACCCTTTCCAATCCAATTTTTCTGCAAACCGTATACTCCCCAGCTCTTATTTATTCTGGGCAGGAAAGAGGCACAACTGCGCAAATAAAACGCACAATCACCTGTTCACATCAAAACACGCGGCCTGCCGAGAAACAGAAAGAGTACGTCCTGCGCTCTCTGTCGGCTAAAGTCCGTACTACATGAGGAAAGGCGTCAAACAGGCTCCAACAGTGGAGCGGGCGTACAAACGCAACAAAAAAAGTGTCCGACGTCACCCAACATCGGAGCAGAAGAGGAAAATCATAATATCGGACATGGTCCGACATAGGATCGGAAAGGGTTAATCCCTTTTCCCCCCAACAGTCCTCTAATCCCTTCCGCCCAGATGATAGCCTCAGGTCTACCTCGTTTTCTTCTACCTGGTGGGCTCCATTTCATAACTTCTTTTGGCAGTCTCCCCTCTTCCATTCTCTGAACATGTCCATACCATTTTAGTTGTTTAGTCTTAATATCGTCTAAAAGAGACCTTGTTACATTCATTTTTTGTTTAATAATGGTGTTCCTAATTTTGTCCTTCCTGAAAATTCGAGCTGATCATTGCCAATAAGTCAATTTCTGTGGAATTCAGTTTTGACAGCGTTTTTGCTTTTAAACACCCTGTTTCTGCTGCAATTCTCAGGATATTCTCCGTTAAATCCCCACCAAGGAACAGACTAATTAACATACAAAAAGGGGAGTGGAGAGACAGGTGGTCTTGTTTGCTCACAATGCAAAACCTTCATATTCAAACTGTATTCATTTTTTCCCCCTACAAACCGGTACCAACTACTCTAGAGCAACGTAGATGTACAAAACATATGCAGATTTATCAGGTATGTTACACATCATCTCTCGAAACAGACATATCAACTGGTGGTACCTACCATGAGTGCTCAGCATTGAATCCAATCTGAAAGCAGAAAAGGAAAGAGCGTTAACTGCATAGCAAAACCAACTGGCTTGACATTTGGCGGTGAAAGAGGACTTGATCAAAATGATATTTGTAAGTTTTATTTATTCACCAACTGACGCACTAGTGAGTTGTCTTACTTACTTACTCCATGGTGCAGAGTACTTCTTGAGAAGCTAACTGGTTTGCAGCTAGTCAAGAAACTCCCCGCATTTCACGGAACCCGAAGGTTCATTACCGCACTCACAAGCGTCCGCCACCTATCCCTATCCTGGGCCAACCCAATCCAGTCCACATACCCACATCCCACCTCCTGGAGATCCATCC
>Ga0131853_10018213_pt1 | contig 12778 bp, 3 predicted proteins | sample TergutLab28metaG_FD_92764 | JGI IMG/M metagenome (GOLD analysis project Ga0131853, IMG submission 92764) | Labiotermes labralis P1 segment gut microbial communities from Petit-Saut dam, French Guiana - Lab288 P1 (version 2) (version 2) | ecosystem: Host-associated > Arthropoda: Insects >...
AACAACAACAACAACAACAACAACAACAACAACAAACTCAAGATTTCTTTTCATCATTCCACACTTGTGTTTTTCCAGCTAAAATAAAACTTAATGATGCAATAAATATGATGCTTTTATGACCATAAACTGTTAGAACGTGATAAAATTTGTGAATAATTGTTAGTGCTAAATACAAAATTAAATTTAAATCCTTCAGTGGTCATTTATTTTACACCTAAAGTGAAATTGTAATAATTAGTAGCTCAATAATATTTAAAATACGTCGCCATTTAGGTTAAGAATTAAGTATTTATGTTACATTTTAGAATATTAAATTTATTATCTGTCGTTTTTCCTCGAAAACCTTGTATTTCTTTGTTGCATTTTACAGTCAGTAGTCAGTTGGTGCCTGTAACTTGATTAGAGGTTAGAAGACATCAAGAAAATATCTAAAGATATTAAATGCGAACATTACATTAAGATATCATCTAAACACTCGACATTTTTGCGTCTTGTCCCAATGCAGCAGCACTATATTGTATCGCGCTATCGAACTGAACAGTCTTGATTATTGTGACGGTTTCAAACTGTACGTAGCGGCAACATCATCGGCCATGTCGCTCTCACGTAAATCCAAGAAAACACAAACTGCAATGGCATGATCACCTTCTATATTTCATAACACCGACAAAGAAAGGAGTAATTTTAATTCAAATACTCTTACTGAATTCAGTTAATTAACTTGAGCGTTCTTGATGGTCCACAGGCTGCCTATGTTGAACACAATAATTACTTTTATAGTTGACAGAAAGCCAAATTTTTAGAAGCCCCTTCTCAATAAAGTTTCTAATTGATATCCTTGTTTTTATATATACTTAGAACATATTTTCATTCTTTGTGGTATCAAGAGATGGAAGGAACTACTGCATGCTTAATAACGTATAATGTTCTGTTTCTTGCGTCCCACCTCCGATCCAAACACCTAACACTGTACGACACTATCGTCGAATTATTGCTGGGTTGAGATGCCTTCGAAATAATACTGCCAAATTCAGCTGCTCCTTCTCAATTTTGTTCCTATTTTTAGACAGATTCCGTTTCCCTGTAGAGCGCCTCTCAAAATTCTTGCATCTGTAAGGCTGTCCGGCTGTCCGTTTTTACGCATGTCAGAACTTGACCATTGAAATGACCGTCATGAAATTTGAGACTGGGGAATTTTATATGAATATTTAGAGCCACTTTAATTTGGGCTAATATTCGACTAGCGTAAAGGACAGATTACGTGAAGAAGTGCGTAATTATATGCGTGCTCTAGAAGGGCACACCTGTCGAACAATCACCAAACATTCGAAAAAGGTTTTTTTTTATTTATATATACTCCCTCACCCAAAACATAAAAAAGAATAAAATTATTAATTACATTTACGTTACGTTAAAAATAATTTTGTTTTAATATTTTAAATCAGTGACTTACCAACGTATTTTTCTGAAGCCTCATTTTTATCACAGGTGTGAACATCGTGAAGCTTTCTCTTTTCAACGAAAAAAAAGCTCTACCATCAAACGTGAAAATTCTAATTATAATTTTGGAATATGGAAAAATGTTCAGTTTTCTGTGAGGGGAACAGAAGTTGTTTAAAATATTGACACTGCTCACATTTACTACGGTTCTGCGAAAAATTGTTTATGAGCTGCAAACAGTAAGACTTTTAAAGTTTACACTCGCTGACTGAAAACCTAAAGAAATAACCCAAGTAAAGTATCAGAAACATTACATTATGGACAGAGTTCCAAGATTGTTAGTTTATAGGAATGTATTTTGATATTTAATAGTTTATATTTTTTGTTGCAATATAGTTTTTAACTGGTGTAAATAAGGTACTTCAGTCCAAATACCAGTTCATGAAAAAATTATTAATGACTGTACTGTGATTATGACAAGGAAATTATGACGTTCTGGTCGCAGGCCTCTGTCGGCGGGTCTACATGTTGTCTTTACAACGAACAAATCTCTTATTGTCTCCTGTTCCCTATTACAAACTTCAGACAGAAGACCCACAGATATCATGAAATTAACAATCCACGTTTGTTAAACCGTACAGTAGGCACAGATGAGAAAGTGGCGTTCAAACACAGGAATAAATATTTTTAATAGTCTCAAGTTGACATATTACGTCATATATGAAAAAGTTTAATTTATTAATTCAAGGGTCATGAGTGCTATATTATTGTTAATATTATTGTCATGTTATTGTAATATTTACAGTAAAAGCAGACATAAAAAGGCGAGAAATCTTTGCCGAATCAGTCTTACTTACGCAACAGTTTCATTGCTAAAGGTCCAGCGCAAAGTGAATACACGCAAGCCGGTTTACACTATATGGTCATATACACGTATGTATGCTGGGCATACTATGCACCAGGCCACATATGTAATGTATTATCATCCTGATTATGAAAAATGAAGAATTACATGCATCAAGTAATAATTTTGGGGGGACATATGCCCAATGGAAGTTGCGTAAATTGAAATTGCTTAAGGTTGTTTTGTCTGTATTTTTTCTAGTATGGCATAAATAAATGAACAGTATGTGACTTCAACAGGCCTCACTTACACGGAAGTAACAGCTACTAAGTTCTCTTTTGCTTCCAAAACCTAATACTCCACAGATGTCCCTATAAAATAACACCAAATAAGAAGCCTATTCACCCTACAAATTAGTTTCTCAGTGAAATAGTACATGAACAAAACAAGACACTTAGTAGTTAACCAGCGAAAAAAAAACTACCTAATGTTATTGGTAGTTCACAGAATTCTGTCTGGACCTGCAGAAGCGTGTTTTATCAAATAGTGGATCAACTGCTTCATCAATACAAATTTTCTGTAAATATATTATTCTTCACCACGGTCGTTACACAATTGTCATGACGTTTGTTACAAGCCCAACATTTCACTGGTATTATTTATATCGTATTAGCAAGCTGTAGCAGGTGTAAACAGTCAGTGAAGTAAAGCCACCTGTACTGGATGATAGACGGATTTGTGCTATCACTATTTACCGCAACAAAACGCTACTTCGCATTAAATTCTTGTCAAGATTTTTTCACGTGTTTACATTAATTCGGAGAAAATACAGTGGATGAAGATACATATATTTGTGCCAGACGTACGTATATGAAATTCATATTTTTGTTCTGTTGTCATAAACTAAAACCATTCTAAAAACTTACTTTGGCAACAGATGTATTTTTAATTTATTTATTTAAATACGTGTGATCCAAACTGAAACATGATTTAATCTACGACACAGGAATGTACATAGCGGTATTATTTGTAAGCGTAAGGTTTAAATCAAGTGAGACGACACTTTGAAGGAAAGAACAGACGTGATAAGACACTTGATTGTGTATATGTGAACAACACACACACAAACACACCACACACACACACACACACTCACACACACACACATACATACACTCACACCACACACACACACACACACATACATACACACACACCACACACGCACACACACACACACCACACTACACACACGCACACCACACTACACACACACACACACACACCACCCTCACCATGTACACACTACACACACGCACACCACACCACACACACACACACACGTACTATTGTTTAATTATTTGAAGATCGAAATTCGTCACATAATTGCAGGTCCTACCTCATACAAAACACAAATTGTCTCCATTAGTGAGACTAATAACTTAATGTGGTTAGGAAAATGATCGCCTCTAAATGTAGGATGGTGCAGCGCATAAAGAGTCAATGTTCGATAAAATGCTGTGTTGGTAATGTTACAGCCTGTGCTGAATATATCGTATCAAACCAAGACTTCACTAAGGTTTAAATTAGAAAGTTCCTGTATTAGAAATATAGAGAATATTGCTTCTTTATGTCAAGGTTTGAATTATTAAATTACAAAGTGTATGTTACAATACGCTAAATGATAACACGTGTCCCATTTTGATAAATGTGACACGTGTATGTTATAACACGCTGACGTCGTTGAGATGTGAAAATTGTGTCCAGGTACGTTAAGCAGACAGACTTGGGAAATGTACTGACAAAGTTACAAAGTTGTACTTTAATTCACGGTTTTAAAATAACCAAGAAAAGACTGGATACAGAAAAGGAAACAAACAGACGAAGCATAAAACAAGAAACAAGTTATTGTCCTACTTAAAATAATTAAATTTTTACTGTCACCTAATTGCTGATTTTGATAAAATTAATATTATTGAAGAATGCTACATCCTTTGTTTATGTAAATGTTTAAAAAACCGAAGTAAACTGGTACACTGTGATGGAATATTATCTTTTATCAGATATTTATCTCAGTATTTAACCAACTTGACGCACAAAATTTGTTTCACAAGAAGTTTTATTTCATGCCTCTACATGTTTCGAGCACATGTGCTCATCATCAGTAGGCCAAAATTGTATTACCTATAGATGTGAAGATACCAGAAGCTATGTAATACAATTTTGACCTCCTGATGATGAGCACATGTGCTCGAAACATGTAGAGGCATGAAATAAAACTTATTTTGAAACAAATTTTGTGCATCCAGTTGGTTAAATACTGACATAAATATTTTGATATGCACGGTCAGCAAAACTTCAAAAACCGACTATTTTCTTTTCGAGTTCTTGGAGATAATGAGTGAATGCGTACATGTTGTTGAAAACAAGGGGTAGTGTGGACTTGAATGGGCGGAATCCTGCTACCTTGGAGATTGCAAGAATGATCGCAAAATTGTAAGAACTTCGCCATTGATATTTAATTGATGGTCGCACTGGAAAATACCCGCGATTGCGCTTTGCCTCGGCCCAGACCGTGGAACAAGGGGACATCGGTGTTTCGCAGGAGCACAATGTGAGCCGTCTGTCAGTATTATGAACATCTCAATATTTATAGGATGTAAGGGAATTTAAAATGAAGATTACAAATGTATCAATGTTACTACTACCGCAAACACAATCACAAGGTTTGTGTGTCCCTACCAACAGGCCGATTCCTCCAATGCTGTCTTGAGAAGTATAATAAGTGTGTGTGGAATTGTATTCCGTATAGGCCTACTTAAATTGGTAAATAATTTTTTTCATTCTTTTTGTACGGTATTTGGAAATTTATGCCACCCGTAATTATTTGGGTAGAATAAAAATAGACTAATTTCTGGTATGAACTGACATTTTGGATTGTTTGCTTCATTTTTAACAAGTCAATTTAAAATTTTATTAATCGGGCACACTTTAATTATAAAGAGATTTTATTCTCTACCGACGGCAATTGGGACTTTTCTATATCTGTTTAACTGGGTACAAGATTACTTATGCTGAAGTAAATTAATTTGTCTCTTCGAATAAGAACACAATGTTACATTTCTTTATTTTTTTTGTTATAAATTTTGTTCTTGTTACGAAGACACAATACACAATTCTTCTTCGTTTTCACAAAGTTAATAATAACAATGGACAACAACTTTTTACTGACTTTATGCTCCTGAGGTAATAGTAGCCATTTCTTATTCATTTCGAGGCACTGAACACGAATATGACAATGAAAATCCAAAATTGGTTACGGTTTCTAAGAAATCCACAAACATTTATTATATATTTAAGAAATATGGACATCGGACATGTAAAGATAAAAGTCCGCTTCTACTTGCAACTTCGCTTTGTCTGTCGCTTGCGTCCGCAATGAAGTTTGTGTTAAGTAATTATATCTATTAAAAATGAAATACGTTGAAGGATTTCAAAATATTGCGTCATATTGCATCAGTCCGTCAAGCACAACACACCCGTTTACTCCTGCGTCACAAATACCGCGAAGTGATCTCAGCAGTGTTAATTCAGCATTAGTGATGCCTCGTAACTGTGTTGATAGTGCATATAACTTTTGTTACATTGACGGCGAAGTGACATTAGCATGGCGAAGAAAGGTCATCACCGCGAGAGTGAAAAAGGGGTATCATTTGTATATCGGATGCAAGATTGGCGACCAAGACTAATCCTGGGCCCCGAACATTTGCTGCCGTAAATATGCAAAAAAAAATACCTTCGCAGTGGCTGAATGGCAAAAGACGTGCGATGCTGTTTGCTGTTCCTATGGTTTGGAGGGAGCCAAGCAATCACGCAACTGAATGCTACTTCTGTGTAGTGCCAACTGTTTCTGGAGGCATCACGAAGAAAAAGAAGTGGACAGTAGTGTACCGAATATACAATTTGCTCTCCATCCAGTTCCGCACGGCGATTGAATTACCGTTCCCGAAACTCCGAAAGAATTTACCATCGATTCTGATGACGAGGACGAAGGAGAATCGACTTCGCTTTCTCCTGAGCCTCCGGCGCCTACTGAACCACACGTCGTCTCCCACGGTAGGTCTTCTGCGCCACAGTCACACATTCACACACAGGACGAACTGAACGAACTTGTTCGCGATCTGTAGCTGTCCAAGAGCAAAGCACAATTACTGGGATCAAGAATTAATTAACAGGATCTTCTCGATAAAAATGTCCGAATTTCTTCGTTTCGCAGTCGACATCAGCAGTTGGTGCCTTCTTCAGTAAGGAAGATGACTTTGTGTTCTGCTACGATGTAGATGGCCTGATGGATGCCCTCGGAATCAAACATGACCCGCAAGAATGGCGACTATTTATAGACTCTTCGAAACTGAGTCTGAAGGCGGTGTTACTGCATAATGGGACCCAATATCCATCCATTCCTTCGGACACGCTGTCCACATGAAAGACACCTACGAAAACCTAAAGCAGCTGCTGAATAAGCTTGAATGCGGCAAGTATGGCTGGCATAGTTGTGGTGACCTGAAGGTAGTGTCTCTGTTGATGGGTCTGCAACTGGGATTTACGAAGTATTGCTGTTTTTTATGTGAATGGGACAGCCGAGCAAAGACTTTGCATTTCCTGAAGAGAGAGAATGGCCTCAGAGGAAATCTCTGAAGGTTGGAGAGAAGAATGTGCAAAACCCAGCACTGGCAGAATGACACAAAACCTGCTACCGCCCCTACACTTCGTACTCGGTCTGATGAAAAACTTCGTAAAAGCTATGGACCGGACTGGATCGGCGTTCAAGTATCTGGCTGAAAAATTTCTTGACTCAGCGAAGCGAAAATTAAAGAGGGGGTTTTTTATGGGTCCTCAGATCTGTATGATCTTCAGAGACGTTATGTTCGACAGCTTTCTTCAGGTTGACGAGAAAAAAGCTTGGGACACGTTTCGTCTGGTGTCAACTAACTTTCTCGGGAATATCAGGGCAGAAAACTACAAGGAATTGATTGAAGACATATTGTCATTGTATCACAAACTTGATTGCGATATGTCCTTGAAGATACACATGCTTCATTCCCACTTGGATTTCTTCCGCCACAACTACGGCATGTTTAGTGATGAGCACGGTGAAGGTTTCGTCAGGAAACTGCAGAGATGGAGAAAGGATATCAAGGAAAGCGTTCCACTTGAATGTTGGTTGACTATTGTTTGGACGCTCGTCAGAAATGCTCCCGGGCACCTACACGAGCGACACTCAAAGCGAAGTTGCAAGCAGAAATGGACTTTTATCGTTACATGTCCGATGTACATATTTCTTAAATAAGTAATAAACGTTTGTGGATTTCTTAGAAACCGTAACCAATTTTGAGTTTTCATTGTCATATTCGTATTCAGCGCCTCGAAATTAATAAGAAATGGCTACTATTGCCTCAGAAGCATAAAGTCAGTAAAACGTTGTTGTCCAGTGTAATAACATCATTAGGTTTTCTTCTACATTTACTTTCCAGTCCTTACAAACAGATTGATGCCTGCTACCGAGAATCTGATTTTTAGTTACGAGTCATTGCACTCCAGCGAAACGAATAAATGTAAGCAGTTCTGTCAGACCATACATATAGAATTATTTACAGAAAACTTCTTTCAAATTTGTAGTAAGATATTTTAAGAGAAATTTCAAGTTTTTTCAGTTTTCTTTTAGATTTGGCGACGTCAGTTGCACCTCAATAAGAAGACCTACACGCGAGTCTGTGAGCGTTTAGAGTGTAACGGGATAAACAATTGTAAGGGACAGCACGTCAAAAAAGGTTACAAATAGTACTTAAACTTTGTGTAGTCAAACTCACACGTCTAATGGTTTCATGAATAAATAAACGCAATAAATTCTATGCACACGTTCCTGTACTTCTAGGACGTGGAGCATTCACTATTGTCATTAACAGATAGTGTCACGTGACAAGCAGGAAAACAACAGTTTGGCTGCAAATGGTTTAAATGAGATTTGTTTTGATTCTTAATAATCGTGTTCTATTAAAATGTGACTTCGAATCACGTAGGCTACATTAATGACGTAGAGGACTGTACACACACACACACACACACACACACACACATATATATATATATAATAACTGTTCCATAGTGCGTGCACCATCTTCAAGTAAGAAAGCTGATATATATATATATATTTTTCATGTATAAGTCTGTATATAAACAACAGGAATTTGCATAAGTTATTCTTAATATAAAGCCGTTTCAGACAAAACTTGCCTTAATGCTTAAAATACTTAAACAGGATTAAGAATCAGTGCCGGAACATTCTCTTTGTGGTCTGACGAGTATGTGAGATTTTTTTGCATAAGAACATGCTTAATATTGCAATAATAATATATTAGAGAACTCCTTACATTTGATCGAAACTGTACCTCCGTAATTATACTTCCGATCACTATTCCAATCAGCGGTGTCTACCAAAAGTAAATTACCTCTTACCTGTCTCACGAAGGCCTATTTCGTGCCAACAGACTTCAGCAACAAACTGGTCACCTTTTTCATACATTTGGCAGTGTAATAATTCAAGAAGGAACAATAACACACGTCAAAATTTTCCGCAGATTTTTGTAACAGCGAGTCTCTCTTCTGTACTTCTAACTATGACATTACTGATTTTTTTGTTTTGTCGTAGTTGGAAAAAAGACATTATTTTCGTTATTTCGGGTTTCTTCCAGATTTTGATCTGACTTAAAACAGTACATCAAATCATACAAAAGTCATGCTGCAATATGTTTCGTAAAAACATTCTTATTAAACATTAAGTTGTACGGCTAAATACTGGCGAGGTGTCGTTTTGAGGACCCTTACTGTCTTAATATGGTACAACATTCCGAACAATGGAATAATAATAATAATATATTGTAACTAAGTTTTGTTTGCTATTGTCACTAAATATCGCGTCCTTAATCTTCCGTAAATACTATAAAATTCACAATGCTGGGTTTCGCTTGGACAAATCGGGTCGAGTGATATCTTCTTTCCTGCGTAACCTCTAAGTTCTATTGAACTGTACATTTTGAGAACCGGATTCCAGTTAGAAGTGTTAAGGCGAATTTTGTGCAACATTTTTCATCTGATCGAAAATGTACCGATCGAAATTGTACCTACTGTACCGATCGAAATTGTATTTACTGTACCGATCGAAATTGTAATTACTGTACCGATCGAAATTGTACATATTCTACCGATCGAAATTGTACTTACTGTACCGATCGAAATTGTACCTACTGTACCGATCGAAACTGTACTTACTGTAGCGTTCGAAACTGTACATACTGTACCGGTCGAAATTGTACTTACTGTAGCGATCAAAATTTTACTTACTGTACCGATCGAAATTGTACCTACTGTACCGATCGAAACTGTACTTACTGTAGAGATCGAAATTGTACCTACTGTACCGATCGAAATTTTACTTACTCTGCCGATCGAAATTGTACTTAGTGTACCGATCGAAATTGTAGTTATTGTACCAATCGAAATTGTACTTACTGTACAGATCGAAATTGTACTTACTGTACCGATCGAAATTGTACCTACTGTACCGATCGAAATTTTACTTACTCTGCCGATCGAAATTGTACTTATTCTACCGATCGAAATTGTACCTACTGTACCAATCGAAATTGTACTTACTGTAGCGTTCGAAACTGTACATATTGTACCGATCGAAATTGTATCTACTCTACCGATCGAAATTGTACCTACTGTAACGATCGAAATTGTACTTAGTGTACCGATCGAAATTGTACCTACTGTACCGATCGAAATTGTACTTACTGTAGCGTTCGAAACTCTACATATTGTACCGATCGAAATTGTACCTACTGTACCGATTGAAATTTTACTTACTCTGCCGATCGAAATTGTACTTACTGTACCGATCGAAATTGTACCTACTGTACCGATCGAAATTGTACTTACTGTTGCGTTCGAAACTGTACATATTGTACCGATCGAAATTGTACCTACTGTACCTATCGAAATTTTACTTACTCTGCCGATCGAAATTGTACTTAGTGTACCGATCGAAATTGAAGTTATTGTACCGATCGAAATAGTACCTACTGTAACGATCGAAATTGTACCTACTGTACCGATCGAAATTTTACCTAATGTACCGATCGAAATTGTACCTACTGTACCGATCGAAACTGTACCGATCTAACCTTACCCCAGGTAGCACAGAAGAAACAACTAAGTAATACCAAAGAACCTCAAGAATTAGCAGTAACTGTCACAAAGACCAACCATGAGGTGACGTCTGACAACGTGGGCACATATTTTCACTGCAACCTAACACTTATATCATTAGTTATTAAATAAAACCTAGACAGTCTTACAGCAGCACAAACAGCTGAACAGCAGTACTCAAATTCCCTCAAGGAAAGAACAGCAGCTCTGAAACCTAAACAACTGTGTGAATGAAATTAATATATATAGTTCAACATTACGTCCGAATTGTAACGCCACAGTCAGTTAAGTGCTTCCGAAATAATGAAGAGAGAAATATTCATTAATCCTTAGACTAATCAGAACTGTGCCTATATCGGAAAGTTACCACTTTAAATTATGTGTGTGTTTCTACGCGTACAAATTTTCGTGTAACTCAAATTGAACAGCTCCCATAAGGTAGAGCACCAGTTTTGTTTATCCACGTGAGGTGAACACTACATTATTCTGTGTGGTAGAGTGCAGAGGCCAAAATGGTAATAAAATAATAAGAATAAAGTCTTGAGATAATTCATTCTCACATGTTCTGATACACTGCGTGTCAAAATCAGCCTTCAATAAATATTATAGACTTAAATTTACCACCTTCCACCATTTGTTCTATAAAACAAGACTATTTGGAAGAAAAGTTGTTTTTTTTCAATTTTTACTGCATTTGTTTCGGTTAGCATACATTTCGCAATTATTTCGTAAACTAAAATTCTTAAGTTAATTTTATGTTTTCATAGAATTGTTTAGGTAAAATATTATTGTTTTTATGTAAGTATTGATGTTTTATTATTTCTCGCTGTCGTACAGTTATTTGCAATTATCTTCTTTTTTAGCTATAGAATTCATTGATTTTTGTATAGAGTAACGTTCATTTCTTTCAACTGAATGTTAGATTAGTACATTTTAATAATCTTACATTAAATATTATTTATTTATTTTTATTTCTATGCATACGATAAATTTTCTTTCTTTATTCACTGAGTGAACAGTTATTTATATTTGTATTCTTTCTTTAAGTACAAATTTCATTAATATTCTAAGCAAAGAAAGTTTTTCAACTTGCGTTAACCATTGTCCTTCTTTTCTTTATAAAATATTACACTCTGATTATTTGCATTTGTTTTTTATTTAGCTACAAAATTTGTTATTTGTTTAGTTAGAAAATAGTTCTATTCTTTCCTGATGCCGTTTAGATTTATTTACATTTACCTTCGTCCTCCAGATATAATACTCATTTCCACAAGCACGCGATAAGGTTCCAATTCTGTCCGCATGCTTTGTACAACAAATAATATTAATTTTCTTCCTTCAGTATACATTTTATTATTTCTCTGGACACAATACAGCGTCCCAATTGTTACAAGTGGGGCGTTAAATTATTTTGTCTGCTTACATGAAGCATTAAGCTAAGTTGTTTGTATATGTACAGTACAACATGCTGTTCTATTCTTTCCAAATTTCCTTTACTAATACATCAATGTTTTTGGTTTTTTTTTGTACAATATTCTGAATACATTCTTCGTACCTAGTGCCAAATGATATACGAGTAAAGAGACAAAGCAGAAACAAAAACAAAATTTATTTATTTTTAAAATTATTCCAAGAGCATTTTTCTATTCAATTCATCACATTCAATCTTCTCCAAGGTTGCTCTTTAAATTACAATTTGGGTAACCTAAAGTGCTAAAAAAATCAGCTCCACATTTCGGTATAGAAACTGTAGGCATAATTAAAAAACATTGCGTTTTGCATGTGTAATCTATAATTCTTTTGTGTGGAGGGTTTCCCTTAGGATGAAGGTACTAAAATTTTTTAAGAACTTGGAACTACGGTAAATAAATCACGTTCCAACATAAAATAAGTACCGTAAATTTCATTAAAATAAAGTTACTTATATTATGGTTTCTAAATTTGTTAAATTACGGAAGGTCATGAAATTGTGCAGTGATTAGGCACGCAATATTAAATATTACTTATAATACCAAATAAGAACGGAGCTATACGGAGAAATTTTGGAAAACGAATGAACAAAGAGACAAAGTTAAGAATTGACAACATTACAGCTAGAGCAGCATTGAAATTTGGAAGTGAAGCTTGGGTACTGAAGAAAAGAGAGGAACAACGTTTAGAAGCATCACAGATGAAATTTTTGAGACACTTACTTGGAATAACAAAACTAGATAAAGAAAA
>Ga0131853_10018216_pt1 | contig 12777 bp, 12 predicted proteins | sample TergutLab28metaG_FD_92764 | JGI IMG/M metagenome (GOLD analysis project Ga0131853, IMG submission 92764) | Labiotermes labralis P1 segment gut microbial communities from Petit-Saut dam, French Guiana - Lab288 P1 (version 2) (version 2) | ecosystem: Host-associated > Arthropoda: Insects >...
GGGCCGTCATCTAATAACTCCAGGCCACTGGTTGGAACTGCAAGCAATCCCGCATAAATAAGAGGGCGAGGGGCAAAACCCCATGCACTGTATGCCACCGGGTGGATAAAAGGGGTAAAAGTGTCACCTTTTTTGTTTATAGCACCCCAGTTTCCATCGAGCGCGACTACAGCCACACCATTGATAAACGACTCTGCGTAAGAAAATTGAGGTTCAATCACAAATTCTCCGACATTGTCGATATAGCCCCATCCAATGTCTCTAACATAAACCGCCGCCAACCCTTCGGAAAAATCCTGTGCGTCGTTAAATTTTATGGGAATAACAATATCACCATATCTATTAACAAACCCCCATTGGAATACTTCCTTGTTTTCATCATTAATAATCTCAACGGTTAAATTGCCAACACGAGCCAAACCATCAGAAAATGGATTGCCAAATTGATGCTCAAACGAAATAACCATCGTTCCGTATGTGTCAAAAAAGCCAGTGGCATTACGCTCTCTGCAACGGACATTTACTAATCCTTCCGAAAATTTTGCAAGCGAGTACCCATATTGCATAGAGTCCGCGGCACAAAATTCCAGCGGAATAACAATTTCTCCACGAGTATTTACGTATCCAAACGGAAAGAATCTGCTAAGTCCAGGGGGCATAAAACTTCCATAGTACGGCCATGTTTCAGAATATATCGCAACAGCCGCCATTCCTTCGTTAAAACAATAAACTATATCGACATCTAGCGTCGGCTCAAGTAGTACGCTTACAAAAATTTCTGGCTGAGTCATCGGTGCTGGCTCGTTTAGCGACTCTGTATAGCTATACTGACAAACGAAAACATCTTCCGAATTTTCACCTCTGTTTTCGTTTCTTCGTATAAATGACTCAATCCACTCTGGCTGTTCAAATACTTCATTAGGATAATCCTCAGCTATGTTAGCTGAACAAGATGCAAGCGCAAGCATGATTCCTATAATTATTAGTATAGCAATGACTTGTTTTTTTTGCACAATATAACCCACTTTCCTGATGTAATGTGACTTGTATCATAAGTGACACGTTTCTTTTGTAACAATATCATACAAATGCTTGCGTGCAATTGTATTCATATTAACGCAGATACCCCCCTTTCACTATAACATTGATACAATGCACATTAGTCGACCTATCGTGTTTATGTGTATGCCTGATGGAAAAATCCATTAGGAGCGCCATTCATCTAATAGCTTATTAACTTCATATCTTGATTTTATGTGGAGAAATTTCTTATCGGGATATTTATCACACAATGCCAAAATTTTTGGCCTATCATATTTCGGATAGTTCCATAGCCATTTTGCAAACTGCGCAAACTCTTTGCTAAACCATTTTCGTTCTGTTAGATAATCAGGCAAGTCCGAACGTTTATTGCCTGCACGTTTCGCAGCCGATAAAATACATAGAATGCGATTTATATCAAGAAATATAACTAAGTCAGCGGCAGCAAAGCGTATTTCTAATGTGCTATTGTAATTTCCGTCAATTATCCATGTTTCGCTATCAAAAAGTTCTTCATGGCGCTTAATTTTTTCTTCTTTGGTGGTCATAACCCAATCGGGCTTCCAAAATTCGTTGTCCAAATGATAAAGAGGGTATTTCGTAATTTGAGCAATTTTCTTAGCCATATAGCTTTTGCCACTTCCGCCGCTTCCTATAAGTATTATTTTTTTGTACTTATGGATATCCACGATTACACCACCTAATACACTAATCATCACAAAAATTTAAGATTTTTCCTCATAACAATTTTGTTTCCCGCCTCTTCATGTATCACAAATCCGTGCTTTTTGTATAAATCGGCAGGCCCCATATGGCCAGAGAAAGTATCCTTAAATTGCTTGTTTGGGTATGCTTCTACGCAATAAAAGCCCTCATCGGTGGCATCTTTGCAAACTTGCTCCAAGAACATAGATGAAATACCTTTGCGCCTAAAATCAGGGGCAACAGTAAAGCAAAAGACGGATTTTATATTTTGGTCTGCCTCTGTTGTGCCGACGGAAGAAAGCATGACGCTCCAACCTTCGCTTTTTACTAAATCTGATTTTCTGTTTGCGTTGCACCAGCCAACCACCGTGCCGTTGGCATAGGCTAAATACCCTTGTATCAAGCTGTTTTTAACATATTCGGCGGCGTGGCTTCTGCGGGTTTCTTGCTTGCTGAAGTCCTTGCCGTCTTGGTTTGTACCTAAGAGTTCATATTATGCTCCAGCTTAAACAGCTCAAAAATAAACATTGCATCGTCAAGTGTCACATTATCAAAGCGAAAATCACTAAATCCGCAGCAATTTCCATCCCCATAGGATAAAATAAATTTGCAATCAGGCTTGCAATCGTTACAAAAATTCCATTTCCGTTTGAAAATACCGGGGAAACGGGCATCCAGTTCTGCGATTTTTTTCGGGTGCTTATCAAAGACTTTTTTCAGGCGGCACATTATAAAACTCTTTTCAACCTGCGCCAGCAAGCGTTGCGAACTATCTGACTTTTTTGCATAGATAATGCAGTTGGGGAACTCGGCATGGTATGCCGTTGTCCACACGCCGTGCTTAACGGCATCATCGTAAAGCCAATAGTGAACCTCGCGCCACGATGCCGGCATAACATCCGCACGGGCAAGAAAAGTAGCATCGCGGCGTTGCGGCTCTTCAACAAAACGATAGGAAAATGTATAAATATGCTTTGCTTGATGGAATTGGCGATGAGGTCTTGAAAAATAGCTTTGAATAACTTGCATAACATTAGCACAGTCGTAGCATGACAATCTAAATGTTTCATTTTTCTTGTCATCCAAGCCATCAATGTAAAAGCCGTAATCTGCAAACCCTTTGAGCAAAAGGTTAGCTTTTTCCTTGGGTTTGCAAACGTCGTGTGCAAAAAATGCTTTTTTGTTGACCACCATGGTATCGCCGTCAAGCTGGCCGCTTTGCACTATTGCATTTAGCATCATTATAACCCGGTAGTTATAAAAATCGCCGAGTGCCATCCCACGCCATCCCGGCCAGCCCCACTCAAAAGGTGAACCCTGCTTAATGGCATCGTATATATTACCCATTATCTCTTGCCACCCGCCAAAAGCCGCAACAAACTCATCATTGGTTAAGCCATTTAGGTATTGCGGGTCGATTTTTGTGCCTTTGGGGATTGGCACAATCGCCCTTTTGAATGCCGCAATAGTCCGGCGTGCCAACCCCTCGAAATGGTCGCGAATATGTCTACGGATAGCATCGGCTAGTAGCGGCAATTCACCGTCAGCTTGTGTGCCGCAAAACTCGGCAAATTCTTCTAAAAATTGATATTTCTTTTTCGCGCCTGTTAAGTCGTAGTTATGAGACCTTACATACTCGCCAACAAACTCGCCAATCGCGGCGGGAATAGGTGGTGTATCGCCAAACTGCTTAAGCAACCGCATATATTCGTCAACCGTTTTTTTCGTGCGTTTCTTGTTTGTTAGGTATTCGAGAAAGGCGTTTTTTGGGTCATTCATAGAAAATCCTCCATTAAAGGTGTAGGGGCTGTCTTGTCCTTAACAATACAGCCCCCGTTTTTTCATTTATAATTTCGCAACCGCTTGCTGTAACACAGCACACGCCTTTTGCTCAATGTCTGCCGCCTCGCGGACAATCGCCGCTATTTCTTTGCGAAGCCCGGCTTTGCTTTCTTCCCAAATTTTTGTATTGTACTGCGCCACTTCGCTAAGCAGCTTGGCGCACTCGGTCAACTCTGCGGCTGCCTTTGGGTATTTTTTTGCCATCATTGCCACATATTTTGCCGCGAAAGCCCGCCCGCCAAGCATACCGTGCATATCACCATGGGCGTCTGCCACATCGCCGGGATAAACTCCGGCTTCGAGTGCTTGCGCCCATGCTTCGTAGGCTTTACGCCCGCCGTAGTAGAGGTCTTTGCCGCCGTAAGTGCGTATTTCCTGGGTTGTCATTAACATAAGCGCATTTGTCAGCACTTCTTTATCAGGTGTGCGATGACCCACTTCTTCGCCAATCGTAATAATTGCTTCAGTGTCTGGCCACCAGTTGTGTTTAACAAAGTAACCAGACTCGTCAAACTCCTCGCACTCCCATTCTTGAAACAGGCTCCAGCCTAGAATCGTTTCGCCGTTGTCGCGATAGCCGGTTATGATGCATGGCTCGGGTGGGCCTACTACCCCCAGTGCAATCACGGGACGCCCGCAGTCAAGTTCGGCTTTGATTAGTGCAATGGCATCGTCTTTGTTAATAGATTTTGCTGTGTCCTCCGATATATTGAAGTTACGCCCCGCGCCTTGAAAGCCACGCTCGAACGTCTCCAAGTGCCGCTCGTAAATAACGCGGCTATCTACTGCCCAAACTGCCCAACCATTGCTGTCCCACCGCTGGCGGAATGCTATGCCTGTATACGCCATAAGTTCGGCATAGCTAATGTTTTGCCCCATATAGTTTAGTACCGCTTGCAAGCACATAGGGAAGAATGAATGCTGCTCCTCGCCGTCAACCATGCGCCCAAAGTGTACTTTGGGGACGCCATACAAGATACAACTGTCTGCTGTTTTTTGCATTTTTGCCATTTCGTTTACCTCCAATAATTTAAGAAGGCGAAAGCGCGGATTTTCAAGGTCAAATATTACAGGCGCGTACACACCCGGTGCAATAATGCGCCGCCCGCACAGATGGCTTGATTTTCTGAACTTGGAGGGTGTCAATCCCGTGTCACGTTTAAATGCACGAGTGAATGTATCGACACTTTCAAATTCATAGTCCATTGCAATATCTGTGATGCTGCGCGGCAAGTGGCGAATTTCAAAGGCAGCGTTAGCGATTTTGCGTGTGGCTATATATTGCGCCAGCGAAATGTTCGTTTCTTTTTTGAATACACCACGGATATGATGGTACGAAAATCCCACTTCGCTTGCCATAGCATCATAGTCGGGTTTGCCTTTAATGCCCTGTTCGATGTGCACGATAACCGAGCATATTAACTCCTTGTAGCCCATGCGTCACCTCGTGTTTGCCGCATTTGCCAATGCGGTATTTCTTCCGGAAGCAAACGTAGTATAGCAATTGCCTCTGCCGCTTACTCGACTATTTTGAGGAACGATGATTTTTATGCTACAATACTTATCGTGATAATACAGGCATAAGAGAGGTGTATGCAATTCGGCACATTTGATGTAAGGTAGCTCGTTTACATAAATGTGCGCGGAGATGATAGATAAAACATAATTGAACATGAAAAACGCAGCCAGCTTTGTGGCCTTTTTTCGTGTGCAAATTACGTTTGTCTTAGTCGTCCCGCGCTTTAATAGCTTAAGTTCTTGAAGCTGTGATAACAGTGCATGACGTTAGGCACATAAACATCTGGGAGCATACTTTTACGAAAGGCGAAATTACCCATGATTTAAATGCGGCTGGGCTTAGCGTAAAAGCCCTTTACGGAAACATGACCGGGGCTGACTACTGCGGTAACGGTAAAGAAATATGTATTGTTGCACAAAAATCTAGCTGAAATTTATAGGAACTATTCCCTCGCGTAGTGAAGTGGAGCATGTGGCAATTTCAGGACAGGCCTAATGATGGAATGGGGACTTATCTATTCAAAACTAATTTTAACATTTGTACGCGAAAATTATCACGCCATGTGCTTAGATTTTGCATCTGTTCATCGCTTATTACATTATATCCGTCATGTAATGCGCCATTAATAATGTTAAACGCTTCCTCATTTATAATAGGCGGGCTATTTTCCAAATATAAATCTATCAACTTGAATTTATTAAACTCTATTATGCCGTAATTTATCATTAAGTAGCGCCTTATATGCCAAAGGACACCATTTACCAACACTTGCCTATCAAGTTCTGAAAATATAGCTTGAGGTTCATTATCATCTGGTTTATCAGGTTCGTCACCTTGATTATCAATAAACCAGTCTTCAAACGCATTTTCATTGTCAATTATAGCCTGTTTGCCAGGCATAGGTATCTTTTCTATATCATAATGGCCATATACTATTTTTGATTGTGCTATTAGTCGTAAAATTTCAAGTATAAGTTCTTCTTTCGCAATATATGGCGCGTATAGCTGTTCTTCAGCAAATACAATCGCACCAAAACCTTTAGGGATATCATATTCTTTCCAGTATCTACCGGCAGTAGTTTCAATTTCTTTATCTAGTGCAGCCACTTCATTTCTATCGCAAGAAGTAATTACAACAGTATCAATATCACTTTGGCCAGGGCGGTAATAATCGCCTCCTAGTGAGCCGATTACAAAAACCGCAAGTATTTTATCTTTATATTTTTCGGCCAATTCATTCGCAAATTTTTGCGCTATTCCTATTGCTTCATCATATGATATTGCCATATAAGCACCTCCTATTATGCATGGCTAAGGGCGCATCACCAGCCATATATCTCCTTAAAAGCGCTTACAACCTCGTCAGGAACATCATCGCCAATATTAGAGTTTACCATTACAACAATCCCCGACCCATCATCAGGGCAAAAAAGCATACTTGAAACGAAACCGTCATTATAGCCGGTATGCCCAAAGCATAATCCTTTTTTACACTCGCCCGCACGAAATCCTACCCCATATATTGCGTTTTCGTACGCTTTTGTTGTCATTAGCTTAGCTGTATCTTTTTTGAGGTATACGCTTTCGTTTTTAAGCGCCTTCATTACCTCTATGCCAAGCCGCGCAAGGTCTGACGGCGTAGTCCATAGCCCTGCCGCAGATAATTCCGGCATTGTGTCATACCCGCCGGGCACTTCTAAATCGTGGAGGTTATAACCAAAGGCAATTTCATTTAGCCTGCCGCTGGGCAGCGGTTGTGAAAACGTGCTGAGTTTCATAGAAAACGGCGATAAAACCAGCTCATCCATAAGTTCACAAAAATCGCGTTTGCATACATCTACAACTATTTTTTGCGCAAGAACATAGCCGCCGCCTGAATACATATGCCCCGTCTCGGGGTTTTTTACTAGCTTTAGCTTTAGATGGTTGGCGGGTGGTGCACCGTTTAATATTTGTTCAATTGTAGGCACTATTTGCCCTTGCTGGTAGCCTTCAAAGCCATGAAGGTTTAAGCCCGCGTTATGGCTTAGTATCTGCCTTAGCGTGATTTTATGCTTCCCATTATCATATGTGGGCACTTCGTAGCCTACTAGATATTCAGAAATATCGGCGTCGATATCAAGTGTCCCACGCTCTGCCAGGCGCATAACCGCAATAGCAAATACGGGCTTACTAATTGACGCCGCCTGGAAAAGCGTGTCTACCGTAACCTTATCTGGTTTCGCCCTCCGCTTTGCACCGTGAGTGTATACCTCACTAATCTGAAAATTTTTAACTAGCGCTATGCTAATGGCGTTTGTGCGGCATTCTTTCATGCGCTCTGTAAGCGTATTGCCGTCATAATGCTGCTTGCTGTTGATAATTTCTAATATCGTGCCCATGTTCTACCTCCTAAGTATACACCCTCAGCAATAAGCTCAAGTGTCGTCTGCAAAGCGTCCATGCCAGGGCGATTATTAAAATGCGGCCTAATACCTTCTTCCAAAGAATGGCCTGTAAGCCGGCAAACCGGATAACCTGTATCATAGCGGATAATAATACCCGTATGCGGTAATGCAAAATAATTTGAAAATAGCAGTGCACACATGAAAACCCCACGGCCTTGCTCACCCACAATTATAGCCAAGTCGTTCTGCTTATACAGCGCAACAACATGTTCCGAGCCGGAAAAAGAGTTATTATCTGTTAGTAACCACAATTGGCCGTTAAAATTACTTTGCAAGCCATCCATACCGGCTGGATACACAGTTTTCATAGTCCCAACCGCATAATAATCAAACGCGTCAAAATCTCCCCATGCCAGGTACTGTGTCCCAGCGAAAAGAGGTCTGCCGTCTCTGCCCCAAATATTTCCATCTGAGATTGTAAATGTTTCACTATAAAAATGTGAAGGCCTTCCTACCAGCGCACTATTCTTATCCAACCGCGGGTCATAAATAATTTCTAAAAGGTTTAAGTTATACCATCCACCTTTATAAAATGAAACAATATCAAGATGAACCGGCGCACTAATATGAGGTGCGGTTATTAACTCGTGAAAAACAGACTGGTCTGCCCCGGGGTTGCTCCTTATGTCAATAATCAAATGGTTAAAATCCGCAATTTGCTTATAAAGCTCCCTTAAATTTTCCCTGTCTGTATAGCTGGCAGAAAACAGCATGGCAACATGGACGTGCGCAATATTCCCTTCTTCGATAATATTTATTGTATAGTTATAAGGGCCACCCCCACCCTCTATAAACTGCGGCGCTGTTGCTGCCAGTTCATACTCGCCAAATTCCCCATAAAACTGGAAAGTGCTGGGGTGAGCTGTAAACCTCTCATGCCAAACCGAAGACCAACGGAATTCTGGGGCATTAATCACGCGATACATATACATATGGTACATAAAATCATCAACGGTTCTTATATGGCCAACCCAATGGATAGACGCCATAAAATCCCAAAGCAAAAGCTGCTCAAAAATCCTGGCGTCTATGGGCATTGTTTCGTCTGAAAGTACAGCCCTAAAACGATGAGCTTCTTCCCTTATATCCACGCCATGTGCCCGGTATGTTAAGTCAAAGAATGGGAAATTGGCTTCAAGCGCAGCCATCATGTAATCGAAATCTTCTATCATTTGCCCCCTGGTGATAGACTGCGAAAATTCTATGCGCTCATTTTCTATACGCTGGCGGCGCTCTCGCTGGGTTTCCATTGTATCTATTGTGCTTGCGTAGCTAAAATCATCTAAGATTTCTTCTTCAGCGGTATATTGCGGAAAATTTTCGTCTTCGATTTCTATATATTTATTGGGTTCTTGTGGGGTTTCCTCTGCGCCCGTAGGGCGCGATGCATAAAAAATCCCTGCCGCAATAAATAGAATTGCCATAGCCCCAATAATAGAAAATAATATGTTTCGGCTTTTATTATCTGGCTTCTCTTGGTCTTTTTTGGATATAAACATAATTAACACCACCCCTTATGCCAGGTTATTGGTTACTTAACATTAGAAGCTGTGTTCATAAGATTAAGCGTCGCCTATTAACACAGCTTCTTACTGTTCTTTTTGCATAAGCATACTTATGCCAAACTTCGGCGCATAACCACAAGCTGTATAAAAATCAATGCCGCCAGGGTTATCGGCATTTACATATAGCCTTAAACCCAAGGTGTTTAGCTCCTTTGAAAGGGTATCAGCTTTTGCCATAAGCGCACGCGCTATGCCCTTACGCCTAAAGTCAGGGTTGACCCATAAATCATCAACAAATAGCCACCCCCTACCATTTGTAGAACCAATTTTGGGAAGGTAATTCAAAAATATGTATCCAACAAACTTGTCCTCTATTTGTACAGCAAAAACATAAAAGGTCTGTGTTTCTAATGCATTGTAATAAGGGGCAAAGTCATGCTTTTGTGTTAGTTCATCTGCGTTTTTATAGCGTTCATGTTTGCGATAGAATACCATGTCATCAAACATATGGTAGTTGTGCTTGTCAACTCTTAGAATTTCCAATGATGGCCTCCGAAATCGCAAATTTTATCTTTAATGATTTCAAAATGATTATAGCATAAACGCCACCGTCTCAACTCAAATAAAAAATTTTGAGAAACCTATTGACATTCACCTAATAAGCCAATACAATATATCCATCAGATATATTCAAGGAGGCGCACAATGCTTGACTACATCCTAATGGGTATGGTTTTAGACAAAGAGCAAACCGGGTACGACATTAAAAAGGAGGTTGAAAAAGGCATAGGAAATTTCTACAAAGTTAGCTATGGGCGCATGTATCCTACGCTTAAAGCCCTTACAGACAAAGGCTTGCTTGCCATGACAGAGCATATGCAGGGCAAGCGGCTCAAGCGGTATTACAAGGCAACAGACAAAGGCAAGGAAATGTTTATGGAGTGGCTATCTGCCCCCATCGACTTAAAGGCAAGCGGCGAAGCACAATTGGCACAAATTTTCTTTTATGGCGAGCTGCCAAAGGACGTGCGCGATATGCGCTTACAAGAGTATGAAATCTTTGTCCAGCAGGGGCTTATGCAGCTTGAAAACATTGCAAAACTGCTCCCAACAGACGGCTTGAGCGAAAAAGACTACTTTGGCATATCCACGCTATATTATGGCCTACAAAACGCACACAACGTCTTACGTTGGCTTAGATTCATCAAAGAGCAAAAGCCATTTTCAGAATTCATCAAACCCTATAATAAATGAGGAGAGATTATTATGACACAAAGCATTAATTACAACTCAAACAGGCAACACACGGAAAGCCTTTACAGCGGGTTTGCTGTAAGGCCAGTAAAAAGCACCATGCAAGTGATTAGTATGATAAACGGTATAGTAGGCGGTGTGCTACTTGGCGTTAGTGCAATCTTATTTTTTATAAGCTTCCAATTAGGCAATTATCCGGGTGCAGTGCTTGGCTTACGCTTTGCGGGTATGGGTATTGCGCTTGGCGGCATTGTGGAGCTTATTGTTTCTTCCGCTTTTCGCAGGGCTGCCCGCAGGGAGCAAGAAAAGCTAAAGCTGCTCAAATCCACTGGCACATGCTACCCCGCAGAAATCACTCGCGTTACCAGCCGGTACGCCGCAATTGTTGGGCGCAGCCAGTCAGTTTATGCAGAATGCACCTACACCAATAACGAAGGTAAAGCTTGCCTGGTAAAAAGTAAATCTTTTATGTATGACGCTGGATTTACACCGCTTTTCCCGCGCACATATGCAGATATTCCGCACAGTGGCAATTATACAGCGAATGTGTATGTAAACCCATATAACCCACATGACTACGCTGTGGAAATCTTCACAGCTACTGGCACAGCATGGGCAGACTATGACTACAGATAAAACAATACAGGAATATGTATCAATAAACGGCATACAACAGTATTTCCTGCATATTCCTTCAAGCGGTAGCAATGAAGTAATCATCATGTTGCATGGCGGCCCAGGGATTCCAAACTCTTATCTTGCTTACTATCATCAGCCCCATACGGGATTTTGCAATGTCGTTTATTATGACCAGCGTGGAGCAGGCAAAACACAGCTTAAAAACAAAACCAAACCAGACAGTATCACGTTGGATGTGCTTATTGAAGATTTACATCAAACGGTGCTATATATCAAAGAACGATACAGCACTAAGCGCATTTTCCTTGTGTGCCATTCTTGCGGGTCTATGTTGGGTACGCAATATTTAATAAAGCACCCTTGCGAAGTGGCTGGCTATATCGGCTATGGGCAGATGGTTGATTCTATGGCTTCCGATAAGTGCTGGTATGACTATCTTAAATCTACTGTAAATGCCAAAGGCATAAAAAGCGATGTAAAGAAACTGGCCACAGTAGACGAGCGTTTCCCAAATTTACAGTGCGAGGATTTTGTGAAATCCACACTTATCCTCACAGGCCTAGAGGGTAAGTATGGCTTCAAAGCACAGGACTATGTAAAGCTCTATCAAAAAAGCCCAACCATGACACTTCGGGGCTTGATGCAAATGGTTCGCATGAGCATGGGGTGCAAGATGAGCCGGCACTTATTGGGCCAAGTGTTTTATGGGCAAAACATTCGTAGCCATGTGGAATATCAAGTGCCGATATACTTTATCTTGGGCAGGTATGATAAATGGACATCCAGCACTATCACCGCTGATTACTTTGAAACGATACGCTCGCCAGAGAAAAAGCTGTATTGGATAGAAAACGCCGGGCATATGGTGGATACCGATAACCCGGCGGCCTTCTTTGAGGCGGTTAAGGATATACTGATGCAATAACACGAATTGTAATGTCTTGTAAAAATCACTTCGGCTAAGGGGGGAAACCTGTGACAATCAAAACTGAGAGATTGATACTACGTGATTTATGCGAAAAAGATGTAAGCGATGTGTATGCGTTGTTTTCAAACAAAGAAACAATGCATTATTTAGACTTACCGCACCCGAATGCTGAGCATTCCAAGCAATGCGTTAATGAAATACTGGCTAGGTATCAAGATAACCCACGCAGATGCTACGAAATGGCGGTTATTTTAGCTGAAGCAAATGCATTTATAGGTATGGTTAATCTTGAAGTGGAACACCCCTATATTAAAGATGCACGGGCTTGCTTAGATTACTACTTTCTGCCAGAACATTGGGGTAAAGGGTACGCCACAGAGGCGAGTATGGCCTTGATAAAATTTGCATTTGAAACTTTAGAGGTAAACAAGATTGTAGCTGGCACATTAAAATGCAACATTGGCTCGGAAGTTGTTATGAAAAAATGCGGGATGTCGCTAGAAGCTGAACTAAAGCAACATACAAATTTCGACGGTGACTGGGTTAATAGAGTTGAATATGCGATTTTGAAGTGCGAGTATCTTGAGAAAAGTAATTGATAATCGTATCTCTGCAACGCAGAGAGCCTTGGTTATAGGCTATTTAAGGCTTCTGCAATTGTATCAAAGTCAGCGTGAATACGGGGGTTTGGATGGTAGGGTTGATACAACCACACGATTTCCAACGTTCCTTTTATTTTTGGATGCACAATGCATGTAGATATGCTATAGTCTAGTAAGAAGTAACGGAGAAAATTTATAATATCCGTATTCGGTTTCGGTCGTCGAATGCGTTTTTCAGAGGAGGAAGCATATGAGTTCACAAAAGAAATTATCAATTGCAGATTTTCTTCCGGAA
>Ga0131853_10018218_pt1 | contig 12777 bp, 4 predicted proteins | sample TergutLab28metaG_FD_92764 | JGI IMG/M metagenome (GOLD analysis project Ga0131853, IMG submission 92764) | Labiotermes labralis P1 segment gut microbial communities from Petit-Saut dam, French Guiana - Lab288 P1 (version 2) (version 2) | ecosystem: Host-associated > Arthropoda: Insects >...
CTCTCTCTCTCTCTCTCTTTACCCCCTACCTACAATCCCACATTTCTGGCCCTCCTCATTCCATCAGTGATAGCAATAGAATAATTACATAAACCCCCATCATCCTGGGTCATCAGTAGAAAGCATGCGTCAAATTGAACATGGATCAGGGGTGTGCGAGCGAATTCTGCATGCAACCTATAATCAGATTACAATCTTTCATCATAGCGAGGACGGCTAGTTGCAGAGGTGCATGCCATTCACCGGACAGTAAATAAAGCTGGACTGAATCCTATAATTCGCTTTCACATTGTGTTAGTGCTACAAGCTAATTCTCTGCAATTATTTGGGTTGTGCCGCTAAAAGCTCTCCAGAGACCCCCCCCCCACCACTACCACCACCATCTCACTCCACTGCAGTACACCACTTTGAATGTGAAATGTATTTTGTAACGAAGTGGGTAGGGAAGGGGGCGGTGGGTATGACAGGAATTCTTCCAAAAGCTAATCCTAAAGCTATACGCACGCTAAAATAATTTTCAGACGTTCCTTGTTTATATGTGGAACTGCCATATTTCTCTGGACACAAAGATCGTGGACTAATTTTCTCATGCAGGTTACCAATTCAGAATTACAATCGCACACTTTAGTTTATCGAGTGGTGTATTCGGCCGTGAAGCGCTGAAAGTTATAAGCAATAGGGTACCTTCTTTTATGTCTGCCTAAGTTTTAAGGAAGAATCTAGATCAATAGATTCCGTTTCTATTCAACATGTTTTTATTATTTATGTCTAATTATGAAAAGCAGTGTTTGTACGGGTGACGTCATATTAGTCGCTTCGTCGGTCCATCGTCCTTTTCAGTGGAAAACAAACGAATATTTCTGATCACTTGCCTTGGCTGATTGTCCTACCACTGACAGCTAAATGCTGTATCCTGCCTGTGCACCTGCTCTTGCTCTATTGTTAGCTCTCCTTTATTCTCCTGTTCAGATAGTGCTTTCCATGATACATTTCTGAAAAAAGTGTATTGTTAAAATAGTATAATTCTCATTTCAGAATTTAACGAACAATATTTTTGTTTGTTTTCTAAACCTCAGTACTCTGCTTTTTATTCTTTTTATTATCCTTATCGCCCCTTTCCCATCATTTTTTCGACAAATTGCTAATCCTTCCTCTGTTCTTTATGTAAAAAAAACATTTTAATTGAACATCATTCAACACGTAACTTACAGAGGTGCAGTAACAATATTAGTCACGATGGCTTATTTCAGCTTAGCTTCCGGCATCCATTTTCTCTATGAAAAGTACATGTACATACTAACTGCGAGCTGAAGGCGGATGAAACTCCCCCCCCCCTTCAGATACCTGCGTCTCTGACCTAGGTTAATTCAATATTCCGTTTGCTTCCTGATCGCCACCATCCGCCTTCAGCACTGAGTTTTTATACATTAGCTTCAACGATTCCAGGATACGCGAAAAATTTTTGAGTTATGGAAAAGACTGTTGAACTGTTAATCCCGCCTACGAGACACTGAGAATAATCACGTTTTATGTGCGTGCAAACAGGCTTATGTCAAAGTGGTTTTACACTTTATAAAATTGGTGGCGACGGTTGGAATCAAACGTATAAGGCTTCGCATACAGCGACATTTCTCTAATTAGTAATTACCGACACAATCAATAGATGTTTATGATTTGCCTCATTATACATTTACTTCAGACGGTTCGATTGTCTGGATCGGGTAACTCGCTGAAGTGTTCTCTGGTTAGGACCAACTGAAGAGAATGTTCCCCGCCGGGAATGTCCTCAGGTCATCGTACAAAACATGGCTACTAACTTTGTGCAAGGGGCGAAATACAAGAGAAAGGCACCACTTAGAGAGGCGGGTATGAACTTTTCGTGACAACATACTGCCCATGTTGACGAGGTCAACGCTTAATCTGAAGTTGGAGGAAGTGTTTTCTTTAGAAATGTTTCAACCTACACGCCTATCGGATTACATGATGTTATAACCCAGAAAGCCACATTACGAATGTGAACCACGTTGATAACCTCGAAGTGCATAGTGTAACAGTGAGCTGGGAGTCGGAATTCGAACCCCACCCCTCCCCTCTCCCAGTAGCACTTTTCCTTGTCTTATCTAGAAAAAAAATTCAAGAACACTCGCAGAATTATCAGTCATTCTTTTCCCGTCAGTACTGGTTGCCGGATTTCACACCAGCAAACTGGGAAGCTGAAAATGTTATCCTCCTTTTTCTTTTTTTCTCTCTAAATAACTTCCACGTTTTCATTACAGCCTTTCCACTATACAGAGGCCAGCTGGTGGTATTACTATGTAAACACTGTCAACATCGCAGGTGCTACCATAAACATCGCATGAAAATAATATTTCCCTTGATTACGGTTCTAACAAATATTTAGTCAAGCCCTGCTCCCAGCAATTAAGAAGGACGCTCACGATATTCGGGGCTGATGCCACGAGGGGAAGTAAGTAAGTAAGGAGAGAAAATTAGTACAGGGGTGAGCTGCGTAGGCACAAAAGAAGTCGGGCACACGCGTGACGAAGTACCACGCACAACAATTTGCTCAGCATGGTTACCAAACAAAGTTAGGAAAAGACGTATGATGACTGGAATGAAGTTGTAAACATTCGGAACTGAGTGCCCACAAAGTGATGGTGAAAGTCATTAATAGAGCACAGGAATTAGGTAAACGAAAGGCGAATCGTTTGCTAAATTATAAGTTGATTTGGATATTTGGAGGGGCCAAGGGTTATAATAAAGTATTTAAATTGTATTCTAGATGCAACTACCACCAGATAATTTTGAGGTGCGTCATCTCCGTTGTGTTGGTTCAATAACAAAGCATTTTTGTGTATTACACATATTACATATTACTAATGATACTATTTATAACATATACTTAGCATAAGAATAGTAACCTACTTTGACATATGTACATAAACAACTACTGATAATTCACTCATAACAGCCCTAGATCATGGTACCCACTACTGGAACTACGAGATCTTGTTCCCCCGTTTCCCCACCCTAAAAGAACACCCCGCACATCTTGAATGGCTGCTCTGTAAGTTAAATCACAACCTGAAGAAGGCCAACATATAGGGTCGAAACATGTAGTTATATACCTACTGTAGTACTACGTGAAATATAGTTGTGTTCGACTGTATGTGTAATACACAAAAATTCTTTGTTACAAGCTGATAATGTCTTGGAAATTACTTTTGCGGTTCAATTCAGAATGTTATCGTACCGTCTTTCTTGAGGTTTATGTATTAAGTCGTGCGAAACTACAGTTGTCTTATTAGTTCTTTATATTCTTAACCCTTATCCTGCTAAGGTGGAGAATACGGTGAGTTCCTAATAATGTTAGCAAAAGGCAGATGGGATTTAACTCGGAGTTTAAAGGGTTAACTTTGGTTCTTGGAATCCAGTCACACAGATCTTTGGAAACTGGCATTTGTTTTACTTTCCTTCCATGTTTGCAGTTCTGTTTAATGGATTTGGTTTTCGGTAAAACTGTCTTTTTGTCCTGTGTTGTAGTTTACTACTTGTAAAGTTAATTTTTTATTATCTCTCTCTAGTTTTGTTCGATATTTAGGGTTTGCATTAATTGTAGATCCTTTCGATTGAGTAGAATTATGCACTATCTTATTCGGCAACAGCCCAAATTCGCTCAAATGTTTACATCGTTGTGAAAATAATATTACGTGATCAGATTGGAGATGCGAGTTCAGCATCGCTGGAATGATCTTCCGTTGAGATAGTGGGTAGCAAGACGAATGTTTTCTACAAAAAAATGTTGGGCCTTAGCTTTATTAGTAACGTCTCTGTGGACCACAAATCGTTCCTCATGTAATTAACTGTACATTTTTAAACTCACCTACAAACATCCTGAGGTGTTCGGCACTCCGTAAACTTTCGTAATAACGTAGTTCCGCACAGGTCAAGCTGCCCGCTCCAACAAACTTTGCCGTTTGATTTTCTCAGACAGCTGTACATTTTCAACAATACCTCCTCCGACTGCTGCATGCGAGCAACTATTCAGAATCGTGGTTAATTATTGGAACGATCAAAATAGTTACGAGCTGGAACTCCAGTTCTGGAATTTGAGTAATTTGCAATCAACATTAATTTGTAACAATTTTGTAGGGAAAATAAAATAAAACTCGATTTAATGTAATTCAACTTAATAGAAATTATACATGCTGGCTAGAACTAATAGTGTTGTCCTAGGCTAGAGATTAACTCCATGTAAAGATATTATTTAATATCGTTTCGTGTTTCAGCATGACAGCAGAAAAAGGCTTGACTTCAAAAATTTGTATTTCTTTAGCAAAAGCAAGTCGCTGGAGCGTATCTAATTGTCACAGCCAAAACACACACTCATTAGAATGTTAGCCTACCTATCTTTTTGCATTGGTCTGAAGTTCGGCCTTTCACCGTAAAGGAAAATGAAGATTGCCTGAGAAACATGAGCGGGTAAGAATATTTGGACGTAAAAGGGGGAAGAAGATTGAATTACAGTGTGAGAATCTTTATCTATGGAGTGTTCTTAAATTAAAATCTTCTTGAATGTATTGCAGGTCGAAGAATTATTTCTTGTCCTTGTTGGACTGCTTGACCGTGAACATAAAGGCATTGCCCAAACACACAGGGTCACTTCCCAGGAGACTTGAATCTTCAGTAGCATTTCGACGAGAGCCTAAAATTTTGCATGAGCGCTGTTCCTATTTAGGTAGGACGTTTATTTGAAAACAAGATTGGTGGTGTGTGTAGCATACGTTGAGTGAATAAGAAATGAATTCCTGTACAAAATATTGGTGGGATAAACCTCAATGCTTAATTGTGCTTTATGGACCTTTCAATGGCTTGGTTAATTTCGTTACGGGAATACTCGGAAAATGAAACGTGGACATCTTCCTCTCGTATGATGTTCCGCTGCGACTAACATCCCAGAAAAAGTGAAGATATCAGTTAAACTTCGATGAAAGCCTGAAGTCACGAATGAAACATGTAATTTTGAACTGGATTTGAACGTCTCGTTTTACGATCTAGCAGGGAGATTTGTGAAATTTAAATTAGGCCTCGATCGCTTTGTCCACATTTTTAGTCACAAATAATATAAATATATCAATATATCATTCGATATCACACCAATTTGCATAAATATACAATAATACCTTTAAATACTACGGGTACATAGTATCAGTATATTACAGTATCATTTTATTATTCCACACTACGTAAGCAATTCAAAAGTATGCTCATATAATCCAGTAAACAGTCGATTGATCAGCATCTGCATAAACGAACTGCCAATATAGTAATTCTTCGTCATTGGAAATCACTGTGTATTCGACACCTCCATTTCAACACATGCAGTGGGTAACAGATATGTATATCTAATGCGAATCTTTGGTGGTGATAAACTAACAGTTGCTCAGCTCCGCGGCTAAAGGAACACCACAGTGTGCCCATAAAATTCAAACCAGTAAGTACGTATTTATTTAATATCCCCTTTTAATATTGCATTTCCCATTTATGCCTATGTCTTTCGTGTACAACCGGAAGTCTTAAGATTTTGCTACTAGCTTTTTGCACCAATTATCTCTCCCACGCGTGCAATTTAATATTCTGCAGTTCGCAGTCCTCCTGTATTTAACTGACGACATTTACTGAGATACAAATCATTCCTCTTCTCTATGTTCAAAATTCTCTCACCTTCTTTTAATTCACCCTTGGATCTAAGTTTCATGCATCTGCTTAAGGAAGCAACAGATAAGTTTACAGCATTATGCACGAGTCGAAAGAACATTCCAAATCAATAACCCGGTTGCTCTTAGTACCGTCATGTTTGTATTTTTGAGCTCAAGGAGGATTGTAGAAATGTTATATTTCAATGGTCCGTTCCTTCAGAATTCAAAATACGTATATCTGAATGTACGTCATTTCATAGCCCCCATTGTGACAGTGGAATTGCACGTGCAGATCCAAATTGTTCTTATTACAATCGTTCTGTTCTTTCTTACCTTTCCATGTGCACAACATTAGTGACGTTCCGAAGCCTAAGCGATAAATTAGGCATTCTCAGAAGTGACAAAGTTATTTTTAATAGTCCAAATTTCATAACGGAAGGTTAAGTTAGCGTGTTATGTCGACAGAAGTACACGGAACAGTCCTGTCACCATCCCCCTTATTTCCTCGTCTGGCGGTCTAACACAAACCTTTATTGCCTTGTCAGTTCAGCGCTCCCCGTCTCCTAGGTTAGTTTGGTTTACGTTGTGTGTGGATATGAATCTCGTGGACCGCTGTTTATTAAATCCTGTGGGGAGAGCCAGACACCCTGCTGCTGGAAGGGGTGGCTTGAAAGGGGTTGCCAATGAAATAATATGCTGCAGGGAAGGCGGTGGAGCAATAAGCTCATCGAGTATGTTTGCTTGTTTCTAGCTTGCCAGCTGAAGTGTCCAAGCGCTTCCGGGTAATGTTTGCTGAGGGTCTAAGTTCTGGGCTAGTGAGAGTCTTGAGGCACATATAATAGAGTTTGTATGTTATTAGACAAGGTTAAGCCTGTACATGGAGACGCACAAATGAAGATTGTCATCTTCTAGGATAATACGTCTTGTATTCTGCCCGAAAATAGGGCATAACATCCCTGGAGGTAGTAATCTGCAAATTCTAGTTAGAGCCACGAGGACTTCAGATTTCACAAATATATGCATATCAGCAGCGCTCTTGTTAACGCGGGCCAGGAGAACGCAGTCAGTAAAGTGACTCGCTACAAGCTACACGGTTCGGGTTCCAACCCAAGGGGGGGGGGGGGTAAGAGATTTTATCTTCTCCAAACCCGTCTGTACCGTCCCGGGGGCCCACCTACCCTCCTTTGCAAAGGGACCGGCGCTCTTTACTGCGGACAAAGGTGCCCGGGGCGTGGCGTAGTTCACTCGCCCCAGTTTAGCGCCAAGGTTAAGATTGAGTAGAGCTGTCTCTACTCCCCGTCTGTGTTTGCACGTCATGTTACGGGGAGCCTTCGCTTTTACATTTTCTCATACTACAAATAACCTGTTGCACCTAGTACAGATGGCCGTAATGTAAAACTATTAGTGTTCTGTCTTGTTGTATCGGTACATGCTTTAAAGTCTGTAAAGTCTGCCTACCGCACACAGAGTCCTTATAGGCCCTATCAGGGTCATTGATGCTCCACATCTCTTAAGGCTGTGTGAGATTTATACTAACATCATAAGTAGAGTGCATATTGATTTTGCAGCCTACGATCTTACAGGAGAGAGCTGGAAGTGGCTAGGAAAATATGTGTTGTTAGGTAGGTAGGCAGGCAGGCATGATCTGTTTCATGAAAGCTTCAAGTGGGAATAATGAAAAACTTTACGGATCAAAATAAAATGTGGCTTATATCTTCTACAATGTACTTTTAATACCAAGATAGAATAACAAATTGTATGTATTGCGGGAATGAAGTATGCATCCAACCGGCGAGTGAATCCGCCTTAATGTTTGTTTATTCGTTTCGTGCAGAGATTGCTTGGCTAACTTATACACAACGGAAGGTGGAGGCATTATCTTGTTGTTTTATGCGTCCATCAGGACCTAGGCATAAACCAAGGCAGTGAGAAACCATAAAGTGAAACATTCTGTCCGACCTGCGGAATGCCTTGAGTGTGTGGACGCTCATTCAATTCGTGTCATGTGTATAGTGACAGAGATCAGTTTATTATCGTGTCTCAGGCCTACAGAAAGTGCTGTGTAAGTGAGATTTGTATCTGAGTCACAGAAGATAGCCTTAGATTCAGTCAGTGTACAAACTTCAGTAATCCTAAAGAAAGCGATCAGACCTGAACCTCAGCTTGATTAGCTCTAACAAGAGCCGTCTCCGCCGCCTCATCCTCTGCCGCCAAGACATATGACATTGAGCCCATGCAGGCGGGATGGAGGAGAGAGAGACAGGTTTCTGTAGAAATTAATGAGGACGTATCTCGGGAAATGGGGATTTATAGCATTCTTCTAAGGAATGAAATTAAGATTTATACCGAACGGCGCTATGCGGTTGGCCTTATGGCAGCCTGAAACGTAGTGGCTATCATATAAAGAGACGGTGAGAGGGTCTTACGGTATGAACATAGGGTGTTTCGCAAACAGAACTCCATAAACCGATAATAAGTCTTCCACCGTTTTTAGGCGCTTTCGCATAGTCGCCATAATCTCCATTTACCTTAATGTCCGTCCGTCTGTCCACATGTATTAGAGCAGTTCCAGCTGAAATTTGATATTAAGGACTTTTATAAAAATATGTCGAGGAAATACATATTTAGTTAAAATCGAGCAAACATTACGGGAGCGTTACTTGAAGACCTAAGTACGCTTTATTTTTCCCGGCGATTATTAAATCCCCATAAAAACGCTATTTTAGACTGAAATGTCATTAGTACCTGTAAAAGAGAATTTCATAGACTTCGTTGAAGCTTTGGAAACAACAAGAAGCCTATTATCCGAATAAATAATAAATACTTTGAAAAAGATGCGACTGATTTCCAAAATGCGTCAGCCCAATGGCGTTATAAGGGGGCCAGATATGTTAAGAGTGTAAAAAGGTGTCAGAAATGTTATTCTGAAAAAAAAAGAAATAAAATGTGCGATTTTTATACCACTTCATGTCACAGTCTCAGTGAGGGTGAGACATATGCAGTTTCTCCAAAATCTTCTAAGATTTCATTCTTTGGTGCTGTAAAAAGTATACACATATCTCTTAAAATTCGACCTCTGTCTGGGATATTTTAAAGAATGTATGCGAGGTGTTACTAAAAGTGCGTGCTGATATTAAATGACCGTCAATAGCAAACTCAGTTGTAGCTTGAAACTCTCAGAATTCAGAGGTTACCAAGGCGCTACAAAATGTCGCTGTTGCATGGAAATATCAAAGAACAATTTTCAACAGGCCACATCCTTATTAAGAAAGCTGGTTATGGTGTATTGTTCATGTTACCCATATTTAATAATATCGTAACTCTTATTGTTAGAGTCATTAAAGCCCAACATGCACCAGACGTCACAGTTCTTCATTCTCTTAGAGTGGTCTACGGATGATTGAAAGTTTTGCTGTAGTTGGTATTAGCTGGCTATGCGGCGTTGAATTCTCCTTTTAAAGTTCACACCTTAACTGTGTAGATGAGGAAGGTACGGCCGGACATTTTCGTAACCCACCCGTCTTTGTTACGGTCACTAACGAGCGCCTTCGGACATTCCCTGAAGAAGATGAGTTTATTCCTTTTCTTCGTATCATATTTCTGTCAATGATTTCTAGTATTATGAATTACTTCTACATCTAGTTCTTCCGGTGTAGTATGGCCGAAGAACCTCAAACCCGCTTTACGTTTCTGAGGTGAATCTCGCTGCCAGTCTTCCCCTGCAAAGACATAATTATTATGCACACAAATTTTCTCGACAGAAGTTTAAGCGGTAAGATGAAGGCCATTAGGACAGAAAGGGAATCAGAAAGACGACGGTGACTCTCATGTCGGAGAGGGTATTCTTGTAAAAAGCAGGAGTGCAGGTGGGCTTTTCAGTCGCAGTTCTCGAATTTTCGAGGCTTTAAATCAATTTTCCGTGCTAAAGTATTTACTCTTACATATTTTTTTCCATAAGTCTTCCTACAAAAATTCCGTACTAATTTCTTATTTCTGACATTCGACATTTGACCAAACGCATCCACTTGACTTCTTTTGTCATATAAATTTATGTGACTTGGGTATAACGCAATGTTCCATGTTGTGTATAAAAATAATTGCATAACTAATTTACGTTTATAAAATTACTTTCCATTTGATGAACAATTTTCCACTTGATATTTTAAAGTTTCTTTTTCCGTCAAAGAAAGAGGCAGCGTTTTACAGTTGCTGTCTTATATTTCATATTTAGAACCATAAATTCCATCTCAAGTGAACAGACAGTTCAAGTAAAGTTTTAGGTTGTGGCAGCAACAGGGAGGAACATCGTCTCACGTCTAAATAAATTCCACAAAGCTGGTAATTTTGTTTCAGGAACACAGTGTCTCAATCCACAAGTAACTTCTCGGTACACCAAATACGTACATGTGACACCAGAAACCTGCATCACTAACATAATCCCCGTATGGTTTTCGAGCAGCACCGAATGCTGTGTTAATTGGTTTTTGGGTGAAGCCTGATATTTTAGATAGAAATACGAGTACATATAACATACGAGACAGAAAAGAAAAATATGTACAACCTCAGTGGTAACATTTGAAGGGAAGTTATCAGAGTATGAGACTTAGGATTAGAAAGTAGGATAGTAATAAGTTTGATTTTGCGAGTAAGAAACAGAGTGTCAGTGAACGGACTGAAATCGGCTGGCTGAGAATTGGGTGCACTGGCGTGCAGTTGTGAACGCTGTGATAAACGTGTAGATTTCTTTAAAGAAGGAGAATATTTTGAGTAGCTGAGAGACCAATAGCTTGTCAAGAAGGTCTGTAGATATTCTTATAATATTACTCTGTTTAAAGCCCAGTAGGAAGTGTATCTGTTAGTAGACCATCTACTTGCTGTAATGATAAGCCACCATCCATTTTGACACAAAGCGTATTTGTTTTATGATTCTCACAAATATATGAATATCAATGTACACTTACTCCACAGTGAGCTCTTAACCAAGCGTACAGCAGCCGGGGCATAGCGTCGACCAACCACCCCCATCTAGCGCCGAAGTCAAGAATGAGTATATTATACCTCTACTTCTTTTCTGTGCCTCCTGTGGAATGTTATGTGGTGAACTTTATCTTTCCAAATGCCTTAAGGGAGTTCACATAAATTCGTTCAGTGATATCCTGTATCCTGTCTGAATGTTCTATACCGAAACATAAAAAGCTGCAAATTGTTATCCGCCTGCATTCCCGAATTATTGAAACATTCGCTTATGTCCGCAGTATTTTCAGACTTCGTAGCACTTGAAGTTATCCTGTAGGCCAGTGAATGCTCAGTACCAAAATGCCGTAAATTTGTTACGTTTTTATATAGTTCACAAGATATTCGAATATCGACAAATTCAACTTCACCTATTATCTCTGAAATAAATATTCGATTTAATACTTTTGAATTGTAGTTTGCGACATCGATCATACCAAAATAAATGAATAAATAAATTGTAAATTTAGAATGCCTCTGAAGTTTGAAACGAAGAAAGCTTGTGAAGTCTAAACATTAGAATTAGGAAATATGAAGGTGGTTTTTCAGATAAATTCAACGGTTCGTTTGCCTCAGGGCAAGACCGTCCATTTGCCCTTTGCACAGTGGATTCGATATGATCTATTGAAAGTGCGGACGTGTTGTGGAAATAGGAATATTTCCTCTCTACGTGTGGAATTTTACTGGGTCTATTTATTACGCGGAGACTAAGAAATAAGCTGTATAGGATAGAAAGTCACACACAAGGTATCCAAAGTGTGACTCCTTGTTAAAAGAAATTTGAAATGTTGAACATTTGCTCTGAGATCTGGAAGGTTCGAGATTCTCGTCGCCGCACGTTGCACAAGACGTGAAATGATCAAACAAACAGTGGACGTCTCGCAGTTGTTCTTTCGGTAGGTGTAGAGGGCCATCGTCTGGGGCAGATGTGCGATTCGCAAGTAGCGGAATGGAACCTGTTGATCCTCAAGAATTACTTCTAGGACCCTCGGCTGGGATAGACCTGTTCTTGTGCTGCGATATCGTGTTGAGTTCTTCTACAGATTTCGTTCTACAGTTACATTGATGGCATCATGATTGGCCTGTTCCCGTACAGTTTGTGGGCGACCTAGAGTTTGGTGCTCCACACGTAGACGCCGCTGTAACTGTCGAAACACATCAGTGTCTGTACGACGTCGACCAGGGAAATGTAGTGCGACTTCACAGGTATCAGTACTAGCTGGAATATTACAGTCATCGGGGATTAAGAGCATGTAGCAGTGTTCTTCTTGTGTGTGAATATCACGATTGTTCGATTATGGCTGGGCTGTGATTTATTGTATACTATATTCTTGAGTATACTGCGTCTAACATCTCACTTTATCATCATTATCATATATCTTTCATGGAGTTGGGCCACTTGTTGTCCCGTTCCGGTCTTCACGTATCCAGAATTCTCTTCAAAGGTTTACCATGATTCCTTCTGCCAGTTGGGGAGTAGAATTTCCTTACCCTGGGTAATCTATTTCGAGACATTCTATTTACATGTTGTATCCAGCTTCTCATGTATTCCAGTAATTTGTCCAAAATTGGTGTTATTTTTAAATCCTTTGCAATTTGTGCATTTTTTTTCGTGATCTGTCCAAGTGTAACTTGCAGTTCTTCTCATGTATTTCATCTCACTCGCTTTATCGTCGTGACAAAACTGCCGAAAAGCTTGTTTCATCGTTTCTTGCACTCTGTACGTATCTAGGAAATCGGGAGTACCATTCAAGCTATATTCGTTCCTTTCAGGAAGCTGACTGACCTGGAAGACACTGCGTCAATCATCCACCCTAAACAGGTGCATCATTCATACATATCGGTGATCTTGTTTTCTTTATTTGAACGACAGCTTCCTATTGGTCGATCCAAGGAGTACAGTTCACTGCCGCAAGTGCTCGAATTTAAGGTGTATAGAAACCAGTATCATGAAAATTAACAAATCGATATAAAATTGAGTAGAACTCCCCCCCCCCCCCAAAAAAAAACCTCCTTGAGGGAAAAAGGATTAAAAAATAAGGTAAAAAAAAATACGAAAAATATA
>Ga0131853_10018221_pt1 | contig 12776 bp, 8 predicted proteins | sample TergutLab28metaG_FD_92764 | JGI IMG/M metagenome (GOLD analysis project Ga0131853, IMG submission 92764) | Labiotermes labralis P1 segment gut microbial communities from Petit-Saut dam, French Guiana - Lab288 P1 (version 2) (version 2) | ecosystem: Host-associated > Arthropoda: Insects >...
TTATTATTATTATTATTATTATTATTATTATTCGTGTGCCAGCACGTAAATAAAAAAGTATTAAATTTCGTTGAATTTCTGATATTATAACAATAATTTTCTTCACAATAGGCATTTGTGTTGACGATGTTAAATAAGTGTGAAATCAACTAATTAGGACTAAGACGAAATCAAATCCTGTTTTGTTTGTTTGTTACGCTTATGATGTTGGCATTCGAATCGAAATTTTGAAAAAGTAAGAGTAATAAACTATTTTCAGGACAATGAAATGTTTTTACAGGTGGATGGACTCCGGCAGCAGCGCAGGGGCGACAGACCCTCAACGGGGCCCTGAGATGCCATTCACAGTAGCATCCATCCCTCAGCAAACTCTAAAGCAAAACAATGTGATTGGTCACAGCGACGGAAGCACAAGCCAGAATCGACCGAAACTGAGTCTCCTTAACCCCAAAGCCGACAGTGTGAATGTTAGCAACACACATAACAAGCAAGACTACGATAAAATCCACGACAAAAATGAGGAAAACCGTCGTTTGCTTGGTAATAGCGGTGTGTCGCAAAGGAAGATACTTGTTGTACCTACATTGCGTCAAGGAGCAGTTGTGTCCACCAATGGGGTGAAGCAGTGTCCTGCTGTGACAGTGGCAGAGTGTAAGGACAGTATGAATGTTAGCATTCCTCCGACTACTGATGGAGTTGTAGCAAAGACTGAAGACTCAAAATTGCAGGACAAGACTGGGGCATGGAGCTCACGGTTACGACATCCACAACTCTTACAACTCCAACTGTCGGGGTTCGAAGAAAGCATTCGTGCTGGACATACCCTCCCGCTGACGGTGTCCAGTCTCCGATCGCTGAAGCTGGACGAAGCGAACGGCCACCAAACGATGATCACGTCGCAGGATCCAGCTTGGAGGAGCTCGCTTTGCTTCTCCGACGCAGCGAGTCACATGTCGGTGCGGTCCGTAGCTTCCGTCGGCATGGGCTCGACCGATGGCCGGAAGGTCACCATTCGCCGAGTTCCGACATCCCCTATCGAGCTCTTCAACATCGTTAACTCGCCCACGTGAGTAGTAATAATCATGTTAATTGCTAAAAGTGATTATTTGTTTCATGGCCGGTGGCTTTCCTTTGCCAGTAACAGTCCCCACCAAGTGTCACTCAACCATATATAATAGTCGGAAAGGAGGGAATACACAACGATTTGTATAGTAAGGACTCCATATACGTAAAACAAAGTGAGCCATTGAACTGTGTCTTGTGGTGCACCAGTACCGTTGTACGTTGCCACAGTTACCAGGGTGTACTCGAGGACAGTAACAACATAGCTTATTGTCGGTTCGCATAAGCTCCATTTCAAGAAACCCCGGCGTGTAGGCTGCTTCAGTTGGCCTTGCAGTACCCAGCATCAGCCACTCACACGGTACAGTACAAGTTCATTCAACTAGCTGTATTTCGCCGTGTGCTGTGAAACATATTAATAACAAAATCATTGTTTAGCGTACACACTTTGCGAAACGGCAAGCTGTAACATCACATCCTTTGCTGTTTTAGCTTTCAAACTTCTAAGCTTATTATTTCTACAGCAAAACCAACCAGATGCACCAGTGTGTCAAATTTATTTTATTTTGGAATGACACTCTACATGTTTCGGACGGTCTTTCCGTCCATCATCAGGAGTACAAGACTGTACATACAGCAACAGGCATTTGTCAAACAGATAGTGCTGTCTGCTTGCTAGCTTGCCAGCAAGCAGACAGCAGGTTATTGTCCCACACAGTAACCTAAATATCTCCTGACTGGGACACTGCTCATCACAGACATTAGAATCACAACGTATGGCCATAAAGTATGTATGTAAAAGTTGTTTGTACGTGACCATCCACTAGAATACAGTGAGATTTCTGCAGCGTATTACGCAAGACGGCCGCGCGGTCTAAAACATAGGTCTACGGCCGCTGGCTTCCTGGGTTTGCAGGTTCGAATCCCTCTGGGAGCATGGATGCATGTCTATTGTGAGTGTTGTGCGTTGTCAGGTAGGGGTCTCTGCGTCGGGCTGATCGCTCGACCAGAGGAGTCTTACCGAGTGTGTGTGTGTGTGTGGGGGGGGATGTGTGTGTGAGAAAGAGAGAGAGAGAGATAGTGACGCCTCGACAACGAGAAAGCCCTGGCCCGCTATGGGCTGTTGTGCCATGGGGGAAAATAATAACGCAAGCCGGCAAGCTGCCAGGTTATGTAGCTCAAAGTTCTTCTTCACGAATTTATAAAGTAATTCGGCTGTGTGTTGTGTGTGTCTGCTCTGTTAATCGTCTAAACGCTTTACATGTTCTGAGCGCCAATAGAAGTAGCAGTGTCTTGCTGTAGCTGAAGATATCTCTCCAGGGTGTCTGTCGCTGTTAGTCGGTCCTCGCTGGTAAGCTATACCACGTGATGATGTTCAGGGTTTTGACACTGCAAGTTGTAGATTGACTGGAGCAACGTGTTAGTCTGAAAAGTCTTCTCAGACTTCGTACCTGCCTGGTGTCAGACCCAGAAGAGAAATTTAGGGAACACCATCTCGCTGTGCTAGTTTATCATTATTGATTTGTTACCCAAACACAACACTTGAACAATCTACCTTCATTTATTTACTTATGTACAATATGTTTCGGCCGTTTTATTCGGCCTTGATCAGGCCAAAACTCAAGTACATAACCGGACAATTATGCTACGGAAAAGACCTATTCCGTAGCATACTTATCCGGTTATGTACTTGAGTTTTGGCCTGATGATGGCCGAATCGAAAAGTGTTGTGTGTGGATAATAATTCGGTATCCCAGAAGTGAAAGCCTGACAACCTATAGCCCTTCTCCACTTTGTAAGTCGATCAGAAACCCCTTTCCGATTAAATACTCTACTTTTTTCTATAGTAAAACTAACCAGATGCATCAATGTCTCAAATTTGTTTTATTGGAGTAACACTCTATATGTTTCGGATGGTCTTTCCTTCCATCATCAGGCGTTAAAGACTGTACATACTGCAACAGGCATATGTCAAAAAGATACTGCCGAATGCTTGCAGCAAGCAGTCGGCAGTATCTCTTTGACATATGCCTGTTGTTGTATGTAGAGTCGTGAACTCCTGATGATGGGCGGAAAGATCGTCCGAAACATGTAGAGTGTTACTCCAATAAAATAAAGTTTGAGACACTGATGCATCTGGTTGGTTTACTATAGAAATACAGGGTGATTCAAAAAAGATGGACTCAATTTCGTACTTCTTTGTTTCCTGAATTGTACAAGGTACGTGAATGATCTACATAACATTTGAAAGAGAAAGTCCTAAATTTTCAACTACCACCGCTAGAGCGCTCGCCTATTGCACAGTCATGCAGCAGCATCAGTTGAGAACAATATGGTTACTATGAAGCACAAGATTTTTTGCGTGTATCAGAGGAGAACATGAGACGAATTCAAGAGAGTTTTGAGCGTAGCCCACGCAAGTCAACCCGCAGAGCGAGCAGAGACCTTGGAATACCGCAATCAACTGTCTGGCTGTGTTGAGGCGCCGTTTACTCTTCAATCGAGTCCATCTTTTTTAATCACCCTGTATATTACAATGCTCGGCCCTATGAACTTCAAATAAATATTCTACATAGGTTACATTATCGTGTATTTTACCTGTATCATATGTAACCATTGCCCTTCCTGGTCCGATACACGATATCTCGTACACTTTTTTCCTTATGCCACAAATATGCCGCCACATAGAATAACGTTCTCTACTTCTGAATTTTTATTCGTCCGTAGAATAAACCAGGAGATCCTCCTTGTCTCTCTCCCCCCCTCCCCAAGTTGTAATAAGATATTTTACGTCACCCATGCCTCACAGCAGGTCAGTACGTACTTAAGTGACCATAACTACAGTACCTACAGCTTCCATTGGAATGACCAAGTAGCTACCTGCTCTTCTGGAACAATTTATATCCGGTTTTACGATAATGGAGATTCTGTCTGCTGTCATTTGTTCAAGGGCAGGGGGCGCTGACTGCAAGGAACAGCTAATGGCGTGAAAATTCTACAGATCTGCTCGTATATATTTCAAAGTTGCTCAAATTATTGGAACTACATAGGCCTATTGGCCCTGTAATTTTCTGTCTTGTGACATAGGAGGGCACGTCAGCGCGATAGGTGCAGTTTGTGTCGAAAATCATAAACAGTCTGTTGTGCGAAATTATCCTCGTACATCTCCTTAGCTTTTGAACACCAAGGCAGTACTGTACCGTCCTTCGAAACACCCACTATTCAGTGCAAATGAGGCCGAGATAGCGACTCGCAACGGACTGGAAGGTTGGGGGCCCGAATCCCGGTGGGGACAAGTGGCTGTCTTTTCTGGACACTCATCCAGACTGGCCCTGGGACCCACCCACCCATCCTCCTCTACAATGGGTGCCTGGTCTCTTTTCCAGAGATAAAGGGACGGGTGCTTGGCGTTGGCCATGCACCCGATGTTGTGTTGATGTTAAGAATGAGTGGAAACCATATCTGTGCCTGCCATGGCATGTTATGAGTAGACCTTTAGCTTTACCTTCACCTTTACTGTGCGTGACAACCGAAAAGATCTGAATTCCTCAAAGCCGTACATTACTGAAGAACACAATTTGTTAGTTAATACTTCAGTAACTCTTCCCCGAATTACAGCGTTCTGTCATAGCTCCGAGGCAGTACTCCATTAATAACATTATTCTTGGTCTGGTTCCCTGAGGGTTGTACAATACGTGACTGGACCTGCACATGTCGTAGTTGGTTGAAGGTGAGAAGGAAATCGATTGGATATTGCCATACTTCGTGTGAAATGACAGGTAGAGTTCGTTGTTTAACGTTAGTTAATGTCGAAGTTATTTGCACATTCCCCTTGCATCCTCTGGAATTAGAATCATTTGTAGGTTGGCTGAACAAGTGAGCCTTATTCAAGGCGAAGATATTCGTAGGAAATGTGCTGTGAAATATACCTAAATTCCACTGAGCTTGACGTTCGCTGAAGCCGTTTCTCTGTTTGTCGCCTGCCAATACGAAGTCCTACTCGTTGTTGTTGGACAATATCTTGGAAACTTGGAAAGTGATTGGAATTGTGTGACCGAGTCCCGCCTCCAGCATAGAAGTATGACCGCGATTTCCTGTGTTCTGTCGAGGGATGCCAAGGTGCCATGTGGGCAGTCGAACAGGTTCAATGAACAGAAGGAACACACTAACTGAAATACCTACACAGTCGTGAATCGAGCAAGGAAGGATAGTTTTACATATTGGCTAATCATTATAACGCAAATGAAAATACTTTTCTGTCCAGTGCTTGCCGACTGCTTTTAGGAAGGTTCCGAGGCTTCGCCCGTTTGTACGTCGGTAAGAGCAACTTGTCGATGGAAATGAGTATGGAGCATAGGTGGAATGATATTAACAGGGGAAAACCGAAGTGCTTGGACGAAAACCTGTCCCAGTGCCGCTTCGTCTACCAAAAACTTTACAAGGACCGAACTGGAATTGAACCCGGACCTCCGCGTTTAGAGCCCGGCGTCTAACCACCGGAGCCTTCATTGCATGGCCTTGGAAGGTAACAAGAGAAGCGATGTACCTATAATTTAACAGCGAGGCTCTTTCGCCTAATAATTATTACAATAGAGAGGCAATAACTACTACATATTCTGAGACTGTGTGGGTGTGTGTGTGTGTGTGTGTGTGTGTGTGTGTGTGTGTGTGTGTGTGTGTGGGGGGGTGGGTGGTGTGTGTGTGTGTGGGTGTGTGTGGGTGTGTGTGTGTGTGTGTGTAGCCTCAGTTACCCAGCATGACAGGCGCATGCACCGTGTTACATTGTCGTCTATGACCTGTTTGGCTGTACCATATTTTTTCACATTATCTCATAAACGACACGATTTTCGTTAAAAAAAAAGTTATTGTAAGTAAAATGTGTGTTTTGATTTTCTCTACAAATTTTGTCTCAAAAATTCCTCACTGTAATTAGAACTTATCGAGATACTGTGATAACCTTATGTAGGTCTTCAGGTAAAGTGCCCGTCATTCTTGTCAGATTTTAATTAGACATGAATTTTCTCGACAGATTTTCTAAAAATGCCCAAATATCAACTTTCATTAAAATACTTCGAGTGGGAGCCGAATTGTTGCATGCAGACGCGCAGACATGACGAAGCCAGTGCTTGCTTTTCGCAGTTTTGCGAACGCTCCTAAAAAGTGTAAATAATATTTTGAAAGACGATCCTTACATCACAGAAAACATTGCATAGTAGTTACGCGAATAATTTTTTGAATGATGAGTTAGGGAACGCTTTGTTCAGAAAGTCAAACTAACTACACATTATAATTCCTACGGGCGAAACGTCGTTGGATGTAACATTAAAGCAGTCGGTACACATTGTTACCACTGGCCTATAAAGCGTTAACTAAAGCATCAGTCAGGCTACATGTCATGTTACAAACTCTCTTCGAAGTGCTCTAGGCAGGCCTACCGGAAACTTTTTGTACAACTAATTTGCCGGTAAACAACACGCACCTTGTCATAGTTATTCACGTAAAGGTGGGTCCACACTTGTAACGTTACCGCGTAACGTAACACCGTATCGTGACAGTGTGAACGGGGCTCGTGACCGCGTAACGTATCAAAAGTTGGTTACCCGGTCACGTGTGGACGTGCAGCGTGATGCTGCACGTTCACACTTGCTCCGGCCGTAACCGTATCATCCCTTTGATGTGACGGCCAAATACCGACAGCGCACCGAACAAGCCCGTAACGTGACCGCGAAACCAACTTTTGATACGTTACGCGGTCACGAGCCCCGTTCACACTGTCACGATACGGTGTTACGTTTCGCGGTAACGTTACAAGTGTGGACCCACCTTTACGCTGTTCGTGCCGTCAGAGCGATTACTGCCATGACCACCTCTATTGTAGGGCTTCCTAAATCCCAGCTGATAGCGGCAGTAGAGCCGTAAGACCATTGCCATCTCGAGATAACAAGCAAAAACCTGGATATAAGTCCATTCTGCTGTTATTCCATTTGCAAGCAAAGATGAAAGTATTCATTTAGCGTTTCATCAGTCGGCTATAGCATGTTCTATTTTCAAGTTGTAAGTTGGTCGAGGAGCCAAGATTTATACCTGCATTTTCGCTATCCCTCCAAAATACTCTATGCGGAGGCGCACGTTCTTCTGTTTGCGATTGACCCGAAGCTCGAGGAGTTCCTTTTCCTGGGTTATGGCACAGTGTAGATTGGTTTGTAAACACCGAAATTTCCGAAGATCCTGTAGACTAACTACGAGGCCCTATATTCCTAAAGAATGGAATCTTCAGCAGTACCTTTGTCACAACCTTAAATCTCGCTTCGAAACTTAGTTAACGAGATTGTTTAGCCACGTTATATTAAGTTACAGGTTGTTGAGGGGCTAAACAACACAGCGCATATACCGTGGGGTCTGTATAAACTATCACGTTGTGGGAGGTATGTGGTTGTGTCTTACTCTGAAGTGTTATTCCGGAATTTCTTTAAGGAAAAGTAAAGGTAAAGCTGTCCTTGTGCACACTGTGAAGGCACATGGGGCACAACGTGCAGGGGAAGGTAGGCCGGGATAGCGTACTAGCTGCGAGCTGCACGGTCCGGGGATCTAATACCGATGGGGGCGCGATTTTTCACACGCGTAAAAACTTGCGCTGAGGCCCACCGAGTCTCTTATAAAATGGGTGACGAGACTCATTCCCGGGGGTAAAGCGGCCGGGGCGTGGCATTGACCACTCATCTCCACATGATGCTGACGTAAAAGAAAGAGTAGAGTTGTACCTCTACTCCCCCTCTGGGACTTAATAACCTGTACTAGGGTCACGTTTATAGCCCTGTGACTGTATGTTCGGAGAAAGAACTTCTGATACCCGTTCAGTGCGAGGATGTTTGGACCCCGAAACCAATCTGGACACTTTGAATAAGTGATAAATGTTATGGCCCTGGCAGGAATCGAGCCAAAATTGTCAGTGACCCGGTCATAACCTAGTAAATATACGGGTTCCTCGAAGGTCAGAGGAAATCATTGGAATTTAATTTCGAGTAGCCGCTACTTTGGTCAAACTAGAGACCTTCCAAAACCGCGAAAGATGCTTGTAGAGACGGCGGACTGTCCTTCTGTGGTACTATAAATTTCCACTAGTTATTTTTATTTTAGTCTCAAATCTTGTAGTTCCGTCGCACTGCTTGCACCCATAAAATAAACGACATCATTACGTGGCATTTAATCACACTGATGGATAGATAGCAGAAATACGATAGCCAGTCTGTACGGCCTCAGGCTGCAGACCGTGAACATTTCACCGACTTACATTTAGTTATGCAAGAAAATAAAACAGATAATTAAAATAGTAGAGATAAGTCTGAAATGTTAAGAAACCCATAAAAACTTCGCAGGAATAAGATAACCCCCTTCACATAAATGCCGTGTTGTAGACAAGTGAGCCTTTGTTTTGTGTGCTGGTTTTTTTCTCACCCAGTGAAAAATTACAGGTTGCAGACTGAATGATCAGGATTTTAAACCATGTCAGTATCTTTTGAATATCCTCAGATAAATAATGGTGCCTACCCAGGTCAAGAGGTGTAGAGAATTAGATAACGGATAGACGTACAAATTACGTGATAATGTGGCACTTCGTATATTTTCCGTGCCTGAGATGACAGTGGGCTGGTCACAAAGTAAGGACGGATGATTATCGTGTCCCTCATCCCCCACAAAAATAATAGGTGGATGTTCCAGAGGAAGAAGGCCCGTGGAAAAGCCCACAGGAAGATGGGAGAATACTGTTTGTAGGGATGGTATAGATTTGCTCCAAAAACGGAGCTGGAATGAGGTGGTGAGGAACAGAGAATTTTGGAGGAAGATCGGGGAGACCGTAACACGACAGCGTACCGAAGGGCAGTAGAAGAAGAAGAAGAAGAAGAAGAAAAAGGAAGAAGAAAAAGAAGAAAAGAAAGAAAGAAAAAGAAGAAGAAGGAGAAGAAGGAGAAAAAGAAAATAAATGTTGTTTGAATTTTTCTCATCGCCGCGACTGGACACGTTGGAACGTACCCAGGCTATCACAGTAGTGACCTTGTAATGATACAGAAAAGAATACGTGGAAGTATAGTTCTTGGGTATATTTAATCCATGCGTAGGAATTCAGAACATGATCACACGCAATATTGATTTTCCGGAAGCAACAATAAAATTTACTCTGCGTTCGAAGCGTCTTGATAGGAAGATAACGAATTCTTAAAACAAGTTGGGAAATGTCTGCAGGGCACAAAACTGCCAGTCTTCACGATGTATTCGTTTTGTGCCCTTTGTACGAGTAACTCGAATAGTACCGAAATCAAGAACTAAGCCCTATGCACAACGGATATGACGTAGTAAAGTAACCCTTGAGAAAAATCTTCTTCTTAGATTTCTTGACCCTTGAAGATGGGACCGGTAGGTTGTCCCGAAACGTCGGTAAGGAATTACAACTACACGCCGCGTAATATTCCAGAAGAGCGCAGATCTCGAACTTTCAGAAAATAGCCACGAACCCAAAGAGTAAATTTGTACAGGAATATGACGTAGCAACTTGTCTCAATCCGTAACACTCCTGACCCGTACTCAGAGGTGCTCGGTTTGAGTCTTGGCGGGGACGACGCCTGATCTGAGTAAGACTTTACATAGTTTCCCTGTCTGTCCACGCAGATTCCTCAAGGATGCTTTTAATTTTGCCGCAGCTGCTGCCCAGTCATTCGATGTCATGTAATCTAGTCTGGTTTACTAACAATGTCGGTTAACAAATTACACATAAATAAATATGTAACATATCACCACGTGTTATTTTTCACCAGTCACATGGTGCGGCCCAAGACGGTGTATGTCTAATGCCGATCGAGCAGTTTTATCACGGAACTTTTTGGTGCAAAAATATTAGCTCTCATTGTTTTGCGTTGGTCTGCTTGATCCTACTTACATTCTTCAAAGGTCTTAACTTATTCAAAATTATAAAAGTCCCAAGTAGAGGATATCTAAGGTGTAACATGTGTATTTATCTGGAGTCTCTGTAATGACTGTATCAATACCATGTACCAGGAACACACAAATACCGGGAGCCAGGTTGCCTGGGCCACGAAACTTTAGACGATGGCACCTAATACTTGTGGACCCTCAGTAAGGAACTTGTTTCATGTCACCCTTCTGGGGCCTAGAATTTTGAGGTGGCTGCCAGTTTTTTTTTTTTTTTTTAATTGTTGGACTCGTGGTTTGCCTGCCTTTTGTTCAGTATTAAAATTTCTGTGATAAAAGTAATCGGTGACTCTCGCAGCGTTTAATTGTATTTTACTGCGATAATTCTGTTGCTATAAATGGCACACTTTATATTGGAAATTACGCAATATTACTTATCATTGCGAGAGAAGTGGAGATCTCCAGATGATAAGCATCGTTATCAAATGTAGACGTGATTTCGACTTGAAATGATGTTGACAAACTTTGGGATAACCCAAATATTTCTCAGTTCACTTCGATTCCCTGCTGTCATCATCATTAAAAATAAAAAGAATTATGTTATTTTTTTTACGATGGTGTCAATAGGATCGAAAGCTAGACCCTCTGAATACGATGTTAGTATATAAACCGGTGGGTCAGTGTTTGCTGCTGTAAGTGTGCTTATATTACTATTGTGGTTATATCCTATGTCGTTGTGCAGTCCGCCAAATGAAACTCTTGTCTATGTTGGGTTAACCAATGACGTGTTTCCCTATTATGATAAACTATCCACTTGCACATCACAGAAAGAGCTGACACTACATCCTCGCTCTAATCAGCGTCCTGTTTCATCATTTTCTTCGTTCGTGGTATTTTATTCAATCATTTTACCAGGAGTAGCCAGGAAGAGTAAGCTTCGAAGGTCGGACTTTCAGGAGGTATCTTAGGGAAGAGTAATGTCTGTGTTTATTAAAGTCAAACGTACGGTAGCAACACTTGTCACTGCTTGAAGCCAGCGCTTTCTGTTAGCATCACAAAGACCTACTACTTGTTCGGTAATTCACTAACCCATTAACAAAATTAATTTTCCCGCTATATTTGACGGCTTGTTTCTTCTGTTCAACTGCAATACGTTAGTTTCAGTTATGAGTCTCTTTTCTTTACACATTCTTCCCAAACAACAGTCAGCCGTATGTGCATATAAACTACTTGTATATTGTATATTGTTGAAGAATGAAAGACCAACATGGATCCCTCTCCAACCCAGCCACACCGAATCTCCTACACACATCGAACCAAGAACAATACGACCAATGTGGTAATTCAACAGAATAGTCGCAAGCTCCTGATGATGGATATATTAATGTCCGAAACATGTTGAGCACATAAGAAGTGCAATAAAATAGCAAGTGACATCAAGTTGGTCTTTTATTCTTCAACAGTCACAATGATGCACGGTCCAATAAATATAAGATACTTGAATACTATCTTTTAAATTTGACTTGGCTGCCCACAACAGTGACCTGCAAAAGCCTCGTTTGTGGTAACTCCTGCATGACATTGTTGGTTATTAAATTACTGTCGCATTTTAAACACTTGACATTCACTGATCACAAAACACGATGTATAGTAACTTTCCTCAGTAGGTTAGCCGCTGTGGTGGATGCTTTCAAAATCGGCAGTGTTTATTATGTGCTATGAGCTATATTAGCCAATTAATATAAGTGGTGTACTTACACTAACAACAAACCTATTAAATACAATTTCAATAGTCATTTAAACATGACGACACAACTAAACGGTTCTCCGTTTTATGAAATTACAGTCTGGTAACCATGGAAACCGGTCGGTCATGGCAACCGGCGTGTGACATCACATCACATCCCAACCCCATAACCAATGTACAAACCAACATGATACTCACGCCAATGGTGAGACTCATATGCTGTATACTACAATTCAGTTACAGAATGCTTCAATGTCCTAGTGATTCTCTTTTCTGTGTGTGTCTGTGCTTTATCCCCTTAATATTCGACTGCCCTTGTTCCAGAGTGTTCTTCCATGCCGGACTTTTGACTTTGCTCCAGTTGTGTTCTGCCTATGACCGCTGATTCAAATTTGAACCAGGTTCCGTGTTCCTTCTGCATACTTCTTTCCACATTCACACATGGCATACTGTAAATACAGTTTCTTTGTACCTGCACGATATGGCGATTGTGATCCGAGTGCTGGTCGTACTCTGAATTATTTCCGATATTCCCGGGCCTCTTTGTTCTTACGATTAGTAATGTTCCATTTTTGGGTCCTGCTGAGAATACTCTTTGTGAATTTTGAAATGTTTTCTCTTTCCATTATTGTTATTTGGAGATGTTTGTTTCTCCTTCATTCCAAATTATTTGTGCACAAGCTGTAATTGAAATCCATTGCTGCTTAGTTTACACTCCATTTATGTACGAACGCAAAGAAATATCGAGTTTCTGTTAAGTAATGTTAATCTGTTTTCAAAAGGTAATCAGAACCCCCTTCCAGTTTAACTGTTTTAGCACTCTCATGAAACTCCAGTCGCGATTTTAAAGCTTCGCATGAAGGAGCATAATATGTGTCATTGGTCAAATGATTGGGAACATCTCTTTCTGTCGAAAGTAACTGTGTAGGTGCCACCCCCCCCCCCCCCCGCCCCCCCCCAACCCGAGGTTGGAAACAGGGGGGGCTCCCCCAATTTTCCTTTTTTTAAGGGGAAGGGGGGGGATGTCTAAAAAACACCTAAA
>Ga0131853_10018222_pt1 | contig 12775 bp, 11 predicted proteins | sample TergutLab28metaG_FD_92764 | JGI IMG/M metagenome (GOLD analysis project Ga0131853, IMG submission 92764) | Labiotermes labralis P1 segment gut microbial communities from Petit-Saut dam, French Guiana - Lab288 P1 (version 2) (version 2) | ecosystem: Host-associated > Arthropoda: Insects >...
ATGCTCAGTTCGTTGGCAACTACTCTTGCGTTCTCTCGCACATTAGCATTGGTAGCGTTAATGCTAGGTAGCCACTTTGCTAATAAAGAAATACTTGTCCCTGCCTCTATCCCACTCAAATCTTGTTCGAGCTGCTCCTTGATTATTGCCATAAGGTCGGTATGATGCTTGCTTCTAAGCAAGCACAACAAGTCGTCAAAGCGACCGTATTCATTTACCAGTACCATAAGCTCGACGATTGCTATATCCATGTTTTTTGCCAGATGGTCGAATATTACCCTAAATAATCTCCGTTCACCAAGACCGCCGCGAACATCACGAGCATAAAACAACCAAGTCAAAGCAGATTGCTTATCCTCGAAATACGCCTTGGTGAAACGATTGATGATATCCTCATCTGTTGCACGCCTGAGACTGGCTACTGCAAAATTCATATCTAACAATGCTTTGCCAGTGGTTTTATAGCCCAATGCGAAATTTTCTGTCATAGACACATTGAATTCATCATTGAGGGTTTCTTGCATTTTGTTTATGAACGACATAGATACACCTCCGTCTTCGTTTTTCTTCATAAACAAGGCTCCTGGTCAACAATGACCTAGTAAAGTGGGATTCGATACCCACAGTTCAGCCGTGAAGGGCCGTGTCCTCAATTAGACTATTTACTCTAAAAGTGGTTGCTGCAAGAGCCTTTACAGGGCTGATAGGATTTGAACCTATATGCTATTAAGCGTTGTTGCTGTATGTGCATTTAACAATGCACCCGCTCGTACCATCGAGCGATTTCAGCCCTAAATGAAAAGCGGCTGGAGTCGAACCAGCGACCGCACGGTCCCATGAAAATTGCTGTTAGAGCTTTTGCCAAAGCTCATTTTTCATCGTGTGCTCTACCACTGAGCTACGCTTTTCATAAAACAAGGCACCATTAATCATTTTCAATGTGACAGGTTGAGTAATTGGTTGCTGTTAGTGCCTTTAGGGGAAGAGACAGGATTCGAACCTGCGACACGACCTAAAAAATGGCTGTTTACAAGCCTTTTGCAAGGCTCAGTTTACTCTGCTCTACCAACTGAGCTACTCTTCCCAATAAAACTATGTTGCTTATTCTACCATCGTTTTTTCCCGCAAACAATTACTGCAATATTACATCTTGGTTGTCTTTACTTGTGGACTCGCACTGACAAACGCTTGCAAAACTTATTGAAAGCCAAGACCACATTATGTATAATACCTAAAAAGGTGGGTGCTTATGAATATTACAACAGGATATATAGACACTCTGGCCCCTAATCCGGCGGCCATCAGTAACGGTAAAAGCCTTGCAAATAAAGGCAGCTTCAAAAACCTACGCAAAACGCCGGATGGTACTCTATTACTCGGTGAATGCATGGGCAGCGGAAGCAAAGCCTATAGTTGCTCTATAGATTTTACAGATACAGCTAAGCCCGTACCCCGTTGCAATTGCCCCAGTAGGCAATTCCCATGCAAGCATGTAATAGGGCTTATGTACGCCTATACTCAAGGCGCAGTTTTTTTAGAATGCGAAGTACCGGAAGACATTGCCGCAAAACGTAAAGCCACAGAGAAGCGGGCAACAACCCAAAAAACGGAAAAAGCGAAACGCGAAGACATTGATGCGCCCCCCAGCAAAGCAAAAATTACAGCCGCCACAAAAAAAATCGACACCCAACTTGAGGGTATCGAAATAGCGGAAAAACTACTTAAAAACATTGTACTAACAGGGCTTGCTAGCATAGACGCCCGCGGGCTAAAAGCTCTTAGCGACCAAATAACGCAGCTTGGCAACTATCGCATTAGGGGGATAGAGAAATCATTTGAAGAACTGCATATGTTTATGCGCCAAGATGATGCTCACTTTACCCGCAGCGTTTCCCAGCTTATTTTTTTGCGTGCGTTACTTAAAAAGTCGAAAGAGCATCTTACTTTAAAAAAAACATCCCCTCTAACTATGGCCATAGACTCAGAAATAGAGGAACAAATTGACCATGTGTGGAAGTTGGAGGATCTTCATGCCCATGGCAGCTTTTTAGACTCGGTTGAGCTTTTTCAGCTTTCATTTAACGTGCATGATGACCCGGCTAAGAAAGAGTACACCGATATCGGATATTTCTTATGCAAACAAAACGGCGTAATTTACACAACAAAAAACCATCGCCCCTACAAATCCTTAAAATACATTAAACAAGACGATAGTATCATGGCTCCACTTGTGGCAAAAACCATGTATATCTACCCGGGCGGGCTTAACCCACGGGTACGTTTTGGTGAATACACCCTGCGGGAATGGCAGGCAGATGATTACATGGCTATCAAAGCCTTTGCTTCTGAAGATTTTGCGGTAACGGCCAAGGCTGTAAAAAATCAGATAAAAACCCCATTGGCTAACATGCACCCCGTCGCCATTCTGTACATTAACGAACTATCCTTTGTACAGGACACAGACGGGAAAATAAACGCTTGTGCAAAAGATGAAAACGGTACTGTCCAATTATTGCAAGGGGATACACTCCCCATGCTAATGCTCTTTGATAAGGCGTTATTAAAGGGCGTCAGCATGCTTGTACGGTACGAGAACAATATTGACAGTGGCTTACTAACGGCGCAGCCTTTGTCCGTCGCCACAAACAGCGGTATCATCAGACTGGAATATTAAGGAGCACACATGAAAATTCCTATCCTTAACGACTTACATGGCGAAGTTAACCGCCTATTAATAGCGGGAGCAAAGTTTGCAACCAATGACCCACGCATATCCAAGCACCTGCCGATGCTTACCAAAATGGGGGAGCGGGCTCCCGCCATAAAGAAGCTGGCCGAAATGACTCACGATTTACTAACAACCAACGAACCGGAAGCCGCCCTTACAGACCTAGGGGTATTCCTCACATCCATTCTTAGTACCCAAGGGGATACAAATGCGGAATTGGAGGAAGCGGCTTTTGACCCAATTATTACTTCACCACCCCAAACTACAGCCACCTACTCTACGCTTAGGCCTGTTATAACTGCCCTATCAACGATAGGATCAAACCGCTACGAAACATTAGAAGCGGCCTTCAAAGAAGGAAATTTGCAAGACTTCCGGGTATATCCTTATCTATCTAAAGGTTTAGGGGACAAATATGCCCCAATTGCAACATATTACATGATGAAATCATCCCGACCATTGGTGCGGGGATGGTTCCGTTTCTGTTGCAAGACTTTAATGTAAAAGGCGATAAATCAGATGCAAAGCGCCTGTCGCTCCTAGACACCCTGGGTTACAATGATATTCTTACCCTTGCAGAACATGCTTTGGATGAAGGTACCCCGGATATGCGGCAGACCGCAGTTCCCATCTTGGGCAAAAATAGCGATAACGAACCCCTGCTTATGTCCCTTACCAATGACCGCAGTAACGGGATAAAGGAAGCGGCGTTACTAGGGCTTATCCGTATGGACTCGGCTGAAGGCAAAGAACGAATGTGCAAAATCCTTTCCACAGACAGTTTCAGTCCCGCCATAAAAGCCGCCGCAGAATGTACAGATGCAGAGTACAACCTCAAAATTTTTAATATAGTCAAAACACGGTACGACGATTTTTCGGCCATGGATAAAACCGGCGACATTAAACTTGTTGGAAAAAAAATAACCGCCCTCGCAAAGATGCTGCCGGCCCTAAGTGGGAAATACGATGACTATGTAATTAATTTTCTGATAAACATACTGCGGGACAAAAATCCCCCCTACGAATTGGTTGTATCCAAAAGCCAAGTGTTAGCCACAATGCCACCTGCACTAGCCGTAGACATTTTCGAACGTGTCTTGCACGGCTCGTCCGTTAATATGGAAGAATTGCTATTACAAACCTACTTTAAAAAAGCAGAAGCGGTATATTCACGAGAAAAAATATTTGATGTGTTTAGCCCTTTTGTCAAGCCTACTTTCCTATCAAAAGAAGTGAGGCTGCACATAACCATGCCAACCTCACATGTCTTAGACCCGCGCTGGGCTAAAATTTTCATTGGGCTAAAGAAGATCTACGCTTTGGCACACATGCTTAATACCGAAGCCAAGGACATAGCACTAACTTACATTAAAGAACATTGCCGCAAGGATAAAAATATCCATTACCCCTACATGCAGAATTTGGTGCGCCAATACCTTACAGACGAAGAACTGGACGAGCTGGACGAACTTGCCGGATATATTAATAAGGAAGGAAAATGACGATGACACAAGATATACTCCGCCTACCGGCAGAAACATTACACGCAGAAGAAATCGCCGCCCTAATTGCCGCAGACAATGGCGACAAACCCATTGGTTGGCAAATGTCGCCGCGAAGCGTACTTAAATTTATTGTAGGGGGTCAAGCCGGCAAAGTACAAATCACGCCCAAATATGTAGGCTATAACCGACTGGTAGAAGTGGCCATAGCCACATTACTTACAGACCGCTCGTTATTGCTTATTGGCGAACCGGGGACCGCAAAATCTTGGCTGTCAGAAAATTTGGCGGCTGCCATTTGCAACGACTCCGGCAGGGTAGTACAAGGAACAGCAGGCACCAGCGAGGAGCATATCCGCTATTCTTGGAATTATGCAATGCTGCTTGCCAACGGCCCTTCCGAGGGAGCACTTATCAAAAGCCCTATCTATCGCAGCATGGAAGACGGAACTATTGCTCGTTTTGAAGAGATAACGCGCTGTGCATCAGAGGTACAAGACGCTCTTATTTCCATTATGTCCGAAAAGAGCATCTCAGTGCCCGAACTTGCAGGAGAACTTTCCGCCAAGCGGGGGTTCTCAATAATAGCCACGGCCAATACCCGTGACAGGGGCGTCAATGATATGTCGGCGGCGTTAAAGCGGCGCTTTAATATAGTTGTGCTTCCCGCCCCAGCAGACCTTAAAACAGAAACCCAAATTGTAAACAAACGAGTTGCCGAAATTTCTACATCTTACAAGCTGCAGGCGGCACTACCCGCCGCAGATGCAGTAGAAAAAGTAATAACTATTTTCCGAGAGCTACGCAAGGGCGCAACCCTAGACGACAAGCATAAGCTAAAGCCACCAAGCGGCGTTATTTCTACAGCCGAGGCCATCTCTTTACTTACTAATGCAATGGCCTTAGCCGCAAGTTTTGGCAGCGGTGACATATCCGATGCAGACTTGGCTGCGGGCTTACAGGGTGCTATCGTAAAAGACGAGGACAAGGATAAACTTGCCTGGACAGAATATTTAGAAAATGTTATGAAAAAGCGAGGATCCCAGTGGAGAAGTCTATACAATGCGTGCAGGGAATTGAACGGGTAAATATTTTTGGAATACGGCATTTTTCGCCCGGAGCTTCGTATCATTTACAGAAGCTTATTGGTCAAGCAAAAATAGTTTTGATAGAAGCCCCCAGCGATGCAACGGGGCTTATAAAGCATCTATTACATCCGGGAGTAAAAACCCCTGTGGCCATACTTGCATACACCACGGACATGCCTGTAGATATGGTATTGTATCCCATAGCGGACTATTCTCCGGAATTTTTGGCAATGAAGCTGGGCCGTGAGGTTAGGTTTATAGATTTGCCTTCTGATATACTATTAGGGCTTAAACAACAGTCGGAACCGGATACAGAAGAACACGGCAACTATGCCCAATACGCCAACTCTGTATTCGAAGAAGTTGCACGCATTGGTCATTTTCAGGATTATGACGACTACTTTGAAGGCTTTTTCGAACATAATCAGAACCCGGACAGCTTCCAACAAACCATGTGGCACGAAGCGGCAGAACTTCGGCAACTATTAGAGCCGCACGAACTGGATGCCATCCCGCAGGAAGCCGCAAAACACCTAGTGCGGGAAGCCCACATGGCAATGGAAATAGAAAAAGCAATAACCGAAGGGTACGCCCCGGAAGATATACTGGTTGTAACAGGTGCTTACCATGCAGAACGCTTACTGCATACCCAACCCATGACGCAGGAGGAGCTTGCCGCACTACCCCGGCGTGTTTCTCAGCTAACATTAATGCCATATTCATATCTGCGCCTTTCAAGCCGTACGGGATACGGGGCAGGCAATAAGGCCCCGGCTTACTTCCAACTTATGTGGGAATGTATGCAGGACGAGCGCCTCCACGACCTACCGACAGAATATATGTCCAGACTCGGAAGAACATTGCGAGAGAGCGGCAACTATGCAGGCACTTCCAACGTTATAGAGGCAGTGAGACTGGCTAGGGGGCTTGCACATTTGCGGGGCGGCAGTCAGCCGTCACTGGCAGACCTGCACGACGGAGCAATTGCCTGCTTGGGGCATGGCAACCGGGCCGAGCTGGCAACGGCATTTGCGTATACGGACGTAGGTACAGATTTTGGAGAACTACCCGAAGGGATTAGTCAAACCCCTGTACAAGACGACTTTAACCGTGAACTAAAAAGACTAAGGCTGGAGCGTTTCAAAACCTTGGTATCCACTACACTGGAGTTGGACTTACGAGAGGATATCCGTACAAAATCTGAAGAGTCTGCCTTCTTAGACTTAAATCGTTCTACATTTTTGCACAGGCTTCACTTCTTGGGCATAAAGTTTGCCGTCCCCGGTCAAAAGCGCGGCAATTCCGGCACATGGAAAGAGGAATGGTTGCTGCAATGGTCGCCTGAGGTTGAAATTCAGTTGGTAGAAGCTGTACTTAAAGGCGAAACAATAGACATTGCCGCCGCATATGCACTGCGTGACAAACTGGATAACTGCACAGATGTTTTTCAAGCGACACAGCTTATAAATGTGGCTTGCGTGTGCAAACTCACCACTGTGTTGGATACAGCACTTTCCACATTGCAAAAGCTTACCGCTCAAGCCAGCGACTTTATAAAAACAGCCAACGCCTGCTACGACTTAGGCCAGTTGCTGCAATACGGCGACATTCGCGATTTTGACACTGCTCCATTAGTGCCATTGTTTAGCCAACTCTTCCTACGGGGCGCGCTATTATTGGTGGACTACGCCGGTTGCGATGACAAAGCCGCCGAAGATGCTGCTTCTTCCATAGAGGCTCTACACCGGGTCTCTCAAGAGAATATCGAACTTGTAGACGATAGTACCTGGGTGGATGAGTTGTTAAACTTAGCCGCCCGTGACGATAAGAACTCCAAGCTTTCCGGGTTAGCCTTTGCAATATTGTTGGAGAGAAACCTAGTAGACGAAGATTTTTGCGCCAGAGAGGTTTCTCGGCGGTTGTCACCCGGTAGCCCCGCAGAGTTAGGCGCAGGGTGGTTTGAAGGGATGAGCCTGAGAAATCGCTACGCCCTTCTGTCACGGGTAAACCTTTGGAAAGAACTGGACGGCTATATTCGCAGCTTGGACGATGAAGAGTTTAAGCGAGGCTTATTGTATTTACGGCGAGCTTTTTCCAAATTCGACCCAAGGGAAAAAAATAGTGCGGCAGAGTTGTTGGGCGGGTTATACAACCAAGACACAGCGCAAGATACGGCCATTTATATACTGGACGCACTTAATGACGAAGAGGAAGCCGCACTGTCTGACCTAGATGATTTTGATTTCGGCATTAAACCTGTCCTTGAACCATAGTTGAACCAATTTTATTGAGTGTAATTTGCGAAGCAAATTTTGCGTGGCAGGCGTTTTCACGCGGTTTTCGTGAAAATGTCCGAGAACGCAAAACGACAAGAAAATTGTGTGAAACGGTTATAGGACAGGTCTATTTAATAACTATCAACAAGGAGCTAACCATGGACGAGATGCAACGCAAACGTTGGCGGTTAATACTGGGCCAAGAAGCAGACAAAACCCTTGGCGCGCCCTCGCTTGGGGCTGATGACGCTCTAATGGATGCGGCTTTGGCCGCAATATACGATGGTGACGGCGGCGGTTCATCTCAGTCTCGCACTGCCGGGCTGGGGCGCAGTTTCCCTAATATAAGCAAATGGCTTGGTGATGTGCGCAACCTGTTTCCTCCCGACATTGTAAGTGTAATTCAATCAGACGCGATAAACCGCAAGGGGCTAACACAGTTAATTTTTGAGCCGGAAACCTTAGCCAATGTAAAGCCGGATATTTCTATGGTAGGGGTACTTTTGTCCTTGAAAGGGCAAATCCCCGAAAAGTCTAAAGAAGCCGCTCGGCTTTTGGTGCAGGCAGTTGTGGAAGAAATAATGAAGCGATTGGAGACAGATCTACGCCGAGCCATAACCGGTGCGCTAAATAAAAAAGAACATTCCCCCCTGCCAAGCCTTGCCGGCACAGACTGGAAACGCACTATAGCAAAAAATTTAAAAAACTACGACCAAACTAACCGGCGGCTAATTCCGGAGCGGCTCTACTTCTATGAACGCCAGCGCAAGCATAAAGAGTGGACGGTTATTTTGGACATAGACCAAAGTGGCTCCATGGCCGAATCTATTATCTACTCATCGGTAATGGGTGCAATTTTTGCATCCATGCCTGCATTAGACACCCATGTTGTAGTATTTGATACAGAAGTGGTTGATTTAACAGAAACAGTGCGCCAAGACCCTGTGGATATGCTGTTTGGCATACAGCTTGGCGGCGGCACGGATATCAATAAATCTGTTCAATATTGTGCCGGGCTTATAGAGAACCCTAAAAAGACAATGTTTATTTTAATATCCGACCTTTACGAAGGCGGTGTTGCCCCCGCACTTTTACGCAAATTACAAGAAATGAAAGAAGCTGGCGTAAAGTGCATGGTGCTGTTAGCCCTTAGCGACCGCGGCACCCCCGCCTACGACCGAGAACTGGGGCAAAAAATCGCCAATCTTGGCATACCAAGTTTTGCTTGCTCCCCAGACGCACTGCCCATGCTTATTGAAGGGGCTATGAAGGGACATGACCTTATGGAGTTGTCCAAGCATGCAATAAAAAAAGACGCCCCCACATAGCATTAGCGCGGGCGTCTTACATAATTTTTACACAAAATCTGCTTCACTGGTGTATACGCCATCTTCGTCAAATTCCAAGTCGAAGTCATCGTCCATCATGTCCATTTCGCATTCCAGGCAACCAAAGTGTTTTTTTAGCCAGCGATATTTAAGAATTACCGCTACCACAAGCGAAATAATAAAAAGTGTAACAATCACGCCTGTGATTATTCCGCATTTGTTGCTCTCTTTGAGCTTCCTTGCCAGGGTGCAATCCGTTAGTTTACTCATTGTTCATTTTCCCTTCTGTTTATAAATATGTTTAGTAATATTAGAACCAACTGCTGTTCCGCCGGATGTAGGCGGCATTACCGCTTTTTTATCATACTCTGTAAAAGCTTTACGCATAATTTGTTTTTCATCATGAAATTTTAACAAATGCTCGGCCTCATGCCTTTTGTAAAAGCCTGCATCTGCAAAAAATTCGTCTGCCTGTGGCTTGCAATAAAACGAATTTGCCCCCATCAAATACCAATGTACCGTTTTTGCCAAAAGTCCGGCCACATCACTCGCATCTTCCGCCCTTGTAGCCCTAAACGAGTAATGTGTCTTGCCCAAATATTTAACTACGCTGGCAGACACTCCGCTTTCTTCTTTAACCTCACGAAGCGCGGCTTGCATAACTGTTTCAGGTGGTTCTAAATTACCTTTGGGCAACACCCACCCAACATAACGCCCGTTTTGGTTCTTATATAGCAGCAAAACCCTGTTTCGATATATAACAACGCCACCACAGCTTACAACCGTGTTTTGGATAATGGCAGTATCTGTATTCATAAAGAGCACCACATTTACATTTTATACTTACACCTTAGTTTGTGTGGGTGGGCAATATTTTATTCATTAAGAAAATTGAAACATTTTAAAACAAAGCGGCTCCGCCGCTTCCCAGAGGAAGTGGAAGCGGGATTCATTCCCGCTGTAACGGCGGGGTTTGGGGCAGAGCCCCATCCAAATAAAACAAAAATACCCGTGCGCCAGCCGTTGACATTTCCCTCCGGACGTTACCATAGCAGTTGGCTCGAATCAAGCAGCCCCACGGCACATGAACGGGCTCACTTAACGCTGCTTCCTTCCGGACCTGACGTGGTTCATAAGTGTCCATTGCGCGGGACTTGACTGTCAACACTACTTACTATGGGCAGACTCCACAAGGAAGGAGCCTAAGGACGTGGTCATCATTCCCGCTATAGCGGATTGCGGGTTACAGGGTGCCGCTACCTCCCCAACTAGCACGGGCACTGGATAGTATAACCAGTTGACAAGAGCCTGTCAACGGCTTTTCACTCATTTTATATTATATAGTCATTTAAACGACTGTAGTCGTGATTACTGCCGCGCGTTTTTCTATTATTCCCCATGGTATGTTACTCATAAAACGGTTAATGTATGCTTCCTTGTCTGTGCCATAATCAATAAAATAAGCGTGTTCGTACATGTCAAGTACAATTAAAGGGTACGCCGTGGCAATGTTACCGTCCTCGTGGGAGTCTAGGACTATATTTCTGCAAGTACCTGTGCGCTGCTCGTAAACAAAAAGGCACCACCCTCGCGCCGCTTTGGCACAAGCGATAAAATCTTCCTTCCACTTGTCTACACCGCCAAAGTTGCGATTCATTATGTTCTGAGCCTTTGTGCCAACAGGCCCTCCTGCGTTACCCAAATTTTGAAAATACAACTCATGCAGAATCACACCGTTTATGGCGTAGGTTTCGCCCTTTTTCCACCCGCGGTAGTGGCTGGCTGTAGCATTAGATGCCGCCCATTCCGGGTTGGTGGAAAGAACTTGTGTTACCTCGTTGGTTTTTCCTACATAACCTTCGTACAATGTCATATGGTCGTCATATGCTTTGCGGCTTACAATACCAGTGTTGTAAGGGAACTGCCTCGCAGATATTTCCATTGCATCCTCCTTATATAGCCCCATATGGGTGTTCATATTTTATGAGGAAGACAATGTCTTGGTGCGTGTACAAATTTTCTTGTAATTTCCTAAGAAAATGTCTTTACAACCACATAATATTATGATAAGATTCTAGGAGTTTATGTAGTAACCGCACGACACATGGTATTAAACGGCTTACAGCCTGCCTTGTTCGGCGTGTACTTCCATCAATTTTTAGGTTGGTCTTAAGCGCTTTGCGTTTACTGGCCGCCCATATAATCAGGGAGGTGTATGTAATGTACGCAATTATTGAAACAGGCGGTAAACAGTACAAAGTGCAAGCCGGTGATATTATCACGGTAGAAAAACTTGGTGCAGATGTAGGAACATCTTTTACATTTGACAACGTTTTGGGCATTTTGGATGATGACAAGTCCGTATTTGGCAGCCCTACAATCAAGGGCGTAACCGTAACCGGTCAGGTTATGGGCGATGGTAAGGCGAAGAAAGTTATCGTCTACAAGTACAAGTCTAAAAAAGGCTTTCACAAGAAAAAAGGACATCGTCAGCCGTTTACACGTGTTAAAATTGAAGCTATCAATCAGTAATTATTAACTATTTTTGGAACTAAGGATGTGACACTATGGCAAGTAAGAAAGGCGTAGGCTCTTCTAAGAACGGGCGCGACTCAAATTCTAAACGTTTAGGCGCGAAACGCGCAGACGGTCAGTTTGTGTTGGCTGGTAATATCTTGTACACCCAAAAGGGTACAAAAATCCACCCCGGCAACAATGTAGGTCGCGGCTCTAACGATAATCTTTTTGCGTTGGTAGACGGCATCGTTCGCTTCGAGCGCAAAGGCCGTGACAAGAAAAAAGTTTCTGTATACCCTAAGGTTGCAGAAGCGTAAATTTAATTTGCCCCCTAATAATGCCATCGTACAACCGTGCGATGGCATATTTTTTAAAAATTAAAACGAGGGGCAGAGCCCCATTGAAAAGCGACACTGTCGCTTCCCGAAGGAAGTGAAGGTGGGATTCATTCCCAGGGTCGGTTGCAAGGCAACCTGCATTCCGAAACGGCGGGGTATACACCGACGAAGTCGGCGATGCGAAGTATCGGGCCACCCGGCCAGTAAGCGTAGCTTACGAGAGGGCTTGGGGCAGAGCCCCATTTATATTAAAAAGGAGAATGCAAAATGAACACAAAAAAAATGATGGACACCGCACTGGAATTGGCTGGCCTAAAGGAAATGCCGCACGACTGCGACATTATAGTGCCCGGCGAAAACATCAAGAAGGTACTTATGGGCGTAGATATGGAAACGCCCGAATTATTGCTGGCAAAAGAAATGGGCTACGACTGCGTTGTAACCCACCATCCTAAAAACACAAATACCCAAATGTTAGAAGTTATGGAAAGTCACATTTTGCGGTTAGAAAAGCTGGGCGTCCCAAGAAACCGCTCCCAAAAAGCACTTGATAAGAAAAGAGAGTCGCTAGGTTATCTCAGGCATGTTTCCAACTCTCGCCGCAGCGAATCTGCTGCAAAGCTTATGAACATGCCCTACATTTCGCTGCACACCCCAGCCGATATTATTGGCGAAGCAATTGTGCAAAAGCATTTAGATGCAAAATTTGCTAACAAGCCTGACACAAAATTATCCGACATAACCGCAGCCTTGGAAGAAATCCCGGAATACAAAAATTCTGCACGGAAGCCTGTTATCAGAGTTGGTTCAAAAGATAGCTACGCGGGCAAAATTTATGTGCTCATGGCCGGCCTAACAGGCCCGGGTGCACATGTATTAAAGCAATATTTTGAGGGCGGCGTTGGCACCCTTGTAATGATGCACATCCCGGAAGCAGATGCAAAGGAATTGAAAGAACATGGATACGGCAACGTTATTATTGCAGGTCACATGTCTAG
>Ga0131853_10018223_pt1 | contig 12775 bp, 6 predicted proteins | sample TergutLab28metaG_FD_92764 | JGI IMG/M metagenome (GOLD analysis project Ga0131853, IMG submission 92764) | Labiotermes labralis P1 segment gut microbial communities from Petit-Saut dam, French Guiana - Lab288 P1 (version 2) (version 2) | ecosystem: Host-associated > Arthropoda: Insects >...
GGGGGGGGGGGGGGGGGGGTTGTGAGACTTACTTGATTTATTTACCCTCGTTACAAGCAGTTCATCGCCGGTCTGCCACCACGGAGACCGAGGTTCTGTCCCAGACCAGCCCACGTGGGATTTGTGGTGGACGGTGGGGCACTAGGACAGGTCTTACTCCAAGTACCAAGGCCTTGCGTTGCGCTCTTTTTTTGTTTTAAGGCCATTTGCCATTTTACACCACTTACTAAATTACGTCCTCTCATTTTCGGTGTATCGGTCGTTGGCCGGTTTATTTCCATTTACTTGTTTTTCTTTCCTTATGGGTAAGCTTTTGATTTACGCCCACTTTCTCAGGAACACAACTAGGCTGTCAGAGACGGCCGTGGTATACTTCAGTCTCCCCCTGTCAGTATCATTCCACCAGTGCTCCATGTCCATTCATTCCCTCGTCACCGACGCTGCAAAATCTTAGCATATAAATTCTACTGAATTAATCTACTCGGTTCACGATTCATCTCTCCCCTCATCACTGTTTTCTGTGCCATGAAACGTCTTAAGTTCCTGTATCTCTGATCCACCTGTTTAAAGTAAAGATGTTATTCTGTGAGTGATACCACAGTACAGTTTGGTGCAACATACAGTCTCCGTAGGGCCTACTGAAAGTCCGTTCGTTCAGGCATCAGGTTTTAGAACAGCTTGCCTGGAGAATTGGAGGTCTTTCAGGAGCTATATATATATATATATATATCGATTTGGAGTGCCTGGCTTTCACGTATTAAAACTAACACCACTTTCTGTTTTTCTGTTTTCTTCATTTTAAAACAATTTATTTTCTTGGAATAGAAAATATGTCCTACCGTAGTCCAGAAACGAGATCTCCTGTGATGCGCGACTTTTGGTCCACCGTGTACAATGTAAATAAGTAAACGAACAAGAATTTGGCCACTTAAGGAAAATATTCTAGTTGATCTATTTGTGTGTGTGTGTTTCTACTACGGCGCAAGGACCCCCAGTGGACCAGGGCCTCCCCGTTACCGAGGCTTCACGATCACACTCAGACACACCACACCCAGTAGGACTTCTCTGGATAAGTGATCAGCGCGGCGCAAAGACCTGTACCTGACAACACTCACAACAAACATCCATGCCCCCGGCGGGATTCGAACCCGCAATCCCAGCAAGCGGCCACCGGGATCGGCGCAGAGACTCTTGCTTGAAAATAATTTTTGAGTACCGAACCGTGACGCGCAATATAACGGAAGTTAACCTGAAATATATATATAAAGATCCAGTCCGTACCATGCAGTAAACATTCTTGTCTCGGTTATACAAACCAGTCAGTTAATGCTGTATAGCGAAATAATCGCTGTTTGTTCTCAGATCCACACAAAACACATAAATACAGCTGTGTGGACAGAACGTAGAGTTGTTGAGTGTTAAACCTGGCGGTACATACCACTGGGCTTTAGAGGGATAACATCCAGTCCGTACCGCGAAGTAAACACACTCCGTCTCGGTTATAAAAACCAACCACTTAATGTTTTATAGGGAAATAGTCACTGTTTGTTCTCATATCCACACAAAACACATAAATACATTGTGTGGGCAGAACGTAGAATTTTTTTAATGTTAAACCTGGGGGTATATAAAATAACCGCTGGGCTTTAGAGGACTAATACATGAACGATATTCATGTATATCCGTGCTCTTTCTTTACGTCAATATCACTGTCGCACTTCACATAATGCAAACAAATGAGTTTGAGGTTCTCACATAGGAGCTGCGGAGGAATCATGCCCTCTGGGATGTGACACTGCGTCGTTGGTTCCTGACGTTTCGACAGAGCATAGTGCCGACACTGAACCCGTTTGTGTATGTGGACCTCTTGACCTTGACCTTGAACATCAAATTCGAAGTGATCTTTCGAAAACGCCTAGAACCAACGAAGCAACGTCGTTTCAAGCGTCCATTTCGTAGGTTGGAAGTGTGCGTTCATTCCGTTTCGGTTTCACGGATTAGTTCCGTTTTATCGAAAATTTCCTTACCTTTGGGGTTAGCGATGTTATACGGAACAAATTTTTTTTTCCTAACTACAGCCTATCTGCCCCTCTTCATGCCACGAAGAGATTTAGGGGGAATGGAGGTAGACCTCCATTTATTCTTAACCTCGGCGCTAGGTGGAATTGAATGATAGACTTCACATTCCAGTCGCTTCTTTCTCAGGGTGATTTTTTCCCCTCAAAAAATTGTAAATTATTGCTATAAAATAAAATTCTGTAAATAATCGTGATATTTTTAAAGTTCATATTTCTGTTAGGGGCGGCCATTGTGATCACTCCGCCCGGACACAAAAAAAATAGTTGCGCCGCTGGTTTTGGCAAGAAACGAATTGTGTTTGAGATGTACAGAAATGGGTCGCATGACTGCGGCCATCTGACTGTTCGAGCACTCCATTTTACCCCCCAGTCTTATTTTCCATGTGTAGAATTTGTGAAAGAAGATTCTTATATCGTAGTCTACGTCAAACTGAAATCATATACAATTTATGACCTTGGAAAATTTTCATAGTAAGAAATTTTGTGAATTGTGCTCACTGAGGCAGATATTATAGAGCTCATAAAATCCCTCCGCCTAAGATGGTCCAAAACAAATTTCGACAGCCACAACGAAAGGAAGATTGAAAAGAAGAAGACGATGTAAAAGATGGGGGGGGGACAAAATAGAGGAGGAATGGATATAATGGAAATAAATGACAAGCAGACAGTGGCTAGAGACAGTCGGGAATGGTGGACGATTGTACTGGAAGCAAAGTTATACAGCGGACTGTAGTTCTTGGGAAGGAGAGTAGGAGGAGGAGGAAGAATAAGAAGAAGAAGAAGAAGAAGAAGAAGACGACGACGACGACAGGAAATATTATTCAGATGATCAGCTACATCAGGATATGATTGGTGGGGCGTGTAGCACGTATGTTGGAGAAGAGAAATTCATAGAGGATTTTGGTAGGGAAAAGCTGAAGAAAAAAACCACTTGGAAGATCAAGCGTAGATGGGAGGATAATATGAAATGTGTTTTAAAGAGGCAGGCTTGGAGGGCGTGGACTGGATCGATATGTATCGGGACATGGGCAAGTGGCTGTTGTGAAAGCTGTAATGAACCTTCGGGTTCCATAAAGTGTAGGCAATTTATTGAGTGAGCAACTGTTAGCTTCTGAAGAAGGGCTCTGTTACATGCAAGCAGTTGTTTACGCAACATTTCGCTTGGGCCCCCAATGAGCCAGTGTTAGGGGTTAAAGAATAACGCGACGGCGCACTTGATAACATTACAGTAATAACAATTTGTGTCTCATTGTGTCTCATACGCGACTGAGTGAGTCACATTACACTTCTATGAGAGGTTACAGTTTCTTGTCATTATTAATTCCTGGAACAGCCATTTTTTCAATAAATCTTTTAGTATTAATTGCATCGGAAATTTGCACGCACCTTTTGTCCAGTTTTCGTTACGTACTGTGGATAGCCGCCCCCCCCCCCCACACTATACGTCCTAAGTTGTCAGTGAATAATCCATACACTCAAGCTTTTACCAAACATGGAAAAGGAGCCAACCGCAAGTGAAAGCTAGTATTACTCAGATCAAAACAGACTGTCCTTAAGTCTGATGTGAGGCTTATGATTTCCTTATTGGGATGTATTACTGGAGGGGGGGTATGTGGAATTAGGGCATGTATGTGTACGGTGACTGAAAGCCAATTCACAGCAAATAACATAAGAAAACTCACAAGATGTTACAAATTCCGGAATACTGAACAGTGTCATCAAAAACACTCGCAATAATTTCCAGTTTTTAAGACGGTCTCAGGAAGTAAGTACTGCGCATCAGAAGGCACTGCATTACAAAGAGTGTCTCGCTGTAAATTAAAATTATTGAAACGAAAAACAAACGCACAAGTTTGCAGATGAGAGTGGGGAAATAATATATTGTTTATGAAGTTACATTTTATTTCACATTCAGTACGTTGAATAAATGCCGAAAGATAACATTGCCTGTGAACAGACCGTAAGGCAGCAAAACACCCCCCTCCACTTCTATACTGTCTTCCGAAGGGGGAAACATTCTGGTTATTCTTAGCACAGACTGATCGGTTTAGCTCAGTCGAAGGCAAGACAGTGAGGAAGGAAGTTCAGAAAGTATTGTGGTGAAAAAATAAATATAGTCAAATTACTTGAAAGGCGAAGCGAAATAAGTGTTTGATTTAGTGCTTGAATTGCCGATTTTATACACTTCGGGCGCAGTATACAGTGATTGTTATATTTCTGCACCAGGCTGTGCTTTATCACTGCCAGATTTGTTCAAACACTCATATATTACGCTGTGCGTAAGTCACAATTTAACCCAACAGGGCAGCGTAAACAAAAGAGGAAGATGCCGTCCTAGCTGGAGTAACATTTAGTAGTTAAAAACAGCAAATTACATATGCTTTTATTGAATTTGTTTCAGAATTGTTCAATTTAAAATACATGAAACGTTACAAATATAAATTATATTATAGGCATTAATTTTCAAATGCATGTTTCCATTTTAACTATACGCATTGTAGCTGCACAAGTCAGGGAAACAGTGCTTAATAGGAAAATGGGATCAACAGTACGCATTACGCTTAATGGCCGTGAAGTTTAGCGTTTGAATTCTGTTCAGTTTCAGCACGCTGTTTCTGTTAAAGCAGAGCTCTTATCAATTGAAGAAAAGTAATAGCCGTACAGTATTTTAAATTAGTGCCTGTTGCATATTCCGTAGGCGCAGCGCTGTGTGGTTCTCGGATTTCCTCACCAGGTGGAGTTTTTATCACCCGTACAAAATGAATAATAATAATGAAGCAGGGACAGAGACTTGCAGTACAGATGAACAAGACGAAATGGTTGCGACGGAGCGTGAACTAGCAGAAGACGCGCAATGGAAACGTATCCAACAAAATACGTTTACTCGCTGGGCGAACGAACATTTAAAAACTGTTAATAAACACATTGGCAACTTGGAAACAGATTTGTGTGATGGCTTGCGACTTATAACCCTTATTGAAGTGTTATCCGGCAAAAGACTCCCGAAACATAACAAACGACCAACTTTCAGGTCACAGAAACTCGAGAATGTCTCGGTGGCGCTCAAGTTCTTGGAGGATGATGAGTCGATACGAATCGTGAATATCGGTGAGTACATGCAATATTGATCTTGACATTCCATGTTGCGCTAAGCAAGTTCTCATGCCGCGCTTTCCAAGCCACGTGGTCAGAAAGGTGGGGTCGGCAAAGTACCAAACACTACAGCAGTGGCGCCTATTTTTGTAAATGGTTTTGGTATCTTGCCACCGATTTGGCAAGAGGATAAAGTCAAGTGACAGACTGGTCGCGGAGAGTTCTGATGGTTAGAGTGCGTGTCCCATATTCGGGAGGTTATTCGTTTGAATCTTTAAGTTGTTTCTGTTTTACATATATCTTGATTTACGCCGGCGGTCGTTGGAAATTCATGTAGCAAACAAATCGCCATCCCTTTCTTCCAGTTTCTTTCGGAACCTTAATTTTTACCATTGCAATGTATGTGACAGCACAAATATTTGAGGGCGTGGCTTGGTTACCTCTCGGCTCAGCATGTCAGAATGCTGACCGAAGTTGCAGCTTGGCATAAGTCATGCTACAGTCATTTCATCATTTGTATTTGTCATGTTACATATAAACCGAAGACCTTCATTTGTGACACACTGCTTCCAGCATTGTGTCACTTTTACATTGTGCAAAAATAATTTTCACTGTTTTACATCATGCAGTGAAGACTTATCGTACAGTGATTCTGATTTCATAACTACATATAGTACTGTAAAATAGAATGAACCCGTAATTTTGTTAATAATGTTTGTTTGCTTGAGAGAGATCGTGTGAGAGGTTAAACGTATGATCGTATGATGCTGTTGAGCAAAATAAGTATGTGTAAGTAACAATTATTGAAATAGTTTTCGAAAAATTTCTTCCGAGCTTTATTTTATCGGAGTTAGGCTAATTATATTTTACTCACTAGGTGTCGTGTAATTACGTGGAGCATAAGTATGCACCATCCCTAACCTCACTTTTGAAATGCGATTGCATAGTCGTGTGACTTCCAAGTCGTTTTCGTCACAAGTAGTGTGACGTGAAATTAAGTTTATTACAGGGACTGGGGTTTGGAGACCTTGGGTTTTAGCAGTGGGGCTGCAGCGTTTTTGTTGCATTATATTCTAGTGTGAGTTGGTAGATGTAAATTAAATGAAGAAAGTGCCAGTAGTTTGTTGGCGTAAGTGGGCATGGCATGTTTGTAGGTTATGTTCACGTTGTACATCTGGATGGTTATGATGAATCAATTAGAAAGATGTGTAGGAATTCAAATGAGTGGGAATGTAGGAATACACAGTGCATAGTTTTACAATTTATAGGCTGTTGCATGTTTGCATTTGGAATCAGTTTTCATTGTTTCTTGGGAGAAAGATGTTGTGTCTTTCATCATTTAACCCTACTGTAATTAAGCAATTAACTGAACATTCTGGCATTTTATTAAATGGAATGTCAGCATTGAGTTGTTTTGAGTGTTGATAAGGAGTGGAAGTAGGTATGGGCAGAAGTAGATTAATCACAGATATGCAGGTGGTTCACCGGTCGGTGAACTAGAAATGTGTGCTATCTCTGTCTAACCAGATTATGGTTGTGTGTGCACTAACCCACTGCAGTGCAGTTTAAAATACCAGATTGCAGTCCTGGTAACTCATTGAAGGCCCTTGTGTGTAAGACTGCTTACAGGTTCCATGACCTTCACATGCTCTTCAACTGAGAGAAAATAATTGACTCAGAAATATAATTTTATAGCAGTGTTCAGGTATGAAGCTATCCAACACGGACAGTAGGACCCCCAGTATATTACTTGGCTCTTCTCACAAGTTAGTATTGCTGCTGATTTGCAAGTCACTCATGAGCAAGAGCAGCAACTGGTTATAGGCCATTCAAGGCCTTTTCTATCTTCATGGGTGTTGGTCTGTCCATCTTTGTCTTGGTCCACATGCATTTCTTCTGCCAGCTGTTTGTATTTGTACACTAACTTGAATATGTGTATCCTTCAGCCATAACAGCTGTTGTGTCCATTTGCATTTACACTTCACTATCATTTTATTTCAATTGTATGTATTTAATTTTAATTTTGTTTCGTTTGTTATGTGGTCATTAATTTATATCCTGCAACTGACCCTCAAAATTTCTTCTCTGAATCTTCTGTCAAGCTGTTTTATTCAAGTCCAATCCCCAAACCCATTGTCTTGTATAATTCACACAATTTTTCTTTATTACTTGTATTCAATGTGCATCTATTTTTTCCCACATGAATATTAAGGCCCCTGTAGCTTGTAAGTGTGTGTAATTGTTCATATATGATACACTCCATCCTATATAGGTACATTCTGTTATGTATTCAGTTTGTTTGGTGTCATTGTTTTGCTCCCATGTTCTCACTTCCTTTAAATGCCATGACTTCTGTTTTGCTAATAGACCGTTTAAAGTTGAGCTCCCTACAAATTGTATTTGATGTAGTGTATGTATTGTCTAATGGAGGTCAACTTTTGTGTTAGTTACTGCCTGAACATCGGCACACAAAATATTTGCAGTGTGTAGAACATTCTGATGTATTTGGTAGTGATTCCCTTATTTATTTTGCCATTTTCTGACAACATGAATTGAAAGTGTAGGTGATAATTGGCACCTTTGTCTCACTCCCTCGTTAGTTTGTACCACTTTTCCCCCACATTTCGGACTTTTCCTTCACAGTTGCAGTTCCCTTATCTAGCTACGTGTGTTGTGCCACTCCTCTTCAGTGCTGTGGCAAGTCTTTGTCAGTCTGGCTTAAGAGAGTTCATTTATGGGACCTTTATCAGAGACTCTGTCATAATTGAGGAAAGTGGTTACAGTCAGTTATCTAATTCCTTCTTTTTCCCATCACTTGAGTGATAATGAAGATACAGTCTGTACATGACTGCACTTTCCTAAACCAGTTCTGGACGTCATGTAACAGAAATTTGTTACTTGTGACAATTTGCTGTGAACTGCTACAGTTTGTGCATTAACCTTACTAGATTGTAACTGACGCTGCTACTGCCACCTGTGTGTACTGTTGGCAAAAACAAAATGCGATGAGGACATGTAGGTGGAGTGTAAGGAAAACCTAAGACTGCTTGGAAGACTTCTGTGTAGCTGGGAAGATAATATTAAGATGGATCTTAAAGAAATTTAATGGAATGTCATGGACTGGATTTATTTGGCTCAGGACAGGGAAAACTGGCAGGCTGTTGTGGGTAGGAGATGAACCTTCAGATTCCATACAGTGTGTGGAATTTCTGGAGTAGCTGAGGAATGATTAGCTTTTCAAGAAGGGCTGTGCTTCATGGCGTTATGTATGTATGTATAGGGGCCCCATGTTTTATAAACAAAAAACAGGGATACTTAATAACGTTTGGGGGTGAGGGAGTGGGGGGGGGGGGTTGGGGGGGGGGGGAGGGCAAAATTTGTAACTCGTCATGCAAGTAAAAGAGCAGAGTATTTTATTGATATTACTGCAATAAGGTGACTTAAAATTGTGCAATACCGGTAAAAATGGGCAATAATGATGATGATGATAATAATAATAATAATAAGACTCAGTTCACTTGCCGGTTTTCCTTCACATATCCTTTCCTCGCCCTTCGCAGTCTCAGTCCGCACTCTGCAATCACCAATCACCAGTCTTCACATCTTCCTCTCCCTCTCATGTTCCTTCTTGTTTGTGACCGGCTTGTGGTTGTCCTGCTCCTCTAGGTGTTTTCTCCCACCGCGGGAAGGTCAGAATGTTCGCACGGATTGTCAGAAATATCGTATTTTTATGAGTTGGAAAACCCCCAGGACATTTTGCGCCTCGAACCGAGTTTTGCGGCGCACCGGGACAGAGCTCTTAAAAAAAAAACCGATACTGTCCCAGGAAATCCGGGACGAATGGGAGTCCTGTGTGTGTAACTTATTCTGCATTAATGCTTACGTTGGAGCTTATGCGATGCATTCTGTTCATTTCAATACGAAAATTGTCCCGGGCCCTGTTCACATTTTTAAAATTCGGGTTTCTGTTTCTGCTAATTCAGACAAAAAGTCCCAAGGCTGTTTGCATGCGATTGTACACGCAAGCGCATTCTCTCATGCACGCGCATTGCATCACCTCGCCGACGGTATTAATATGTGTGGCAGACTGTGCAGGTGTCGAGGCTTATGTGCAGTAGTGGTCTTGGTGTCGAAAATAGGATTTTATTCCTGTTCGTTCGCATAATAGCCTATTTAGTAAATTACTAAGTAAGAAAGCTTGAGCAGCTGAACAGCCTCAGCTTGAACATTTGGTGTCCGATTGACTGCTTCCTGTCCCGTTTCGACTGTTTAATGTAGAGGAGTTTCCCCATACCTTAACACTTCGCCGAGGCGAACTCTCAGTTCTTGAAGCCTACCCGAAATCGGCAGCTCAGATGAAGCGGAAACCGCATACTATTTGTGTAAGCAATCTGTGCCATTTTATAACCTTGTTCGCACCTTCTGGTATCGGCCTCCATTGATAAGCGGAACAGTTACTAAGAAACATATACAGGAAGACTCAAAAGGTTCTTTTTATGCTTTAAGTCCCCACATGTTTCACGTCGTGAGACGGCTGGTATCACAAGTTAAAACAGAGCAAGAAGTAGGCCCCACGTACTTGTGGGTAAGCGTCTACTCTGTTTTACCGATTCAGCACGAGGGATAATCCAAATAAAACTAGTAATGAATTATTTTGAAGTTTTCCATCCCGTGCATTTTCGTATATTAGACGTGTCTTCCATTACACCAACCACAATGCCCACTGTATATTTAATACGTATGTATACGACACGTCTCCTAACATGTTTCGGTGTGTATCACACCATCTTCAGGAAGAATTTAAGTATTCCCTACTCAAAACCATCTCCATAGAAAATAGCTTTGTAAAAGCAGATACTTTTCAGTTCTCCCTGAAGATGGTGTGAGATATCCCAAAAGTGTTAGGGTAAGTATGGTATAGATGTTTGTTAAAATGTACAGTGTGTATTTGACTGAAGTAATTGAAGAGACATCTAACAGTAATGCATTCTTCAGATGACGGAGACTACAGGAGAATGTATTTGTAACTAGAAATATAGTAACTTACACCAGTGGCGTACCGAGGGGGGGGGGTTGGGGGTTCAACCATCCCCCTCCCCCGAAATTCCGAAGGCCCTCCAAAATCGTGCCAAACTCAACCCGATTGTGAAAACTGTTAAAAATTGCTGAATTTAGGACGCCAACACCCCAAGATGTTTGGAAAAAAAGACAGTACAATTCTAAAACTACCTAGGTTCGCAATTGTTTTAAATTAGCAATGACAAATAAATTGGTTGTCTTCATAAATAATCTTGAAGTACCAAAAATTAAGAAGATTTTACTATATGAAATGAAATTTCGTGTACAAAATTACAGCTGCCTCCAGAACCCCTGACTAGGGGGCTACCGCCCCCAGATCCCTGTCGTCTGTCCTCAACTGAATTTGTTGAACCCCCCCCCCGAACAAAATTCCTGGGTGCGCCACTGACACAGTCAAAACACAACTTTTATTTATCACATATAACCAGCTACATGTTTCGGCTAATGTATGGCCATTATGAGGCTTATCGCGAAAATAAGAATAAAAAGAAAATGTTCGCAGGGAGCTGTGCGAGATTGTACAAACAATGGCAGTGACACCTTACTTGAAAAGTGAGGAAGTACACTTGGAACGCGCGATGAAGTACCGCGCTCATGGTGTCAAAGAATACACATTGCGTACAGCTGTCTCCGTTCTGTCGTGGCTCACAACACGCCTGCTTTGTGATGATGCGGTGGTGTCGTCATAGTGGCACGCGGATCAAACACGGGCTGACGTGTTTGGATAAATGAAACCAAGCGTCATCGTTAAAAAACGCGACTCAAGAGGCGAGGAAGTATACACAGTATCGCAGACACTCGCACTTTTTGTCACGTATTGTCAGGTCGAGCACTGACAACCTGTGTGTCGTGGTGCAGACGTACTTCAGGCGTTCTCTTTGCTGGTGAATATGAGTCGTTTCTGTCTGGCTCGATGTAATGCAGTCAAGAAACATCCATTACTCTGTTCTTTGTTGGTATTCTTGGCCGCACAGGTCTCGGCGCGCCAGCAACTGCACAGGTTTCCCCGATCTGAGGTCCCCCACAACGTTATGCCGACATTTCTTGTCTTCTGAGATGTTACACATTGTGGCGAGTAATGTAACGCATCCAGACATTTCGAAGGAACGTAGCGCCGTGATCTTCAGGGTTGTTGGGGGGGGTGCCCTTCAATATTATGGCACTGCTTTTTCGAAACGTCGGAGTATTATAACCTTTTGAATTCTACCAGTTAAGTTTACGTACCACCAGGTTTAACATTCAGAAATTCTGCATGGTGACTACAGACCGTTTATGTGCAAACAGCGACTTTTGCATTACTCAACATTAGCAGTCTGGTTTTGACAGCTGAGGTGAAGAGTTTTTCCAGCACGGTACGAACTGAGAGTCCTTATATGACACAGAGGATGTAGTCGAGATCTTGGACACACGTGTCCTCCCTTGTGTGTTTGTGTTCGTGGACTTTTTTTGAGTGATTTCCCACTTCCAACAGATGCCCTTTTAACACGTTCACAGAAACTTCTTGAGTTTTTTTTTTTGGGTGTTTTGCCGACCCAGAATCTCAGTATAATCTTAGTAATTAACCAACTTAATGTACAAAATCTTGTTTTATAATAAGTTTATTATATGCCTCTACATGTTTCGAGCACTGTTGTGCTCATCATCAGGAGGTCAAAATTGTATTATACAGCATCTGGCATCATCACACTCTCTCAACATGTGCACCGGCCGGCCACCTACAGGTGTGATGATACCAGATGCCGTATAATACAATTTTGACCTCCTGATGATGAGCACATAGTGCTCGAAACATGTAGAGGCATATAATAAACTTATTACAAAACAAGATTTTGTGCATTAAGTTGATTAATTACTAAGATTTTTGAGTTGTGTCCATTCAGTAGTCCGTCGTACGACAGGGCCATAGCCTCCTCCACTACATGCTTCTTCTTTCGATTTCCAGTATCGCCTCATTTCCTCAAGGCCATCCAGTAACTGCATAAATCTTCTTCCTCCTCTTCCCGTCACTTACACCTTCTATTTTTCCCTCGGTAGCGTGTTTTAGAAGACCGTCCCTGTGCAAGATATGACCTGTCCAGTTAGCCTTCGTTTTTGTTGGCTATAGTTTATCCCTGTCCTCCATGACTGTATGTAATACTTCTTCATTTCTCACACAATCGGTCCAATGATCTTCCCCATCCTTTTCCAGCTCCACATTGAAAAACTTTCCACATATTTCTGATCTACTTTTGAATCACGTAAGCTGCTCAAATGCAACTTGTGCAGGAATTGTTGAGGGTGAAGGGGTAAAGGACATTATAACAGTCTCCGTGATCACTTAGGCGGGCGCCGATTTCCATCGCCACAACAGAACTTTTGGGTTGCATCTCTGCGGCCTTGCCCTCCGAGATGTAAATGTTTAGCGGCTTAGAGGTCAGATATCCCGACATTAACGTCAGCGCCCCCCCCCCCCCCCCCCCCCGCTGGTTGCCCCCTCCCGCCCCCACCCCCCCCCCCACCACAGACCCGGCACGGTGGGCCGGACC
>Ga0131853_10018226_pt1 | contig 12774 bp, 11 predicted proteins | sample TergutLab28metaG_FD_92764 | JGI IMG/M metagenome (GOLD analysis project Ga0131853, IMG submission 92764) | Labiotermes labralis P1 segment gut microbial communities from Petit-Saut dam, French Guiana - Lab288 P1 (version 2) (version 2) | ecosystem: Host-associated > Arthropoda: Insects >...
ACCATCTGCTTTTTTGTGTGTCTTTTTTATTCGCTATACAAAAAAAGAGCGGGGCATCTTTTTTCGATACCCTGCTCTTTTTGCTTACCTGCTGGCTTTTTCCCTTATCTTAATGACATTGGGTATATTACTATACTGGGCTTTTTATTTTCTAAGCTTTGAAAATCGTTTATTTGGGTAGATAAGCGATACCTACAGGAAACCGAACAAATGCCATTTTTATTGAGACTCACCTTGTATAATGCTATAATATTTCAACGGTTTGCATTTTGAGTCCTGATAATAAAAAATTGGCAAATACCGTATATATGGGATAATAGGTACATCAAATGCACATAATTCTTGTAAGCAGGCGGATTAAAATTGTGTGAGCCGGAGAGAAGACATGAAAAACCCAATACATTCAAAAATTTTGAAGGCGGTTGCCATCATGCTGGTGATAGCCGCAACAATAATTGCAGTATTTGAGTTGCGGGCCAGACACAACCACACAATCACTCAGGGCTGGCCAATAGACATCCATATAAGCGGCCAAGGCGGGCATTTAATCACACAGCGCAATACATACGGCATAAATTTATATTACACTAACGGCTACCGCATATACCGGTACGAGGCGAAAGAGTGGAAACTGATATATACCCGACTTGGGGAACACGCCCGCCGCATTAGGCCAAACATAGTAAGAAATAGCTTTGTGCAATGGAACTACCATCTACCGGAGGGGCAATACCGCTTCGCTAGAGATTTTTATCTAACTCCCTGTGCAACAGCAGTTTACAAAACCCTATATGCAGACTTCGAGATAATATGTGAGCAAGCTTGGTTAGACCAGCTGAATTATTACCATTTACAAGGTGGCGTATCACCATGGCGGAAAGACTATATAGCATTTATTACAGCGGGGGCATCAAGCCGTGCAATTGTACCGGCGGGCCGTGTACATGTAAGCCGCACAGCCATTGCTTTTGTATCCCGTAACAGGTCATGGTCATTGAGGGGTTTTAAACATGGAGATGAATGGGAGCTGGCCCACTATGTAGACGGTGTTTGGAAACCGGTGCCCCATACCCCAAGCGATGCCTTTAGACTATCGCTTGGAGGTGGGCTTGGTGTATTACCACGCTTCTGGTGGCTTGACACTATACAGCTTCATTTTATGCATGGTGAGCTTCCTCCGGGCCGGTATATGTTTATCCGCCGTCATTCCCGTTGGTTTGATGATAGCGGAGGAAGATACTTCGATTACGAGTATCTGATGTTCGAGTTTGTGATACGTGAGAATACCCCACTATACCTGCCAAGGCTTGCGAGGATGCGGGTTCTTGCATCGGCCATTGCGTCTGGTATTGTTGTCCGTGCCGGGTTTTTAATAGCTGTTGCCAAGCTATTGAGTTTTTTCAGGCACGCATGTAAAAGCACAGGCAAAATGTATGGCTGATTATTTAAGCCCAAGCTTTTAGGAATCGAACAGGAGCATGGACACAAAATGAAAAAAGGCGGTAAGGCATACATATGAGTACGATGATTGCTTATATTGCACTAGTTATTTTATTGGTGCTATCATTTTATTTTTCTTTAACCGAAACTGCATTTACAGCATTGAACCGGATACGGATTAAAAACATGGCTGAAAAAGGCTCTAAAAAAGCACAGCTTACGTTGGCCCTGTATGATGATTTCGACCGGCTGCTTTCTACTTTGCTAGTAGGAACAAATATATCAAATATCACCTCTGCCGCCATTTGTACAATGCTGTTTGTTAACGCGCTTGGGTATATAGGCGCAACATTGTCTGCGGCAGTTACTACGGTTGTGGTGTTGATTTTTGCGGAGGTCACGCCGAAAAACATTGCTAAAGAATCTCCGGAGAAGATTGCTTTATTTTGTGCGCCAATCGCGAGATTTTTTATGGTTCTTTTTACACCTTTTAATGCTTTCTTTGCGCTTTGGAAAAGAGGCTTGGTGAAAGTATTTAAAACCAATGCAAGTAGTAGCGCAATGACCGAAGATGAACTAATTTCTTTTGTTGAGGAAGCAAGGCATAGCGGCGTAATTGACGAAGGCGACAAGGAACTTATTAAAAATGTTATCGAATTCTATGACCAAAAAGCCGAAAATGTTCTGACTCCTCGTGTCGATATTGTGGCAATTTCCAAAGACGCAACACTAGAGGAAATTTCCACCGTTTTCTTCGAGTCGGGATTTTCCAGAATACCGGTATACGAAAAAACCATCGATAATATTATTGGTATACTACACACGAAGGATTTCCTCCGCTATATTGTAAAGAAAGATATGCTTTTTGAAAATGTAATTTCGCCTGCTGTTTTTGTACCGTCACGGGTGGATATTGGTGATTTATTTAATCTGCTGCAAAAAGAAAAAAGCCACATGGCTATCGTTGTAGACGAGCATGGAGGCACAGATGGAATTGTAACAATGGAGGATATATTAGAAGAATTGATGGGCGAGATTTGGGACGAAAGCGATAAGGTAATCGAGTCATTTGTCCCTCTGGATGAAAACAAATATTCAATTACATGTTCAGTTGACACTCATGATTTCTTTGAATACTTTAACTTGCCTGAAGATGATATTGAAAAAATGCCCACGTCTATAAACGGTTGGATTGTGCATATGTTAGGAAAAATTCCTGAAAAAGGAGATACATTCAGGTATGCTAATCTAATTGTGACTGTTAGCAAAACCGAGAGAAAAAGAACTTTGGAATGCATTGTGACAGTGGAGAATCCAGCAAATATTGAAACGACTTCGTGAGCCAAATGGAAATAGGCACTTGCATTTTTCCATATAAAATGGTACAAATTGTCCTAAAAAGCGATTTAAATCGCTAAAATTCTTGTAGAAATGACACAGGAGGGACTATATGTATCATTCGCGGGTATTTAACCGTTTTTTATGCGCTGTTGTGGTTATTACGTTGTTTGCAGGGTTAACTGTAACGCCTGCTTATGCATTCAGCATGTTGGAGATTGAGCCGCCCGAAACAGGCCATTGGGCACAGGGCTATTTTTATGAGCTTCTTCGCCATGATGCGATTGGCGAAAACGATATATTGTTTCCGGATGACCCTGTAACGGTGTACACTTTTACCAGTTGGGTAGATGGTGTTTTTAGATATACAAACTATGCATCTGGTGTTACGGATGCCTCTATTACACGGCTCGACGCGGCTCTTGGAGTTGCCCGAGCCTTTCGTATGCCTGCGGGGGACCCGGATGTTTTGTTGCGGTTTCCGGATTATAATTTAGTTCCCTATGCTTATCGGCCTTATGTTGCGGCATTAGTTGCTGCCGGGATGATTAGGGGCCACGGTGCCGGGTATAATCAAGGATATCTAGACCCACTTGGCGTATTAACATATGCCCAAGGAAGCACATTACTTAGCTTGACCGCGGGGGATATATTTTCTGTGCCGGGGGTGTATACCGGGCTTACTACCGCAGGCAACGCCGTAATAAATACTGGCGGGGTAGTCTTGGAGGATGCAGACATTAGCGGAAACCTTATTATTACCGGGCAGGGTGAGCCAATTGTAATCACAGGGTATTTTTATCATGTGTTTATATTAACTACAGCACCTGTGCGGATTAGCGGGTTTGTTAAGCATTTGACGATTATTTCTGACAACGGGATTATAGAACTTATTGATAGTGAAATAGATTATCTATATATCGAAGGGTATTATACTCGTGTGACCGGTACCGGCCGGATAAACGATGTAATATTGGATAGGCCCGAATTGAATTTAGTTGTTGATATTGAATGTGAACCGGTTGAGCCGGATACCGCGCCTACACCCGTGCCAGATTCGGAAATTGGAAGGACAACGCCACCGCCTTTGGGTGGTACTCCATCCACCACTCCAGAGTCAACGCCGGATGCTACTGTGCCACCACAAGCTACCCCAATGCCAACTCCGGCACCTACACCAGAGGTAACGCCGGAACCTACCCCAGCACCCACTCCAATACCAACACCAGAGCCTACTCCAGTTCCTACGCCGGAACCGACTCCTGAGCCCACCCCAGAACCAACACCCGGACCTACTCCTGAACCTACCCCAGTCCCGACACCTGAACCCACTCCAGAGCCTACTCCAGTCCCGACGCCTGAACCCACTCCAGAACCAACACCCGAACCTACTCCTAAGCCCACTCCGGATCCTACCCCAGAACCAATCCGCAGGCCAACCCTAAGTGAAGAAAACGGTCAAACATTTTTCGAGTTTTACTTACCGGATGAACCACCATTAAGAATTATGCCCACCAACCCGCTATTCAATATAATCTATGGGCTAAGAAGCCAAGATGAAATAATCATCAGCGGCTCTGATATCACAGGCATAATTATAAACAGTTCTAATAATACATCATTTATAGGGCCGGGAATTACTAACCCACACAACGTGCTGGAAGTGCGCGTTGCGCCAAGTGTAAACCTGCAACTGGGTGGCCTTAGCGGCGATTTATCAAATATTCTTATCATTGGCGAGGGTAATAATATAACGCTTTCACCAAGCACAAACCGTGCTACCATTTCCTTGCAAGGAGATATCAATTTTTGCACAGATGCTATGGCCGGCACTACTAATACCTATGTTTTTAATCTTGTGAACACAGTAAGCCTTAACATTCCCACATTAAGCTATAGATCCACTTTATATTTAGATTTGACTGATGTGTCCGGATATGCTCAAATAGTGTCGCGAGGTGTAACCATACTTGCGTCTGCACAGGTTGGATATCTTGTCGGGCTAACAGAAGGCCAATTTTCGCAGGTATTAGATTTTGTTCTTACCCCTGTACCCGGCCACATAGGGCTTTTTCCGTTTATGTCCCCTCCGATACAACCGGGTACCAAAATACGAATAACCCCAAATCGTAACTTCGAGACGCTTGAAACACCTTAACAATTTCTAAAGAGAGCAGGCTGGATTTTTGCTACCGAATCTTAAAAACAATCTGTTTATGGCCCCAATGGCCGGTGTGACAGACCGGGCATTTAGGGCGCTTGTTCACGAACACGGGGCAGGGCTTACCTTTTCGGAAATGGTAAGCGCCAAAAGCATCGTGTACCGTAACAAAAATACCGGGCGTTTGCTGGAGAATTCGCCGCATGTACGCCCATGGGCGGTGCAATTTTTTGGGCATGAGCCAGATATTTTATATGAGGCTATACAAATGCTTGAAGACTGCCCCTTTGATATCGTAAATATCAATATGGGTTGCCCTATGCCCAAAATTGTTAAAAACGGCGAAGGTGCCGCGCTTATGACCAACCCGCCACTGGCCGGGCGCATGATTGAAGCGGCAGTAAAGGCTTCACAAAGGCCCGTAACGGTCAAAATCCGCAAGGGGTTTACCCCGTCAAGTGTAAATGCTGTAGAAATGGCAAAAATAGCAGAAGCATCCGGTGCCGCAAATATCACCGTACATGGCCGCACGCGTGACCAGTATTACACCGGGCTTGCGGATTGGGATGCGATTAGTACAGTTAAGCAGGCGGTTAAGATACCGGTTATAGGCAACGGTGATATTTTTTCGGCAGAGATTGCGGTTAAACGGCTGGAGGAGTCCGGCTGCGATGGGATAATGATTGCGCGTGGGGCCATGGGCAACCCTTGGATTTTTTCGCGCACCGTGGCATACTTAGAAACAGGTGTCTTGCCGCCGGAGCCGACCCATGAAGAGATCATAAAAACAGCGATTACGCATTTACGCGCGGTTGCCGCGGAAAAATCTAATATTGTGGAGATGCGTAAGCATTTGTCGTGGTATACTAAAGGCATGCACGGCTCCGCGGAGCTTCGCAGCAGGATTAACACAGCCGGAACCGCGCAGGAGATGGAAAGTTTACTGGAATCACTGCTTACAAGGATACATTTATAATCGCCTTTGACCAATAAAGCAGCTTGCCGCTGACCAATAAAGCGGCTTGCCGCTGACCAAAGTATCAAAACCGGATAACCGTTTTGGAGGAAGCATATGAAAAAGATGAAAAATATCATTTACCCGGCAATTATCGCTGTATTAGCTACGTTTCTGGTTATTTCACATTTGCGTGCGGTTGCGTATGCCCAGCCAGGTACGGCTCATGACCCGCTTGTTACCCAGCGATATGTAGACGAACGTATCGCGGCACTGCAAACCCAGATTACAGCGCTGCAAAACCAGTTGCAGAACCATCAGGGCGGAGGAACATACGGCCCCGGTCAAATGGTACCTTTTACGGCGATGTTTGTACCGCGCGGCAGCACATTAATTGCCGAAGCGGGCGCGGAAATTATTTTACGCAGCGGCTATGCCAATATAATTGCCGGGCCTAACGGGCTGGTGGATGTAACGGCGGGCCGCGATGTTGGCAACGGCCAAGCCGTTAGCCGTAACCATTTGATGCTTGTACCCGTCTCGGACGGGCGCGGCCTTCAATTTACAACAGATGCGTGGCTGATGATTAAAGGTGGTTTTGCTATTGTCAACTAAAATATCTAAGTTTTATAGTATGATAGTACAATTGATGGCCGGAAGTTTGGTTTTCCGCGGCCTTAATGCCGCAATGGACTGGATTATTAATGTTAGCCGTGATAGCTACATTGTTGGGCTATTTATTGAAGATGATGCCCCACAGCAAACAGATTTAAAGCGCAGTAAATTTGTGCGTTTTGTTAATACGCTTTTAAACGGCATACCTAAACCAATACGCCTGCCTGTGCGTTGGCCTGTAGCATTGTCTAATTTTTCTTCCGGCAGCATATTAATCCGCACTGCTACAGACAGGATGGACACACCAATCCCTTCCCCTGTACCCAATACCGGGCCGGGTATGATTATTACATGGGGGGCGTATGCCTTACCTGTATGGGCGCTTTTGGCTGTGGTTATAGCTTTGCCTATTCTGCCTACAATGGTTTTGGCAGGTATGCTTTTGGTTGCTTTTTTATTTACATTATTTAGCCGCCGCTTTGTACTGGATGGTACAGCGGTTTTTTTGTTGCTTTTTATTGGGGTGACAATAATTGCGGGGGTTATGTCTATTACGCCTTCATCCAGTATCCCTATTGCCATGCTTTCTTCTATATTAATGCTGTCTGTTTTGGCGGTGGCAGCTTGTTATAAAACGCGAGAGAGCGTGGATTTATTTTTGATGGGCTTTGTTGCCGCTTCTGCCATAGCAGGGGTTGTGGGTGTTTACCATGTAATTACAGACCATTCTTCCCGGGCTTGGCTGGATATTGTTTTGTTTACAGATATCGGGCTTCGGCTTTATTCTACTTTTGACAACCCCAATGTTTATGGCACTTATCTTTTGCTGGCAATACCGCTTACGGCGGCTTGCGTTATATATGTAAAGAATATATTCCTTAAAATATGTGCGCTAGGTATTAGCGGGATGCTTGTACTTAACCTACTGGCCACTTACTCACGGGGGTGCTATGTAGCACTTGCCATAGGGATTGCCGTGTTTGTGCTGATTATTAATAAGCAGCTTATTATCCTGCTCATACCGGCAATGTTTGCGTCGCTTTTTGTTTTGCCTGCTTCTGTGGTTAATAGGCTGTTTAGTATTGTTAATTTTGCTGATACATCTACTGCTTACCGCCTTAATATCTGGCGCGGGACGTTGCGCATGCTTGGAGATTTTTGGCCGGTAGGGGTTGGGCAGGGCGAATATGCGTTTAACAGTGTGTATATGTATTATTCGCTTGGCGCTATTTTTACCCCGCACTCACATAATCTTTTCTTGCAGATTTTTGCGGAGACGGGTATTGTAGGTATTTTTATGTTTATTGGGGTGCTGGCTTGCTTCTTTAGGGCGCAGGCCAACTTTCTAAGGCGGGTTACGGAGTTCCGTTTGCGCGTTATGTCTGCCGCTATGGTTGCGGCGGTAACAGGCTTTTTGGTGCAGGGTGTTTTCGATTATGCCTTTTATAATTATCGTGTAATGTTGGCTTTTTATTTGTTTATTGGTTTGGGAATAGCATTTACGCGGGCTGCGGCCCCTGCGGCAGCAGAAGAATCCACAACCCTGACACCTTCCAGCGAGTGGGTTAAAGGTTATCATGATTAAGATACTGCACATTATTACCGATAAAAACATCGGCGGGGCGGGGCACCAAGTATTGGCGCTTATTGACGCAATGGATGCATCGGCTTTTATAGCGGAAGTTGTTGTGCCGGAAGATTCCCTTATTACACCATTGCTTGCCGCGCGTGGTATTGCCTATCATGAAGCACCTCATATTGCGGATAAATCGTTTTCTTTGGCGGGCGTTAGGGCGTTAAAAGTCATTATCAAGCGAATAAGACCCGATATTGTGCATACCCATAGTTCGCTTTCGGGACGGATAGCGGCTAAACTCTGCCGCGTAGGCGTTGTGCATACCAGACACAGTGTGTTTCCTGTAGCGGCATGGCGCAAGGCTTTCCCTATACGGCAGATGTCGGGGTTTGTGAATAATGTGTTTAGTAACCGTATAATCGCGGTTTCACCGGCGGCCAAGGAAAACCTTTTGGATTTGGGTACGGCAGAGGACAAAATTCGTGTTGTGTTTAACGGCACTCCTCCTGCGCAAGCCTTTACCTTGGATGAAACCGTAGCACTTAAACAAAAATACGGTATACCCCCTGATGCGTTTGTATTAGCGATAATGGCACGGCTTACGGAAGTAAAAGGTCACGATGACATACTAGACGCGGCCAAGATTGTGGCTTCATATTGCCCAAGTGATAATCAAGGTAAAATACCGCCCGAAGCAACGCCAGAGATAATGATTTTGGTGGCTGGCAAGGGCGAAAACCAGTCGCGCTTAGAAAAACGGATCGCCAACGAAGGTATCACCAATGTGAAAATGCTTGGCTTTATAGAAGAAGTAGACGAGATTGTGGCAGTGTCTGACGCGCAATTAAACGCGTCTTATGGTACGGAGGCATCGTCTATGTCACTAATTTTGGGGCTTAGTGCGGGCCGCCCGGCCATAGTTTCGGATTATGGCGGCAACCCATACCTTATACAGGGCGATATAAACGGGCTCGTATTTGAAACACGCAACCCTCTGGCACTGGCTAAGGCGATGTCGCGGTTAAAATCTGACCCAGAGTTGTATACAAAATTATCACAAGGCGCGAGCCGGGTCTATGGCGAGAAATTTACAAACAAAAAAATGGCCGCTGATACAGAGGCTGTATACAATGAAATAATGATTTATTCAGAAACTACGAGTAAACGGCCATAAAAGCACGTTATGGCCGCGAGCAAAGTTTCCGAAAAAGTCAAAACGGAAGGTGAGACATATGAGAAAATATCGGTTGTTTGGCATTATCAACCCCATCGATGTCCTGCTAATAATAGCGGCTGTTTTATTGATATGGGGCGCGTATCTTCTGGCAAGGCCACAGGCTGTAGTTGCGGACGGCACACGCCTGATACGCTATACATTCGAGATGAGTGGGCGCAATGAGGGCTTCCATCAAGGAATCGAGCTTGGCGCACCCGTATACTGCGGCTACAACGACTGGTGGATTGGCACAGTGGTAGGGGTGTCTTCCTCTCCTTTTTTGGCCGACGCGCCTGACGAAAGTGCAGGGATTATACGGCGCACACCCGTAGAGGGGCTTGAGTTTACCTATATAGTTATAGAAGCTTGGGCCAATGTAAGTGCCGCGTCTACAAATGTCGGCAATTTTTGGGTAGCGGTAAACAGGCCGATAGCCGTTAGGTCCCGCGATTTTGCGGGGTACGGGTTTATAATTAATATGGAATGGGTAAATGAGGAGGGGCAAAATGATTGATAATCAAGGCCGAATCCGTGGCAGAGTAAGCATAATTGATATTGTGATTGTTGTTGCGATACTTGCCCTAGTAGCAGGGTTTGTATACAGGCGGGCGACCCCTCATATAAGTGATATATTCCGCAGCGAGGAACCTTTTTATGTAACTTTTGAGGTAAACCGCATACGTGGCATTATTACAGAAGACTCGGTAATTATAGGCGAAAGCATATTCCGGCAGCACGCGACACATCACGCGCTGGGTACAATTGTACACATAGAGCATCTGCCCGCGACAGAAATTATGCGGCGTACTGACGGGACAGCGGTGCTGGCCACAATGGAAGGGCGTTATTCCTTACGCATAACTATAGAGGCTACCGGCAATATCACCCCTTCCGGTTATTTTGTTAATGGGAACGACCATTTGTCACCCGGTGGCGATATCAGGCTTGTAAACAGCCGGTTTTTCTTTCCTGTGGCAGAGGTTTACTATGTGGGGACAGAGCGGCCTTTTTAGGTTGAAATCATAATAAACCTTGGGGGCTTTGCCCCCAAACCCCCACATGCTTTTTGAAAAAAGCTTGACCAAAAACTGAAAGGAATGCGCGCATGCGCATTCCTGATTCGATATTATATTAATTAGGCGGTAGTGGTATGGGGCTAAAGCGGGATAATAGTTTTAGAAGAACTGTTTTGCTTTGGGTGGGTCCCCCAGCGATTTTATTTGTTGGGTTGGTTTTATTGTTTGCGGCCCATAGGTTTCCGGGTTTTTCTTCTTGGTATGCGGCGCATATTTTTCCTATTTTCCCTCATACCATTGGGCGGTTTTGGAGCATTTTCCCGTTTTCAGGGTTTGAAGTTTTGCTTGCTGGCTTAATTACTTTTATTGTTGCGGATGTATTACGCGTAGCTATTGGGTATTTTAAGACCCGTAGGCGCGTGTTTGTGTACTGGTATGAAAAAAGCGTGAAAACACGTGTAATGGCAATGGCGTTGCGTTTCCTGTATTTTCTGGCAGCGCTTTTTTTGATGTTTGTACTTACGGCCGGTATTAATTTTAGTCGCGAGTCGTTTGCTTATCATGTTGGCATTACGGTCCGAGAATCCACTATTTACGAGCTGGAACAGTTGTATATGTTACTGGTGGAGAGGGCTGAAACGCTGGCAGGCGAAATCGAGACGGATGAATATGGGCGGTTTTTACTTGGGCGTGATGGAATACACGAGTATGCGCGGCAATCTATGTATGAACTTAACCGTTTATATGGCGGGCTTATCACTTATTTCCCGCGTGCAAAGCCGTTATTTTTTTCACGGGTGCTATCACATATGAATATCGGTGGATTTTTCTCGCCTTGGACTATAGAGGCAATTTACAACAGCGACATGCCCGGGCAAAGCATTCCATTTGTGATTAATCACGAGTTGGCGCACGTGGCGGGGCATATGCGTGAGGAAGAAGCTAATTTTATTGCGTATTTGGCGAGTCGTAACTCAGAAAATGTGGATTTTAGGTACAGTGCTGTTTATGCCGCTATTAGCTATGTATTATATGACCTGCGCCGCGTGGTTAGCGATGAAAGATATAATGAGCTTTTCGCTATACTGCCTGAACAATTACAACGGGACATAGCAGCCGCGCGTGAATATTGGCAAGGCTTTCAAGGCCGGGCAGCCCAATTTTCCACACGTGTCAACAATGCCTACTTGCGCGCCAACAGGCAGCAGGATGGCGTGCTAAGTTATGGGCGGATAGTGGAGTTGTTGCTGGCGTATTACCGCGACCGCGGACTACTGGAAAATTCACCACTTGTAATATATGTGTAATGAAGTAAAATGGAACTAACGAAATTCAACCGCGTTTTATGGGTTGTTATACAAAACATGTTAGCGAATACGAAAATTCGCTACAGAAAGAGGGATTCAAATGAAAAGAAAATCAATCGTTGCCATCCTAGTGGCAGCAATGATGGCACTCAGTTCCATCATGGTACTGGCGCAAGATAATGGCGTGCCAGAAGAAAGCATAACTGAAGTTACAGCACAGTTTAACCTAGTAGACCCAGACGGCGATGGCGACGAGTTCGCAATGGTAAGCGAAGATGGGGAAATAACAATCTACATCACCAATGACACCCCTGTTTACTTCGAATACGACCTATACTTTAACGATGACAATGACTGCGATGAAAGGACCAACGTAGCCCGCGATCTGCTAATCCGTGTAATCAATGGCCCGACCCTTGCAGAGTTGCTTGATAACAGAGAACTGCGCGTTACCTTCTCAGAAGGCGACTACACTACACCTATAAGCGTAACAATTTTGTTCGTAGGATTCGATCCGCTGGATGACAATGGCGATGATAACGGATATACCGGCATCGTGACATTGCCCGACTACATCGGAGACCTTGATTTAGACATGGACGTAGAAGACGACACAGATGAAACCGATTGGGACGGCTTCGAATATGACGAGATTGAACTAAACGGCGAAGTAGTTGTTAACGGTGAAATCATCGAAAACGCACCCGAGCCATTCATCTACAATGGCGTTGTTATGGTTCCGCTTAGGGCAATAGCAGAAGCCTTGGACTATGACGTAACATGGAATGGTTATCTTATGAGCGTTCAGCTTGGTGTAGGCATTCACCTTTGGATTGGCGGCTACGAAATTCACATAGGCAGAATGGTTCCTGTCGAACTGTCAGCAGCACCAATGCTTGTAAACGACTTGACATTCGTACCACTAGAGTTCTTCCGCGTTCTTGGTTATACATCCTATGTATTTGAGGGCCAAGTAGTGGTTGAAACAGAGTCTGATATGATGTAACATCGCAAGGCAAAAAGGAGGAAAAGGGGCTGTCTTGCGAAGGAAAAAGCAAGTCGGCCCCATTGTATGTAAAAGTCTGGAAGCAGTCCGCGAATCAGCACATAAAAGCGAAACTCGGCGCAAATTAAATCAAGCCATAACAGA
>Ga0131853_10018227_pt1 | contig 12773 bp, 16 predicted proteins | sample TergutLab28metaG_FD_92764 | JGI IMG/M metagenome (GOLD analysis project Ga0131853, IMG submission 92764) | Labiotermes labralis P1 segment gut microbial communities from Petit-Saut dam, French Guiana - Lab288 P1 (version 2) (version 2) | ecosystem: Host-associated > Arthropoda: Insects >...
AAGATACAATGCAGGGCTTTTTATGAAATCGTTGGCTGTAATTTGCATACTATTCACCATCCTTTGTCTTATCCTGTTCAATTTGGTTATCTATGGCACGGTTGACGAAGCCGTTGAGGGATTCGCCACGGTTGGCGGCGTGGGATTGTATTATCCCCTTTTTGCCCTTCTCAGCCCTTATTAGAAACTTGTCATAGTTGGCGTTTTCGTACTTCGCAACTGCTTTTTGCTGCGCTTTGCTTGCTGGCAAATTCATCGCCCCCTTCCTGTTTCATTATAGCATATCTATATAACGATATCAATATACAGATTGCATAATAATATATCGATATCATTATATATATTTGTGAATTATCCCATCTTGATATATCGATATCGATAGTGTATAATGACATTACAAGGTTAATCAAGCAGCCAGGAACGAAAACCTAGCGAATAGTTGAAACCATATCCCTGTGAGGTCTCTACAGGAGAGCAATAGTCAGGAAGATCAACCCCCGGCCCCGCAAATACTTCGACCACCGTAAAGTCAGGAGCATAGCTCCTTCCATTGCTTTAGCAAGGGCGCACTTATGTACCACAACAAGTTGTGGTACATGCGCTCTGCCGAGGGCTTTTTGTGCCGTTGGCACAACATAGGCAAGAATAGCCCCATGAAAACCCAAACCTCTATGGCAACCATTATTTAACTTATTGAATAATGGTTGCCATTTTAACTTCAAAAACCTAATTCAAAAGTAATTAACGAGTGAGAACGTATTGCAACCTATCATTTGAGCATGAAGATAGTTACCCGTGGCAAGGGCAAAGGTGCAGTTGCCGCCGCCGCTTATCGTGCAGCCGAAACAATCAAAAATGAGCGTGATGGGCAACTGCATGATTACAGCCGTAAAAAAGGCGTGGCATGGTTAGGGATTTTGCTCCCCGATAATGCGCCTGAAGAATACAAAGACCGCTCCATTTTGTGGAATGCCGTTGAAAAAATAGAAAAGGCAAGTAATAGTCAGTTAGCAAGAGAAATCCAAATTGCCCTTCCGAGAGAACTTCATTTTTCACAATATTTCGGACTTATACTCGAATATGTCAAAGATAACTTTACAAATCACGGCATGTGTGCAGACATTGCTATTCATACTGATAAAGGCAATCAAAATCCCCATTGTCATATTCTACTAACTATGCGTCCGTTCAATGAAGATAAAACATGGGGCGATAAACAAAGGAAAGTTTATCATCTTGACGATAACGGTGAGAAGATTTACGACCCAAAGAAACGTCAGTACAAATGTGGAAAAGTGCAGACTACGGACTGGGACGAAAGACACAAAGCCGAGGAATGGAGAGCTTCATGGGCCGACAAGTGCAACAAATATCTAGCACAGTACAACTGCCCAGTGCGGATTGACCACCGAAGTTTTGCTAGACAGGGCTTGTCGAAAATCCCGACTATACATTTAGGAGCTGCTGCTCACCAAATGGAACAGAGAGGAATTCAAACAGAACGTGGTAATATTAATAGAGCTATTGAAATTAGCAATCGAAAACTGCACCGAATTGAAGAACAGCTTAATGATTTGCAGGGTTGGCTGGTAGAAGAAAGAGCGAAGCCAAAAACATCTACATCATTACTACAATCTACACAATCTCAACAGCATATATCATTGCCGCAGACAACAAAACCACAACAAGCTGAAAAGCCATCTATGCAGCAACCACAGCCCTCAGCATATCTGCCATCAAAGCCGCGACAACTCACCTTCGCAGATATAATCGCAGATAGTCTATCACAACAAGGACAAACGATATCAACTTCCGTGCCATCGCATCAAATACGGACTTTCCTCAAAAACAACGACATAAACAGCTATGCTGAACTTGAGCAACACCTCAAAAACCTCATGGGACAACAACGAAAACTCTCACAAGAATTTTCACCTATCAGAGATAAGCAAAAGAAACTTGCTGGATACATCAAAGAAAATGACAATTATCAAAAACTCAAGAAGCACTACAGGCAATATCAGCAAGACCTCAAAGCACAAAAGCCTTGGAAGAAAAAAGCCTTTGAGGAAAATAATCGCTGAATTGTCGAGAATTACAACAAAGCTAAACGCTATATGGATAACCTGAGAAACAGCAGCGGTAAAATCCCTCTGCATTCTTGGTAAAACGAACACTCCAACTTATCCGCTCAATTACAAACTCTTGATGAAGAGTATAAAGCACTCAAAACTGAAGTGAATGGCGTTAATAAAATCCGCACCAAGGTTTATGATATTTTGTGAAAGGAGCGGCAAAAGGAGCAACCGAGCATCAAGCGGTCACAAAATTTGGTGCTTTAGAGCCTATTGTCTATACTCAATAAGATTCGAGGTGTGGCTTCAATAAGATATCATGTTACAAAATGCCGACGCTGAATGCCGACATTTTGTAGGTCTTCAATTTTCTTACAGACTTAACCAAAATATTGACATGCTATTTGTTGCAAGGAAGTTCCGTAGTCTTCCAATGCCAACTTTTTCTTCTGCCTTATTTTAAGTTTTCAAGGCGCACAGATTTCCATTACAGCAGATGACTTTGGTTTATATTGAGGAATTGCTTGCGTGTTGTTAAAATATGATGTATAATACATTTATAACTGTGAGCATTATTGATATATTATGTCGAATAAGGTAGAGGGGCCCCATGAGGATTAATAGTAGCGAATTAATAAAGAAGATGCGTAAAGATATGGGTATAAGTCAAGAGAGCTTGGCGGAACAACTACACATAAGTGCGCGTCATATGGCTCGCATCGAATCAGGGAATGCCGATATGGACATATGGCAGTTTATGTCTATGCTTGAGTTGCTTGGGCAGCCTACGGAAGATTTTTGGCTTTTGTACCTCGATACCAAGGAATACGAGGAATATCGCACGTATAGATGCATTAAAAGACTTTTACATGACCGGAATTTTTCAGAAGTCAGGAGCATACTGCCTCAATTTGAAGATAGTCTATTATCCAAGCAGTTTTTCATAAGGCAATTTATAGCTTACGTTAAAGTGAAAGTGGACGAAGAAATGTCGCACGAACAGGCCATAGAAGGGCTTTATGAAGCGATGCTTATGTCAAAGCCTGATTTTAACAAAAACAGGATATCAGAATATCGCTTGACCTACAATGAAATTGGCATCTTAGTTGAATTAGCTGGCAGGCTCGCTGCCGCAGGCGAAAGAGATAAAGCTATCGCTTTGACAAAAACAATGATAGAGGGCAGGGAAAACCTTCGTGCATCGGATGAGGATAAGGCAGCGATACTCCCGGCGCTCATGTCAAACTTATCCTCTATGCTTAGCAGGGCTAAAAGGTATAAGGAATCTTTAGCATTTTGCAATAGAGCCCTTGAAATTTGTAGAGAATACCATAGGCATCGTTTTGTTCCGGGCATATTGCATATCATTGCCAACGCCTATAAGGCTTTAGGGGAAGAAGAGCAAGTTTACAAACCATATCTGGTAAGAGCCTATCATTGTGCTTATGCCATGGGATATAATGAATTTGCTTTGGCAATAAAAAAGGATGCCGAAGAAGATTTCGGCATCATAATTCCCTAATATTATTCGGGTTCATAATTTTCTGGAACAAGGTCGCCGAAAGGGCTGATGAAGGCGACTTGAGTGGTAATATCAATATTTTGCCCCACCCCAAAAGCAGTCACGAATAGAAGTGTTGCTGCAACTACCGACAATTAACGGGAATAAAAACGCCCTAGATTTGTCATTTCATTACCTCCTAGTATAATAAAGTCATCCCCGAATCCACGTGGATTCAGCTTTTCTAAATCTTTCTTAAATCTTTAACTTTTGCTTTACGACCAGACTGGCCAGTCTCCTATCTTTTGCTTCATCCACTTCATAATACCTTGCATTAAGCCTGTAAATCTGTTAGGCTTTTTGTAAGAGATTGTTACATTTGCAAAGATAGAGCGGTTTTAGACGCCTCCTTGGGCGCAAGGCTCTGTGATAAGACTAAAACCTCTTCTTTGTGCAGAACTTGAATCAGTTGGCTAAGGAGTTGGTGGGCGGTTGTTTGTAGTTTTTCAACCGCCTTGCCAAGCTGTCTTTAATACGCTAGGATATGTCGCACAAAGCTATCGAGGGTTATCTATCTTGCGAAAATACTTAACTTTAGGAGTTGGTCATTAATGTATTTTCTCGGTGTTGATATCGCAAAGCACAATCATGTTGCTGCGTTGATTGATAGCAACGGTGAAGTTGTTATCAAGACCATCAAATTTACGAATGATAGCGTGGGCTACAGTAAGTTGATATCAACTGTATTTTCTGCCATACCTGATGCAGACAGCAGTAATATCGTTGTAGCTATGGAAGCAACAGGGCATTACTGGCTTTCCTTGTTTTCTGCATTAACAGATGACGGCTTTGCCGTATCTGTTTACAACCCTTTTCAGATAAAGTCTTTTAGGGGTGCATTTACTATTAGAAAACAAAAGACAGATACCATCGATGCCGTTATCATCGCTCATTACATACGCACTTTTGGAGCAAATATTACAAATGTGCCCGATGAAGCTCTTTTGTCATTAAAGCAACTTACTCGCTATAGAAGCGACTTGGTTAAGAACACCTCTGCGGCTAAGAATCAGATAATAGCCATTTTGGATAAGGTGTTTCCTGAGCTTGCTTCTTTAATGTCCAATGTCTTTGGTGAAACAGGCAAGGCTATTTTGCAAATAGCTCCTACTCCTGAAAAGGTTCTGGCTCTTGACAGCAAAAAGCTTTTAGAGATTGTTACCAAGGCAAGCAAGGGTCGTTTTAAGCAGGACTTTGTTGATAGGCTAACGCTTGCTGCCAGAAACTCATTTGGCATAAAATTCACTACCAAAGCCTGCGCTTTTGAGCTTTCACAACTTATCAATACCATCATCTTTCTTGAAGAGCAGATAGCTGATTTAGACTATGAAATCAAAACCATCTATAGTGAGCTTGATGAATTTCTTACCACCATTCCGGGCGTAGGTGAGGTTTTAGCACCTATCATTCTTGCAGAAATCGGAGATGTAAACAGATTCTCCGACCCTGCCAAGCTCGTTGCCTTCACAGGTGTTGACCCATCAACTAACCAATCAGGCCAAAAGGTTTCTGGCGATGAGAAAATCTCCAAGCGCGGTTCACCTTACCTTCGTTACGCAATTCACACTGCGGCGTTTGTCGCCATAAGTAATGATGAGCACCTGCGAGAGTTTTACGACAGAAAGAAGGCAGAAGGCAAACACCACTATGTGGCTTTAGCGGGTGTGCAGCGTAAACTATTACAAATCATCTGGGCGGTTTTGAAGGAGCAGCGTCCGTATAGACCTTATTAATCTCGTCACTCAACTCTCATCCCTACACCTCATTGAAGGTGCTGTTTGTGTATCCGCTTTTTGATACAAAATCTTTCTAAGATTTTTTCATTTTGGGGGTTGACATTTTATAGTTGGTCTTAATCCACTAATAAACTTTGCTTGCATACTGTTAATCATAAGTATACATAAAGTATGGGAGCCACACCATGACATAAGCTGTCAGGAAAATAATCAATTTTTCTGACAGCTTATGTCATGGTGTGGTTTATTGAAATGCATTATCATTAAAGAAAATATTAGCAAATAGACTGGTGGTAATGTTTATGGAAGTGCTTAGGGATTTGACTTATACTATAAATAATGTTCTGAAAATTCGAGGCTTGTTTGCCAACTCAGAGCTAAGAGACGTGGTCGAAAGGTTGGACAAATACATAGAAGTTAATGGAGCAAAAAAGCAGGGTGAGCTAATTACTGCAACTCATGTTCTATACTTGGAATCGAAAATTTCTGACATAGAGATATTCATGCCTATAAACAAGATAATACCTTCAAATGATGAATTCATATATATTCCGATATTCAATCTGCCGGAATGTATAATGACTAAGCATAAGGGGCATCCGAGTTTTCTTCCGATTACATATACAAAGCTTTACCGTAACGCCAAAAGCGTAGGCTTGGAGATAGAGCCACCATTTTACAATATTTTTTCTGAGGCAACAGGTGATGTTTTTAATTTGAATGAATGTGAGGCAAAAGTTTATGTTGCTACAAGAAGTTCATCTAGCGATATTTGCTAAAGTAAGAAATAACTTGACTGTCGATAACATTTTTGGATTAGGCATATTGTAAAGTTATCAACCAAATTTATTAAATAATGAATAGGAGTGATTTATGTGGTAGCTAGTAGGTACAACTTTTATACTGATGAGTTCGAGTTAAAAAACTCTGGTTATATCCTTAATGTTAATACTGGTTCTATTTTAGGAATACCAGACAAAGCCGTATGGGATAGTTTGTTACAAGGTGGAGTTGAGGATATTGATAGCGAAACAAAAAATGTACTTTTTGAGAATGGAATTATTGCGAAATCTCACAAAGAAGAGTTTGAAGGAATATTTGAAAGGCGAACAAAATGGGAAAATTCCACAAAAAAAATTCAAGTAACCATAATCCCAACAGATTCTTGTAATTTCGCCTGCCCGTATTGCTTTTGCTATGAAAAAGCTGGTAATTTTATGACAGAAGAGACTTTGAAGAGAATGTTGGAGCTTATTGAAAAAAGAATTAATAACACGGAAGATGTTAAGCAGGTTCAGATAAATTGGTTCGGCGGTGAACCGACTTTAGCTTTCAACAAAATAGTATTCTTTATGAAAAAGCTAACTGGCATCTGTGATAATGAAAATGTTGAGATATTCTCAACGATGACTACAAACGGATATTTGCTTGACAAAAGCATGTTTGAAGAGTTAATTAAGAATCGCGTTAATAATGTTCAATTTACCATTGATGGAGCAAAAAAGGCGCACGACGACTTGCGATATTTAAAAAATGGTGAAGCTACATTTGATAGAATTTGGAACAATCTATCTGAAATTTCTAAAATTGATAAAAGCATCGAATTCAAGCTTGACGTCAGGTGCAACTTTACAAAAAAGAACTTAGAGTCCGTCAAGAAATTTATAGATGAATATATTAAGGAATTTGGAGACGATGAAAGATTTGGCATTTATTGCAGACCCGTGTATAAATATGATACAAAAGACAATCAGATTGATGAAATGGATGGGGAGCTATTCGACCCAAAGGAGGGTTTGGAAATACAAAATGATTTGGCGCAATTTATTCATTCATATGATAACGAAAGACATCATAATAGAATTTTCAATCCATTACCACAACCAGTTGATGGTTGGTGTAACAGCGAAATAGCAAATCAAATAATTGTGGGGCCAGGCGGCGAAATATATACTTGCGAAACATTGACTGGGTTAGAAAATAGCCTAGGGATTATTTATGACGAAAAAAGCGAAAATGAATGGCCATCTATTAGATATAATATCTTTGAGGACGAAAGAACAAGAAAATGCATGGAGTGTAGGCTTTTGCCACTTTGCATGGGAGGTTGTTTGAGAAACAGGCTTAAAAGCAATGCGAGTTGTTTTTGGGATGAAAGTACAATTCAAGAATCACTTAAAAAATACATAGCTATGTATATATAGTACAAAAAAATAATAATAAGGAGGACAAAACTTATGACAAAAAAAGTTGTTGTGTTGCGTAACGGTATCAACACCGCTAATTTTGACCATAGCACAATATGTGCTAATTTCTTTAGCGGATTTTGCTGCAAGACTGTCACAGATTGGTGGTATTAAAACTTGAGTGGCTAATCAAAGCAACAAGAGACTACCCAGTCTCTTGTTGCTTTTGCACAGCAAAATTAGGGAGGAGTGATTTTCATTAATAGTAGATACAATCTTGTTCTTACTATTTTTTTCTCAGTTCTAGCGGCTGTTATTGCTGTTGCAACCGCATTTGTCCTTGGTGTTGTAATGGATGCAGCGGCTGAGATGGACGCAGAAATGTTGATAACAGGCATTGTGGCCGTTCTTGCCCTTTGGCCAATAGATTTTGTTATAAATATTTTAGTAAGTAAATTCAGAATAACATACATTTGCAATATGTTAGAAATAGCAAAAAATCAGCGATTACAATTTGTTTTTTGTAAAAGGGATATAAAGCCCGCGAAAGACGCATCAAAAGAATTAAGTTTTTTCACAGCAGATATTGATGTCTTAAGAGGTGAGTATTATCGCAATTTTTCACTTATTGCCTTTAGGTTGGCTAGAATTTTACTTTCTATCGGAGCAATGATTTGGATAAGTCCTTGGCTAACATTAGTTTTTTTGGCGTGCTAGGCTTTGTGTCATTATCTACAATGCCTTTTGGGAAAGGTATGAACAAACGCACAAAGGATTATTCTGACGAAACTTCAAAATATGTAAATGTTGTTCGCGAATGCATACAAGGAAAAAAAGAAATCGAATCTTATGGTAGACAAGATATTTTCATTAATCGTCATGCAGAAGCTAATAAAAGAGTTGAAAAAAACGCTTATCAGCAGGTTTTTATCAGTTGGTTGCAAATTTGGTGGGTGGATATGCAAATTTTCTTATGACTTTTGCAACGATTGGTTTTGGCTCATATTTGGTCGTGGCAGGCAGTTTAAGTATTGGAGAGGTAATTGTTGTTGTTAATCTTGTTCAAGGTGCAGCTTGGCCAATGACAGAGTTCATCGAAGGCTTAAACGGAATGCGCGCTGCAAAAGGTGTATACGATAAAGCAAGGGAAAAGGCGTGTGCGACTGAAGCGACAGAAACTCTTGCTGATTTTAACAACGGTATCAACATAGAAGGTCTAGGATTAAAATATGAAGAAGACACATATGTTTTGAAAAATCTGAATTTGGATTTTACAAAGGGCCGCAAATATGCTGTGCTTGCACCTAGTGGGTACGGCAAAACAAGCCTGGCTCGTGCCTTAGCATTGGAATTTTTAGAATATGAAGGTACAATAAAAATTGATGGCAAAGAAATAAAATATGTAAATCCAAATAACTATTATCAATTTATACGTTATGTCAGACAAGACCCATATTTATTTACAGATACAGCCATAAACAATATAACTTTTTTTGGCGAAAGACCACCTCAAGAAGAGTTGGATAGAATTTTGAGAGTAACTCGTGTTGATGAGTTTATGCGAAATGAAGAGGATTTGCAAAGAGAAGTATCCAACAATAGCGGGCTCTCCGGCGGACAAAAGCAACGCATTGTTCTTGCAAGAGCGTTATTACACAAGCCAAATATACTTGTGTTAGATGAAATAACATCTGGCGTAGATTTGGAAACAGCCTGCGATATACTGAAAGACATTTTTGAGGACAGAGAGTTAACTGTTATTGCAATAACCCACGAAAGTGACGAGAGTTTCTTAGGGTTGTTTGATGAGATTGTGCAGTTGGATGAGGTAGCATAGTTCATGTAGCTATTTATTGTTACGCTAAAATACTGCACAGCTGCCAATTTTGATGAGAGTTACAGTATTTTGCGATGAAGTTATGCAGCAATTAATTTAGCTAATTTTACCAATTATATCCTATATGTTGAGCATGTCATGAAAAGCACAAGAAAAAGTTGTTGCTTGAGAGCAAGGATGATTATACATGGAACAGCAAGTCTCTACATTGTGTTTTTGAGTAAGGAAAAATCCATAGTACTATTGACGATTAGATAGCTCAGCTAGTTAAGATTGAAGTTATGCTGGAGCATAAAAAGATAGCAAATGCAAGAACTATTGCTAAGTCGTGCAGACAGAAATCTACATCCCCTGCTTGCGCGGCTTTTCCGTGTCAAAAAACAGTCCTTGACAACACAACTCCAAGGAGTTTTCAGTGGTTTTAATCAACCATTGAAAACAGAAAAAGGGGAAAACAACACTTCTTCTTAATCATGATGTTGCTTTAGAGGTACCCACACGCGGAACATTAACCTTCCCTAAGCGCGCCATTCTCCGCATAGCAACATTGCTCCGTGATAGTGCAATCGCAAAGGAGATTCGCACACAATTGTTGGGTATTAAAGCCCCAGAAACAGTCGGCGCATTACAAACATTCAACTACGAAAACAACGAAATTAGGATAGTCACAATTGATGGTGCGCCGTGGTTTGTAGGCAAAGATGTGGCATCTATTCTTGGTTATGAGAGACCGACAAAAGCGGTGCAAAGCCGCGTCGATAACGAAGACAAAGACGAAGTCCTAATTCGGGATTCCATCGGCAGGATGCAGAATACACCTATTATCAACGAATCCGGCCTTTACAGACTAATCCTATCTTCAAAGCTATCAACAATCAAGGCTTTCAAACGCTGGGTTACATCAAACACGGTATGTATGCTGGAGAAGAGCTTTTGGCCTGGAAGTAAAGTCGATGTTAACAAGACATTACGATAGAACCTTTCAGATTAAACATTTGATAGCAATTTATCATTTAAGCCACTACGCCACATAAGCGGAAACTTTGATTTTACGCCATTTGTACTAGGAATTTACGAGACTGATTTATCATAATCAAAATTAAAAAAGCCTAATCCATGGGCTTTTTTGTTTGTGATAATTATTAATTCCTAGTAGTTAGTGGGAATGTCTATTAATCTACTTTGAAATTTGATAATGAAGTTTTATAGCCAGGGCATATCTGTTCATATAAAATTCATATTTCTTTAGATGTTGCAGGGCATTATAATGTCAATTCTATGTCAAATTTGTATTAGTTAAACCTCATGCAATATTGAGCCGTTTTTAACCACATACAGCGCAAGAATTAACTATGACACATCGATATACCCACTATAATAGATAGTAGACAAAAGATGCGTTTTGTCAAGATGATATTTTGTAGAAATCAAAATTTCTTTATTACCTCTTTATTACCATATAAAATAAGCATGACAATCACGTTGTAGATTGTCATGCTTTTCAGATATTGCCTAAACATTTATTTCTACCCTCTAGCTTAATTAAGAGTTTCTCCTTAAATTCCTAAAACTCTTTAAAATATGTACCATATGGTCTACCTCATCTGCATTAAAAGTTTTTATCATATTCGATGCCATGTTATGTTTGCGAGCCAACTTATTTTCGACAAATGTTCCATGACTGGAATTCAAATTATTGCTCTTTGAATAAGCATTACGTGTTAACATATCTTCACTATTCTCCCCAAAGAAATCACAAATGTTCAAAAACACTTTCAAGCTAGGGGTTCTTTCGCCTCTTTCGATTAGCCCGACATAGGCGGTGGATAGTCCGAGAAATTTTCCTAATAACTCGGAGGTTAAGCCCCTATCTTTACGAACTTTTCCCATGTTCTCGCCGAATATTCTACATAGCTCTGTGACATTGTAGTTTGATTCCTTTGGCAAAGTTTTTTGTAAGCTTGTCCTTTTGTTAACATCCATGGTTTTCACCCATCCTTTTGAATAGTAATTAGTGATTAACAGAGATTTTTGTTCAGTTTCAATTTGCTGCCCAAACTTGATGAAGTTACCGCCGGAATTAAGTATACATCCTTCAGTAGCAAATGTCAAGACAAAATATATCTTAAAAGATATTATTATATATTTTAAGATATAAAAACTATTATGTAATGCTGATATACTATTCTACATGGGGGTGAACTTATGGAAATAGACAAGCATACCGGGGATAAACTGATTAAGCTAGGTTTGAATATCCAATATTATCGAAAATTAAGGAATTTGACGCAAGAGCAACTATCTGCAAAAGCAAAGGTTAGCGAAGCAGTTATCGGCAGGATTGAAGCACCTAATATTTATGCCAATCCCAAGATGGCGACGATTTTCAAGATAGCGGAAGCCTTAGAAGTTACGCCGAAAACTTTGTTTGATTTTAAGGATGATGTATAGCTGTATTTATTGCCAAACTACGCTGTATACATAAAATATGATCGAATGACACTCCAGAAAGATGTCACTCGATCATATTCATATAGATGATTTATATTCAATCTTTACTGCACAACGACCCTCAAATCATCCACCGTAATATCGCGAACAAAGGGATTTATCGTGCGGTTTATTGATTCCAATATACCTTCTTCGTCAGCTAACTCATACCACATTGGCGCACCGCTTGTACTGAATGCTACAAGCCATGCACCACCAACAACAAACAACATTGCAGTAACTGATATAAGAAGCGTTTTCACGAAGAGCCTGACGGCTCTGTTTTGCGGTTTGTTTTCAGCGCTGGGGTTGTCCTCTGTATTGTTTTTCTTTTCAATGCATTTTCTCGCTTCAACATGAAATCATCCCATTAATCATTTTTATATACTTATATAATTATGGAGAAATGCAGTTGTTAGCCTATTGCATCTCTTTGTTTTTTCTATGTTGTGACATATTATAACATATCTCATATTAAACCACTAGCAATAAAATGAGTTGATGCTCAATAATTAATTGGCGTTTCAATTCACACATATGAAATAACAACTAAATCAGCTTGTAAATTAGGCAGTTAAACTATACAAATTAATGAATATTTACAATACAAAATTTTTTTCTTGCATTTTTTCGTCTAATGAGTTATAATATATCATAACTAAATAAATTAAATTAAGTAAGTAGCGGATGGTGATTTTAATTCAAAATGGGACTCAGTTGAAAAACTCAAATATTATGTCTGTCAAATTAGCTATCATGGAAAGTCCTATGATAACAAAGCCCCAACTATCCAAGGAGCTTGGCCTGTCTTTGGTGACTGTCAATAAGATAGTTGATGAATTAACGGATTGCAAAGAAATTCTTGACATGGGACAAATGGAATCCACA
>Ga0131853_10018229_pt1 | contig 12773 bp, 5 predicted proteins | sample TergutLab28metaG_FD_92764 | JGI IMG/M metagenome (GOLD analysis project Ga0131853, IMG submission 92764) | Labiotermes labralis P1 segment gut microbial communities from Petit-Saut dam, French Guiana - Lab288 P1 (version 2) (version 2) | ecosystem: Host-associated > Arthropoda: Insects >...
CACGAGGCTGAGTGGACCCCGTTCCAGACCCACTACTACTCAGAAAATCTGGTAGCGCCGGGGATCGAACCCGGGACCTCTGTATCTGTAGCCAGAAACTCTGACCACTAGACCACAGAGGGTAATAATAATAATAATAATAATAATACATAAACATTTTTGTTGTAAAATTTTTGTGAGCCGATCCTTGTCACTGCGCTGCTTTTGACAGCTAATGATATTGAGATTAGGAAATTTAGTTCCGGACGTGGGAGTTTGCTTTGTTGCGTGTTATCCTGTGATGGCGCTATGGAATGATCCTCAATCTAGGGGCGACCTTACAGAAGAGTCCTTCCTGAGTAATTGATAGTCACTTAGCATGTTTGAAATTCCCGAAATTTAGAGGTTCATTAACGCATTCACAAAAGCCCCCCCCCCCCCACTGGACCTAAACCATTATTAAGTTTCTCTTTTGAAGGAAGTTTAAATGGTCGGGGCAGTCAAAATAAATGCGGATGCAAGGTTTCGGTTGAAAACCTGAAGGGAATAGATCACTTTGGAGATCTAGATGTAGATGTGAGGATAATATTAAAATTAATCTTATACAAATGGGATAAAGGGTTTTGGGATATGAAGATGCTTAATGGCAATAGATGAGACGAAGGCAGTAATCGCGCTAGTTCACCAAGTGGAATCTGCTGAGATGATACTGTAGGCCCTGCTATAGTCTGAATTTCAATCCCACGTGACCTATCGGCTGTATGATCTTGTACTGAGTACACGTGTACTGCAAAGAAGGCCAAAGCTGGAGCAGGCTGTACACACCGACAGAAAGAATAAATTTTGCGAGGAAACTGTAGCAAAGTGCCAATTTCTAGGACAGAGATATGAAAATTCGTCAAATATTTTATTAAACAAGGCAGCGCAAACTGCTAAAGTTGTGTGGAGTCTGTAAAAAATAAAAGATTATAAATTCTGAATTGATAACGATTTATGAGGAGATGATTGTGATTTTTTTTAACGTAAATTTCAACAATGGACGGAAAATTCAGAAAAATTACAAGCATCTCGGTCCAAATCCTAGCTGTAATCTTTCCGAATAATTTGTAAACGTGCTAATCTCATCATCCACGACGCTGGGTGAAAGTATCACACAAATATGGGCTTTGGGTTGGGGGCGGGTATTTGCTTTTGTTCATTTAGGATTATATCCAATGGCTAGCTTTGCTGTTGTCAGTGCTCACAAAAATAATTATCTCACCGTATGGGTCAGATTTTCTGTGGGAATAACTGACTGTATGTTAAATGAAACTACAGATATCCGAAACACAATGGCCTCAGTTTAACAGATAACTACTACTGCCAAAGTGCCGTGTAGGTAACAGCCTACGTGCGGAATGTCGCGAATTCAACTCGTTAATTCCGCTGTATCACATTCTGCTGTCACGCCTCGTCGTGTTGCAACGCTAGCAATTATGTTACATCAGGCATATGGCGGAAAGCGCACAAGAACTTAGGACGTGCCCGACTTGATGAGGCCGTTCTTGCGTAACGAGACCGAGCTTCGTTTTGTAATGGCTAGCATTCCTGCTTCGACTCTTGGCCAGGATAGCAACCATCATGACTTGGATATTCGTGATTTTCCGCTGCCCACTTGGATGAATTTTGGACTAGTAACTTAAAATAGGCCACTGTCGCTTTAGTCTACATCCTGTTTAATTCGTCGCTCAGAATCATAATTACATTTGGTATAATAGTTAATAGAGCGTCCTCAAATTAAAAAAAAAATAATTGTTTCACGATGATCTTAACTCTTCAACAGCAACTGTTTTCTATACGTACCTCCAGGTTCAATATTAAGAAATAAATCGTTCTGCTCGCAGAATGCATTTTGCGTATTCTTTATGGATCTCATAATAAACAACAATCGTCCATATTCAGCACTACGTTATTCAGAGTTTATAACCAAGTGGGGCTGTGTTTACTGCGCGGTACGAACCGAATCTTTAAATACTATCATTCAGTAAAAATCTAGTCTTAACTGTAGAGGTGATTTAATGTCAGGTGAGATGAGAGAGTTATTGTAGAAATAATTTTGAAGGAAGTAGTCGTGACCAACATTAAAATGTCCTTGTATCATCCTTACTGACTGAGAAAATTCGTAAATTTTCCAGCAAGGCGCCGCGGCCCAGTTTTTGAATAAGCAGGCAGGCCTACCGTCTCGTGAGCGCTGAGTCAAGTAACTTCTGTGGATCCTACATGAAACAGGAAGTTCCGAGCAGAGCACATGCAACCTACCTATGTAGTCACACAGGACTGCTGCTATTGTTTCTTTATTTTTATATTATTTTAGCAAAAGACATGTGTTAATTCAGAAGGTCACAGATTTTTAAAAAAATGTTCGAAGCCCCCTCCACATTGTAGTCGTCATAACGATGGCACGTGGCAAGCCAACTGCAATAATTATACTGATAATATTGGGCTCCACCTTATAAAATTGAGTGAAACTTCAGTACAGAGACTTCCTACGTTAAATTTCCTTATGAATGCACGTGGACCCACTTCTTTCATACAGATAATATTCTTGCACATTATGTTGATAATTGCCACATTGCTGACTGCTGGCTCGTGATATATCTCTTGAAGAAAAAAGTGAAAGCTACAGCAAAGACGCTTATCGCATTGCTGCTGTATCGTGGTTTTAAAGTCTACCAAAATGCTGCATTAACCAGAGTTTATGTGCTTTCTAGGTCTGTTACTAAACACTGTATCCAAGCCCAGTATTAACTGGTCAGTGGAGCATTCAACTCACGTCTCGCCATATTATCATCAGTGATTGTATGAAGTTATAACGTACAACATTGGGCTACTCTCCTGTGCCGTAACACTCATAGTAGGCTTTGTGAAAATCGGCCAGCCGTTGTTTCAAACGTTGAAATGAGGAAGCACGGATAATTAGACGTTATGTTGAAGGCGCTGGACTACATTCTTGCTGGCAGTAAATGGTTTGGACGCGTTCCCACGTGCTTAGTGTAGACATAAGTTCAGAAAGTAAAGCGAAGGTAATGTAATAGTTATTCTGGGTAGTTAACTTATCGTAAATCTTTTGAGGTCTAACATGTTGAAGAAGAAATGTATCACTGCACGACTGCGTTTGGCCAGCGTTATGTGCAACACCCAGTGTTTGATTTCTGTTATTCGTTATTGTGTTTAATAACGTCAGTAAATTTAAAAACGGCTACAGACGTTTTACAATTTATGTACATCATACGTGACGCCATTCTTCTTAACGGGTTGTGCAGATTTAATTATCATCGCATCACAGGCACTGTGTTAAGATGCATGCCAAGACGGAGGCAAACCGGCGATAATTTCATTGCCCGCACGTGGCAAGGAGAAAGTCGTCTTGTTCCTGCTGCCTTGTAAATAAAAACTTAATACGGCTAATTAGCTATTCATCATCATAGGGTGGTAGGTTGTATGTAATGAAGGCGTTTGTCGTAAAAGGATACGTTATGTACAGAATTTGTTGATATGTTTACAACATGGCATAGCAGTGACACGTACATTGATCTTTACTTTTGGCCTCCATTGTTTCTCAGCTTAGGTTTCGGTACTTGATTTCACCACACTGATACATTTCAAAGTGTATACAAAAGTATTCGGTACACGATTTTCCAAAAATGTGTTTTTTTTTCTGTGGCGCTGCGGCCCAACGCGGGCCATGGTCTCCTCATAATTCATATTTTTAGATCACAAAGAACGACGCACCACAGTCGGTAGGACTCCTCTGGACGAGTGATCAGCTGGTCGCAGAGACCTCTACCTGACAACACACAACACTCACAACAGACAGACATCCATGCCCCCGGTGGGATTCGAACCTACAATCTCAGCAGGCGAGCGGCCGTAGACCTACGCCTTAGACCGCACGGCCACTGGGACTGGCCAAAAATGTTAATGGTGTTTGAAAAATTATAAGAAATTCTCCAATTTGCACGGATTTCATCTTGTAATTTTCAGTTATAGAGATAACGACGTATTTTTTACACAGTAATTATATGTTCCTATAAGTATGTGTCGTAATGATCTGACGTCTAATTCGTTACTTTTTCATAATTTAAAAGTTCGCGAAGTCATCATTCACATCATTCATGGCACAAAATTTTTACGTAAAACTTCAGTACAACATACAGCTGCATGACCTTGTTATTAGGCTTCATGAAAATTTGGAAATTGCTCACGACCCAGCGGAAAAATATGTTGTATTCGATCTTAACGTGAAACCGGCATTTGTACATGTCACGTGACTAATTTCTTGTTAAATATTTAAATATCTGTTCCTACTGTAAGAAAACCCAACACTCATACTACTGTTACAATAATTCTAAAGTCAACAGTCTGTATTTATGATGAATGTCAGTCAATATATAGTCGACATTACTTTGTTATGTAGCGTCAATGATCTTTTAGGTGGTAAAACACTTGGCTGAGTGCCGACCAAAAAATTGTACTGTAAGTTTTGTACATTTTGTTATTTTCACTCAGAACTGTCGTGGTTACTGGATACACGTTCATTATCTCCTGGAAATAACGATCTGAAACCTCTCCCGGGGTTGCGTGCAGTACATGAGTTCCAAATTTTCCCTGTTGAGTAAGTTTAAAGGCTATCACGATGGTTGCAGATCAGTTGCTGGTTTTCTTTTGGGTTTCTGCACCGTTTAATAACGCGTAAAGGAAAACCAAGACAAATAAAATAAATTATCTTCAACCAATAAATCGCTTGTTATGTAAGTACTCGTTCCATATCTGAGAACGACTCTTGCCCATTGAACACCTGTGGCAGAATGCTATTTATAGGAAATGTGTGGTTTTCCTCGTGAAACGTAGGCGGTATGTATGAAGTAGCAGTAGACGGCTCTCAGTAGGTTGCACAAGAGCTCAAGGTCGCGGGGCTAACTACGTGCTGTATGAGGCATCCGCCTCATCCTGACGTCAAACCTAGACCCGCGCAATGCCTGACGAGGCATAATTACACGACATCAGACACCTTTTTCATGCTTACTTTATTGACTGTTTTACAGATAGTAGCCGTCAGTGACAACTAACTTCCTCTACACGTTGCATAATTTTACGGCGACATGTTTCGGCTCATATACGTGGAACCTTCATCAGGCTGAAAAGGTATAAGAGAAGAGCTGTTATATAAATCATTTTGTATTATTTACATTATCAATGTGTACGGTTGAGATTTCAGATTCACAAATATTATAAAAATATACGATAGGCAGAAACCTTTAAATCTGAAATTATATATATGTATATATTTTCCTGTGGTGTTGCGGCCCAGCGCGGGCCATGGCCTCCTCATTCTTGAGGTTTCTAGATCATACACAGCGACGCATCACAGTCGGTAGGACTCCTCTGGATGCGTGGTCAGTGCGTCGCAGAGACCTCTAACTGACAACTACACACAACACTCACAACAGACAGACATCCATGCCCCCGGTGGGATTCGAACCCACAATCTCAGCAGGCGAGCGGCCACTGGGACCGGCTTTGAAATTATATTATAACCACATAAATCAACGCTAGTGTACTGAAGTCAGTACAATAACAGGGGACTTGCGAGGTTTACATACATTAACTTTTACGCTTTCATGAAAAGCAGGTGACCTAGTAAAGTGTTAAAGAGAACAGAAATGGTGACATTAGGGACATACCCCCAATACAGTACACGTACCAAGGAAAGTAAAATGTAACAACCCCCGAAGCCGGACACCACAGTCTTACACCTGCACTGCAGTCTGGAAGTGCACGCAAGTAATTTTTAATCTCATCTGTTATGACGCCGTTTTATAGTGTTATTGATTTATGTGGATATGATTTCAAAATTTAATTGTTCCAGCTTTTCATATATTTTAATGGTATTTCTGAAGTTCAGATCACAGCTTATGCATGTATAATGTAGATAACAGTAGGTGATTTTCATAACAATTTTGCGGGCCGGGATAGCTCAGTCGGTATAGCGACTCGCTATGGGCCGGACGGTCCGGGGATCGAATTCCAGTGCGGGCGAGGTTTTCCGCACCCGTCTACACCGGCCCTGGGGTCTACCCAGCCTCCTATGCAATGGGTATCAGGTCTTTCCCGGGGGTAAAGTGGCCGGGGCGTGGCGTTGACCACCCACCCCATCTAGCGCCGAGTTTAAAGAAAGAGTAGAGCTATACCTATACTCTCCCTGGGCCTTCGTGACCTGTTCTAGGGTGAACTTTTACATAACAGTTTTTCTTGGGTGTCTTGTTAGCCTGATGATGGCTCATTGTATATGAGCCGAAACATGTTGCATAAAAGCATACAGCGTTGTAAATGAGTTTGTTGTGACTGGCGGCTGCTATCCTTATAAAGGCATAACATCATCCTTGCAGCGTGATGTCCCACTTAGTATTCATTTACGTCTTTTTGATGTACATGTATGTTGCATATAGACACAGCAATTTGAAGCTGTAGAAGGAACGGTTTCTTCTTTGAATCCCTATTAACCAGCTGTCCGGCTGCCACCAAATTCAATTGCTGATGTTAACACTATATTAATTTCTGTAATTAGGTAGCCTATTTTTTAACATATTGTTTTGAGAAATATTCGGAATTACGGGAATGTAAATATGTGAGGTGGGAACATCGCTAACAGCAGGCACAATTACTAGTTCAAGGGCTTCAAATTTTGTTGCGTTTAATGTGAGGAATATTATTAGAAACTGGAAAATGAAAACGTAACAGTCTTCTGAAATATTTTGCTATGTTAACCGTGTGCCTAACTGTCACATTACGCTTACACCTACTCGTGTAGTGAATATTACATTTGTTTTGAAAAAGAACAGAAGTGACATGAGTAGTTATTGGAAAATCTGAAGGGAACAGATTACTTGGGAGGTGTCTGCATAGACGAGAGAATAATATTACAATTAATATTACAGAAATATGGTGTCAGAATGAAAACGAGACTCGTTGTAGCTTGGGAGAGTCAAGTAGTGGTTTTTGTGAATACCGCAATGAAACCTTCGCTTTTCATAAAATCGCAACTAGTTGAGCTTATCACGAAGTGGAGTTAGCTGTAAATTTCGGTTTTCTTTGAAATTTCTTGTCTTTATGTGCGCTTGTTGTCGGTGTCATTGCACCTGACTTCTCGGCAACCCCGGAAGATGTTATTACGTCACTGTAGTGTCTTTGACTTTTATTGAATTATAACGTTAAATTTTCCACTTCTCTTGTGTGTACGTGTGTCTTAATGCGTCTCATTTGTGCCTACCGCATGTCTATGTGGATCATACATGTTTGTGTGTGGGTCTTCGTGCGATGACAGACATTAGCTTTCAGAGGTAAAGGCCAGACGGAAGTTCAAATATCCTACATACATTCGTCTGCTGAAGATTAGAGAAACACGTGGAGCTGACGTAAGTGTTAGTGTGGTCCGCATGCTTTACCTATATTGACCGCCTCAGGTTTGTGTTTGTACAGTCTTGCTGCTAGACCAGTGATAACAGTATCGTTAGTGTCGTGATGTATTTATTTATGTGGGTTAGGAACAGACACAGCCAATCACAGCAGCCGCGCAACCTTAGCAATGTACTATCTGCCAGTCGAACACTGGGACCGTGGGTTCGAATCCAATTTGGGGCGTGGATGTATCCCTGCATACGTCTGTGTTCATGTTGTCATGCATAGGTAGACACCACGCAACGGGCTGATTTCCTCCAAGGCGATCGACCATGTGTCTACGAACGGATTTTAAAGTCAGAAAATGGAAGACTTTTTGGTTAAATTTATATTTTCGCGCCATTGCAGTAAACAGGCATTGGAGCAATTTTCACGGAATATAAAGCCATCGTTATATTTTTATCCCATTTTTTTGGGAAGGGGGTTGTATGATTCAAGTAAATTATTATTATTATTATTATATTTTTTAATGAGAATGGTCTTCAGTTTGCCTTAACTCCCTAATATTTCAGTATACAAATCCTGTTCCCTTTTACGACGCCATCACGCTTGTTTTCATTATAGAGGAGACAGCATTCTCTGCTGCTTGTTAGATTTTAACTAACAAATGCAAGTCTTGGGGAACGGTGAACATAGTATTTGTAAAATTTTGGTTTCCAAAAATAATGTTACTGCGTGAGAACGGGGTGCTGAAGATAATGTTAGAAGCGAATGGGGAAGAAGAACAGGAGGATGGAAAAAACTGCACTCTGAGGCGCTTCATGATTTGGAATCTTCATCAGGATCAAGGCGGATGAAATGGACGCTTATAGGCCAGATACTACACAAAGTAGAACTCCACTTTTCCGGATTAATTTGGAAGGCGAGCCATCCGAAAATGCAGAAAATCCGGTTGACTGGATTTTTCTTCGGCAGTTAGAAGTTCGGCTGTTACTATTTACAGTATGTACCTGCGTCTAATGGGGCTGACCCCCCATCCCCACCCCCATCCAGTGCCGAGGTCCTAGAAAAGAGTAGAGCTATAACTCTACTCACCCTAAGGGCCTTCGTGGCCAATAAAATGGGTGAAAACCTGCCTGCCTGGGTCTAAGCCGGTCCCAGTGGCCGCGCGGTCTAAGGCGTAGGTCTGCGGCCGCTCGCCTGCTGAGATCGTGGGTTCGAATCCCACCGGGGGCATGGATGTCCGTCTGTTGTGAGTGTAGTGTGTTGTCAGGCAGAGATCTCTGCGACTCGTCCAGATGAGTCCTACCGACGGTGGTGCGTCGTTGTGTGTGATCTAGAAACCTCGTGAATGACGAGGCCCTGACCCAATGGGGGCTGTCGCGCCACAAACAAAACCTGCATCTAAACCTTTCGATTACGCCTGATTTGAAGTTCTAGAAGCCAATAATACTGTGTACTTGATCCAATAACCGGTAATTCCAAGGCACGATATTTCTGTTGAATTCTCGACAAATTTACCCGAAGGACCAAGCCGATCCGGTAACCAGCATCTGGACAAGTGGAGTTCTACTGTACGTATACTGAAGTTCACCATGTAGTTGGAAAATCTGAAGAAAAGAGACCTCGTGCTAGGAACGTATTAGGATCGCACGTGGTTGAATGTGTGTGCGAGATTTGTATTGTGTGTGGGCGCCTTTTGTAAATGCGGCTAAGCGGTACTGCTGTTTCTAATGAACAAGGATCTCCAAACCCTTATGTTATTCATTCCATGCACTATAATCAGTAATCTACAATAATCAACCAAAAAGTGCACACAGTTAGTCATTTACACATTCATAATTATATTAAATCAGTGAAATCCTTTAATTGTTTTAATATAGTTTCACTATTTTAATATCATTATGAATGTGTAAATGACAAATTTTATGAATTTTGTTGTTTGGTCTTGTAGATCATGTGGAAAACTCGCCGCTTGATTAATGCTTGGACTGGGTGTGACTGTCTGGCATGCTGTAAGTAGAATACTTACGACTGAGCGAATGTACAGCCCCGGGAAATTTACATTTCTACAGTGTATTGGCAATCACTTTAGAAACCTAAATCTGTTCATTGTATATGCATTACCTGTTACCTGTACGTAGAATGTACCTTAGAATATGGATTTACGTATTACTGTAATCTAGGCAACTTAAACTACTTGTACGACATGTGGGAGTACATACTGTGTAGGCGCTAGTTACTTGGGTATCTGTTGTAAGAGAATAGAATATATTAGACCAAATTTTCTGTTTTGTAAATCCACTGTCCAAAATGCGACTGCTGTTTCTGTCTGTTTTAAGCAACCAGAAATTATCTACAAAAGCCACTGTGCGACCAAAGTATTCAGATTGGACAAGGGACTAGGAAAGGAAAACAACACCAATGAAGAAAAGGTTAAAACATCACGGTCTATGCAGTAAAGTTACACGCTCAACATAATCCGTTTGAACACCATAGAACAGAAAGAAATAGGAACACGGGAACAAAGATAAAAGAAGAAAAATTAAGGAGACTAAATTTACGGAAATTATTTTTCATACTGCTCATAAGGAACAGAGAAATAATTTTAAATGATAAATTTTGAAACAGTTTTTTTTAAATAGTGCGTAAATAATTGGAAACATTAACTGAGACATTTTGTTGCCTTCAGGAACGAAACGATTAACTCGAATTAAAGAAAACATGCTGGAAAACACAACAATGAAGCTTAGAATAATTTAATGTTAGGAGGCTCTTGATAATCTTTTATTTACAGCACAATTACGTATTTGTAATAAAGAGCGTACGGTATGAGGGCTCACGCGGGCAAAGAAAACATTAAGAGTTTGTGTAGACAGCCTGATGATGACTCAGTAAGGGTCGAAACATGTAGATTCTGTTGTAAAAACAAGATATATTTGTTTTGCCCGTAAACGAAGTTGTTTTGGGTTGCCTGCTGTACCTGGCGGTGTCTTACTGTAGACACAACGGGATGTCTTACTGTAGACACAGCGGGATGTCTTACTGTAGACACAACAGGATGTCGCGCATTAAGATCGGTCTTCCTATACTGCACACTACCGCATGAGTGTCGTGAAGGCATACAAATTATTCTAATCCTCAGAAATGTTACAGCATGCTGAATTTCATTACGGGTATTTCACAGCTCCGAATTATACAGTTAGCAACACCAGTGATATTGTCACTGACAGTATTCCCATTTTCCAACACAACGTAAAGGCGCTACCTAATTCTCAGAACCTTCACACAATCATCGTAGTTTAGTAGCAACATTAAGCGTAAACTTCAAAGAAAAGTAGAAAAATCAGACCCCAGTAATGAACTAGGTGTCCGTGAGGTCTTGCCCTAGCGCAGTTGGTCCTCCGTGGCAAGTCATAAAGTTGTATATTTAAGTGTTTATAAGGCCCTTGTCAAAATTCCTCTCAGCTACAGGGTTTGGCTCCCAGTCTGTCTGTCTATCTGTTCCACAGACATGCGGTACATTTCGGCCTCTGTGCGAATTCCGTATTGTCTTATGAATGACATCACATATTTATTTTTCGAAAATAGGTTGACAATAACTTTCAAAGGCACGTGGGATTTCGACGGGTGAACTTTTCTGTGTTCATTTATGGCAGAACTCTTCTACTTTGCGAAAGTTACGTTAAATTGTGCGAATGGTGAATGTTTACTTGTCACCAAGTTTAAGGATAAGGACTAAGATCTCTGAATACCTGATGAAGCTCACAGTATCAAAATTTAACATAATTTATAGTGATAAAAGGAACAGGAAATAAACGCGCGTGAAAAATACAGTAAAAATAATTTATGTAGGACCAACGAAATCTAATTAATCGCTGGCTTTTGAGAGGCCTCTCAGGCATTGCACGCTAGCTTGTACTGGTGAAAATGGCTAACTTGTAGTGGGATCGGACCACACAGTAAATACCAGGAATTCGCTGTGATGGAATTGAGGACGTGGCTGTGAATTCCTGGTCAGAGGATTTCAGTAGAAATGTTTGTTGTTTGTTTATACGAAGAGCTGTTCTGCGAATTCTGTCTCAGTCCGCATTTACCCGTTGTAACCCATACATTCAATACAGTTCGAACTTATTTAACAAAACATGGCTCTTGGCACAAATACGTGAAATCAGTGATCGTTTCTGCAACACCGGTAAAGTCTGTAGGCCTGTGTTGAACGGAATAACGCCAAAGAACGCCAGGGTTCGTCATGGGATCTTTGCAGTTTAATATTTGTGTCATACATGAGAGTTACGGGATGTAAAATTATTCTTTTCCTGTACTGTCAGGCAGATGTTCATTCAATTAACAAAACCAACGACATATAAAAGAGATGTAGTAAAAAGCTCATTGAGGAAATATTTGTAGGTACAACCGTATTGCAAAGTGCAGTAGAACTTTCCACTGATTGTAGTATTTGATGGGTTAAGAAGCCAACGAATTGCCGGGTCTGGCATCATCATCGTCGCAAGGCATGTCATATGAGAATTCAGCGAAGAAATAAGCGGTACACGGATGCTTTTAAAGGCCAGCCGAGAGCAGTTCACCCTGATAGACTCGACAAAATTCTGGGTGTTTCACCAAATACATTAAAGAGCATGGAGTAGGTCCATACTGCTGTCTGATTGTTTTGTTAGAACTTAAGTTCGTTGTCGACTGGCGTTTGTGTGACCGAGTGACGTATCTATGGTTCGGTGTCTGAACCGTAACTTCAGCTGCCACTTGATAATATGTTTAATGAGCCGGCTGACACTCCTGACGTACTTCAGTATAAATGTTTCTCGAGTGTCTGCCAGATTTATATGAATGCTGAAAGTTTTGTGACGTCCTACGCAAACAGGACAGTTTTTACCGCTTGTCGTGTGGAAACGGTTGCTTCTTGTGACAAGCCGGTCATCAGCTTATGTATCTGTTCGAATCCCAATGGCGAAACGCTTATATTATATGTACAGTGTAATCCTTATACGGACCAAGTTTCCATGTGCTTCTCCTAGGCCACATCTCTGATTTTGATTTTAGTCAGCCTCCTCCTTTTTATTCGACGTCACAAAGTCAGATTATGATAAGGCATCTTATGTTTATTGAACCGTGCATCATCTTGATAGTTGAGTAAAGAGAGACCAACTTGATGTCACTTGCTTTATTATTTCATTATTTACTACTCAGCCTGCATACGGATACCACACCACCCGAGCCAAACCACAACGTAACACCAACACACATCGAACCAGAACAATACAACCCATGAAATAACTCATCAAATAAGTCGCAAACTCCTGAGGATGGATGTATTAACATCCGAAACATGTTGAGCA
>Ga0131853_10018231_pt1 | contig 12773 bp, 6 predicted proteins | sample TergutLab28metaG_FD_92764 | JGI IMG/M metagenome (GOLD analysis project Ga0131853, IMG submission 92764) | Labiotermes labralis P1 segment gut microbial communities from Petit-Saut dam, French Guiana - Lab288 P1 (version 2) (version 2) | ecosystem: Host-associated > Arthropoda: Insects >...
ATGGAATAATTTAGTGATTGTAATATCACATAGTGTTGTGTTGAAAATATCGTCACTACAGCGTTGAACACGCCTTGATTTTCCTGTTATTTGCATTTTACGAGTGTTTTGGGACTGAAAGAGCATTGTTTTTAATAGCGCAATTTTATCGCTTGTGCATATTCACGGAAATTGGATTGACGTGTTCTTTTACTGATTTGGGAAGACAGTGGTATCGAGAAGAGTTGATCAGTTAAGGAGGAGACCAAATGAAAAATAAATATGTCCCTTTTGTTGTTACTGCTATTTGTATTATTGGTTTCATTGGTGCCGTTTTACTGTTGAGGGCCTTTATTGGGCGCAATACATTTAACAAAGCACAAATTATCCAGTTTGTAATTGATAATGAAGAGTTATTAAACGAAGCTATTGAAGAGATTCAAGACCTTGATAGATATATAAGCCGCATCGCCCATACAGGATTTACAAGACTTCATAGGGGATATGACTTTGGTTTTGAGGGTTTGTATACTGGTGGTGTAAATAACTCTGAGTATGTAGTAAAGCCTCTTGATAATCCTATCCTATATGAGCTATTAAAAGATGGGATAATCAGGAGCATAGGTATTAATAGGCCTAACTCCTATGACAGAAGAGCAACACATCAAATTGATTTTGCATTCAACGTAAGAGGGATTTGGGATAGACGCGGAGGGATTTATTTCAGCAGAAATGACGTACCCATCCTATTTAATGGGCGAATGTGGGGAAATCCAGAGGCCTATATGGATGGCTGGGTCAGTTACGGAACCAACTTTTACTATACTGAAAGAATACTTCCTCATTGGTTCTATTATGAAATGGTGTTTAACTCAAACCGGACACCTAATAGATAATCCATGGGAGGGATGCGGGGAATGGCTATGCATCTTAAAATAATCAAATAAGACGCGGAACTCTCCCCTGTTTTCACTCAAATTTATGAATGAATGTTTCATAATAAGGAGGTACAGCATTGAATCCCATAATCAATAAAATTAATGAGATAGATTGGCCGGCCATTAACATAAATTTTAATTGGACAACTGAAATTTATGGAAATGCTGAAAATATAGGCGCATCTTTAAGAGATTTATTTAGCGGTGACATTGATTTAGCTATGGAAGCAACACACTATTTATGGTGCAACCTGTGTCATCAGCATTCATATATTTCATCAGCTGCATTACCAGCATATGACTTCCTAATAGTAGGGTTAAAAGAATTTGAAGAAAAGTTAAAAGTTGAGCTGCTGGATATTTTCTTAGGATTTGCAGTTTGCACCATGCATGTTTTTTTTAGTGATAATAAATGCGATTTGCAACAATGGGAAGTGAGATTGTATCATAAAATGGCAAACGACATAGAGAAATTTCGCAAATTTACCCACAGCAGCAATGAAGATATCGCCTATTTTTCAAATGAAATAGTTTCGTATATAACAAAAGGGCATTCTCATTGGAGCCCGCCTGAGGATTCCGAATTTTACCATAAAATTGATTATAATGAATTTTTTAAAAATGCAATTCAAAATCCAAACCTTGATGTAAAAATAAATCGCGTAATTAGAGAGGGTAGCGAGTAACTGTCACAGTAATCCTAGCATAAGGCCTGTTGCCACTAACAATTCATACATCACTACAAAATCACATCCAAAGCACAATGGCAGTGGCTCACACTATCCAACATCCTCGTCATCCCGGCCTTGAGCCGGGATCTCTACTCCTTTGCAATAGATTATGAGATCCCGGCTCAAGGCCGGGATGACGAGGGGGTGGTTTTCACAAGTTTTGTTAATAATTGATTTCCGTGCTCTATCAGCGCGTTATGATTGATAAATAGAGCCACCACTCTTCAATTTTTCACCTACTAAGCGGTGATATATTCCACGTTATTTCCCTTGTACAGCCCGGTGTCATTTTCATCAAAGGTACTACAGCCCTTATATTCACTGGCCTTTTTCTTACAAAACCAGCGCCCTAAACCCCACGCCCCCGGTGGAACATATTAAACCCATAGGAAAGCCCAAGGGAAACCAAATACACCCCAAAAACAGCCCCAGCTAAAGCAAAGTCAATCCCATTCTCCCAACTATGGCCTATTGCTATAGTCACTTGGTTGAGAATAATAAACCCCACTGCAGCAGCAAAAAATATCACCAAAATGCCAATATTATGGTCACTATTGAGAATGTACATAACCGGGAAAAATATAGCCCCCACAAACAATACCAAAGTAACAAAATCAGCAATGTTTTGCAGATTACCGTCATGGAATGGCGACAGCACCCACAAAGCCGAAAATGCAATGCTAATCACTACATATACAATATACCGGGCAGCAATCATGGTAAAAGGTGAAACACCCAATATCTTTTCAATATGATTCCACTTGGAATCGAATGCGATGTTGGCCGAATTTAGTGACGTAAGGGGGACAATCAATAAAAATACAATAATGGAAACCTGCCGCGCTGCTGCATTATCTGTCACCAGATAAACAACCATCCCCCCAAGTGCCAGCAAGATGGAGAAGAACATTCCCCGTGTCTTCATCAAGTAAATATTGTTAAGTAAAGCCCCGCAAAGCCCTTTCATATTAGGCCACCCGCCCGCGGTGCATGGCGCTAAACCCAATAGAAATTGCCGCAGATACTACATATAAAACAGCAACAATAGCCGCTATAAGGAGATAACTGTCCCCGGCGAGCATTTCAATGCCAAAGGTTGCGGCAATAGACAGCCCTATGGACGCAAACAGTACAATAAGGCCGGTACTGTCCTGCTTTGGGTTAAGCAAATAGACTATGGGGTAGTAAACAATGCAGGTAAGCTGCCCCATGATAATATAATGGGTTAATGTAATCCCTGGGCCTGCGGTGGAATAAAATTCGAAGGGCAGTACAAGCCACAGCGCAAGACCTATAGCAGTAGAAATTATATATAAAAGATAACGTGAAATAACCATAAGATGTGGGGACAACCCCCAAGAATTTTCAAAAGCAGTCCACTTTGTGGAGAATGGGACGCTTGCGTTTTCCAACGAAGCAGAGGATAACCCCATCACAAGGAAAAATGGAAGCATTGCGGCCGCAAAAAGGTTTTCTGTTGTTATATATGCCAATACCAGGACTGGGATTGCCAACATATAAAGCCTGGTGAGCCTGGTGTTCATCATATAAAAATTGTTAATAAGTGCGCCTGCGATTGGTTTCATTAAGCAGCATCTCCTTCCAGCAACAGCTCTACAACCCTTTCAAGGGAGCTGTGTATTGATTCTATATTGTACTTTGCGTAAAAAGCCTTTGGGTCTTTGGCTATTATATAATTGGTGTGTTCTTCTTTTTTTATTTTGGAAATGTCTTGCTTGTCTATTTCGTCCAGCTGTTTGGATGTTACGGTAAAAATCTGGTGCTGGTGCAGCAGGTCATCTTTATTGCTGTTAAATTGTACATCTCCGTCTTCTATCAGCATTATTTCGTCAGAAAGGCGCTCTATTTCCCCCATGATGTGGGATGTTAGGATAATAGAGTTTTCACCGCTTTCCACATGGGTGTGCAGCAGTGCCCGTACTTTGGATGAGGCTTTAACATCCAGGCCCCGGGTGGCCTCGTCCAGCACTAGGATTTTTGCGTTGTGGGAAAGGGCTATGGCAATTGCCAGTTTTGTTTTCATCCCTGTGGAGTACTTGCTGGTTTTAAGGTTGTAATCCAGGTCCAGATGTTTAAGCAGTTCCTGAAACCTGTCTTTGTCCCATGTTTGGTATGTGTAGGACATTATCCGGGAGATTATCTTGCCGGTAAAATGGCCGGGGAAGCCGTAATCGCTGGTTACAATGCCCAGGTGATTCATAAGGGCTGGCTTGATTTTGCTGTGGGTATCCCCATTAAAATTATATTCAATTTGGCCGCTGTCCCATTTAAGGAAGCCGGTAAGGCATGATATAAGGGTGGATTTGCCGGCTCCATTAAGGCCGATTATGCCCAGGATTGTGCCTGCTTTTAGCTCTAGATTAATATTTCTTATGCCGCGGCCTGTGTTGTAGACCTTTGTAAGATCGGTTACTTTTAGTATATTGTTCATCATTTATCCTCCCAAAAGATATTAATTATTGCTTGAAGCTCTGCCAGTTCTATGCCATTTTCTTTGGCAATCTGGATTATTCTTCTGGCTTCGGCTTCCACTTCACGCAGCAGGGCGTCTTTTAGGGATGCTTTGTTTAGCCCTTCGGCTACAAAGTTGCCCTTGCCCTCTACGCTTTCGATTATCCCGTCATTTTGAAGCTCTGTATACGCGCGCTGTACAGATAAGGTGCTAACTTCTAGCGATTTTGCAAGGTTGCGCACAGATGGCAGGCCGTCGCCTACTTTAAGCTCCCCATTGGCTATCATCAGCTTTACTTGGAAGATTATCTGCTCGTATATTGTTTCCTTGCTGTGCTGCTTTATTATAAAGTCCGGGATATAGCACCACCCCTTTTGTAGTATTGTCACGAGTTACACCTCCTTGTGGTGCGGCGTGTATGTGTGTCCGTGACTGTGTTGGTTGATATGCACAGTATATGTCGGTTTTGGTTTTATGTCAACATTTTTTTATTGCAACAAAAAACGCCTGCCAAAAGCCTTTGTTTATTGGCTTTTGCAGGCGTTTACTATTTTGCATAGGCATGCATATTGGCAGAATGAATGTGAATTGGATGGGGATTAACACGGAAAAGGCGGATTTTTATGATTTTAATCCGTGTTTATCCGCCTTTTCCGTATAATCCGTGTCCCATTAACTTTACAGCTTGCACAATGCTTTAAACTCTAGATAATCAAAAGATTATGCGCGTTTTTCGTAGCTTGCCAATAAAGGCAAGCAAGAAAGACGCAACGACGAGTGGCGGAATATCGGCGTTTCCAGGCGGTGTTGTGCTTATTGAATACAGGTTCTTATAACAAAAGTAAAAACTCTTCCGTTAAGTTCGTCGTTGCGGGGCGAAGCCGAAGCAATCCAGACACTCATGGCCTATGCTGGATTGCTTCGGCTTCGCCTCGCAATGACAGGCTGGACAGTTGTGTTTTTACTTTAATTATAGGTCATCCTTAATCCACAACCCCGCTAACAATCTCAATCCCCTGTGTAACCCTATCCCAGCTTACAACTGCACCAAAAAATTCTGACACAAAGCGCAGCGGCACCATTGTCCTGTTATGCAGCACCTGTGCCGGCACATCCATGCCCAGTGCTGCAAGTTCTGGGGTTATCTCGCCTATGGGGAATGATAGGGTTTGATAACCAAGGCTTAAATGTATAACCATTGGCCTGCCCCCCGAGGCCGGTGTCCAATCTACTTCTGCACCAAGGGCCTGTGCCACAAAGCGTATGGGTATAAGTGTACGGTTACTTTGGATAATGGGCCTTATATCCATTGTTTGGGTAGCAACATTGCTGGCAAGGTCTATTATGAGATAGGAGTCAAGAGACATGCCAAGCCGCCGCAGGTTTTCTACATATGCAATTGTAATACTGCCCAAGACACTAACATTTACCGAGAAAACCATATCCGGGCCCATGCCGCCGCCAATGATTTCACCATTATAAATGGCCGCTATCCTGTGGTAATTTACACCTTCCCCAATAAACCCATACAGATTTACATAAATAGTGTAGTAGGCCGCCGGCATTTCTAAAATAGAAGGCAGTTGGCTGTTGAGCTGGTTATTTAATGCCGCGTCCCCTACCCCAAAGGAAACATCCACCGTCACAAAACCACCACGGGTAGAGTCAGCGGGGCTGGTTTCTATTATTATTTCAAGGTTGCCATACATATCACCCAGCAGCTCTTCCAGCTCTGCCCTTAATCCATCAGACAGCACTACGGTTACATCGGGCAATAACCTAGCAGAAGCGGATGGTATTGGCGATGGCCTTGGGGCGGGTGCTTGCGCTTGCTCCCCAGACCCATCACCATCTGGCCATGGCAATGGCCCTGCTGGCTCTCTTAAAGCAATTGTAAAATGCCTTACAAAGTCTGCACTGCCAAGCCCATTAGGTATTGTTGCCGTTACCTGCACATTCCCGTTATTACCCATTGATGTTGCTGTCAGGGTATTTTGGCCTGTGATTACTGCGCCTGTTCCGTTTGCGCCGCGTATACTCCACACAATATTCCTGTTGGCGGCATTTGCGGGCTGCGCTGTGCCTGTCAGGGTAAGGGGTACGCCTACTGTTGCCTGGGTGGGTACCCCTGCGATACCTGTTACCGGCACAAAAGCAGGGGTAATCGGCGGCGGCGGGTCATTGACTGTTAGTACATACCGCCTTGTGGTATGGCCGTCTGGGGCTGTTACCACAACCTCTATAACCACAGTACCCCCAAGGTTGATTGTATCTGTAATATTGTTCAGCTGGGCACCGTCTACATACACCTGGATATTGGCATTGGGATTACTTGCAACGGCATTTACCAATGTATCCGCTGCTGCCCCACGGCTTACGGTATGGGTATATACACCTGGCTGCGCAGAAGGCCTAAAGTCCCCCAGCCGCACTTGCAGGTTTTCGAATGTAAGAGAGGACAGATATGCATTATTGATTGCGGTATCAACCTCGCCAAAGCTTGTGACAACCCGGCTGCCTGGCTGGGAAAAAGTAAAGTGCATTGTGCGGGATTCCTCACCATCTAGGTCTATAAGCCCGCTGTCTGCGCTGTGCCGGGTTTCTAGTACATTGCCGTCACGGTCAAGAAGCATGGCAACAACATTACCCCTTGCCCTGTCAGACAGGGCATTGTTGCGTACTGTTATTTCTGCCGTGGTATTACCCCCGGCAAGACCTTGGAAAACAGCCAGGCTTACATCTTCACCTGTACGGGCCAGCAGGCCTTCCAGGAAAATCAGCCTTGTGTTATTAGCCGCATTAAGCTCGTTCTGCTGTTCGCCATTTTGCATTATCCGCGCATTTGCGAATAGGGGCAGGCCTGCCCCTGGGATTTCACCGTCAACCAGCAGATTGTTTGCCCGCATATGTGCAGCAAGGTCAAAATCCACATCAAAGGTGAAGGCACCCTGGTCTATAAGGTGTAGGGAGTCCAGGTCGCTTATAGTCCTGCGCAATCCTGCAAAAGGCCCGTTTAAAGCGAAGTTATCATAAAAATCCACCACAACAGAGCGCCCTGCCCCTGCCAGGGATATGCGCGAATCATTGTATAGCGTAACCCTTACCGTTCTTATACCTTCATCTTCGCCAACTACTTCCATCAGGGAAATACCCACATCGGGGAAGTCCAGATAGACAGTGCCAGACAGCGGGCTGCCCCCAACCCCGCCAAAGTAAGGCGTAAGTGTATAAGATACATTTTCAACCACACCGCCCACAAGGTAATTGCAGATAAGCCCATGAGACTGGTTTGGCATAATTTCCAACCCATCAAACACAAAGGGCAAGGGCTGCCCGTCAATATCTATCCGCACACGGTTTATAACATCGTACCCCGCGTTATGCACCATAAACCTTACTGCCGCGTAACTATTTGGCGCTACATTAGAATGGTCTGCCATTACAGACTCTACCCGGGCAATATTGCGGTATGAAGCTGTTGCGGTAAAAAGTAATGTCTGGGAAGTGGGTACAATTGCGCTGCGGGCCGCCCCGCTATCATCTGTGAAAGCAATTTGGTTAAAGGAGCTGCTGTTGCCCAAATTGATTGGCTGATATTCGGTAGCCTGGATAACCGCTCTTATTTCCGATGGCCCAGACGCAAAAATATTAAAGTGGTCTATACGGGTAAGGGCAGGCATCTGCGCTATTTCTATGGGGGCAGAAATGCCCGTATCTGTAAACCTTACAGCCCGCATTACATCGCTGTCATCCACATAGGAAGAAGGCTCTACCCATGCTATGGATGTAGTTGCGAGAGTACCGTGGGATGCCAGATGAAAATTGCCTGTAATAGTTACATCCGCCCCTATATTTCCAATAGAATCTATGAAATTGTTGGACAATAGCCCATTGCTGTTTATAGCGGCAAGGCGGATATCACCACGGCCGTCTTGTAAGCTGTGCCAGCCCAGGACAAAACGGTGGATATTATCATCAAAAAGCGCGGCAATGATTTGGGGGTTTTCGTTAAGGTTATCATCATATGTGATTATCCAAGAGAACCCGGGCTCGCCATTTATATCCACGATGGTGTACCCAATCTCAAAATCTGCGGGGTTGCCGTTATACCCCCTGTCTAGTGTATATACAACCGCAGCGGTACCATCTGGCAGCATGGCCGCCTCCAAACCCCTTACAGAGCCGGATGTTCCGTTGTACAGCACCCGGGTTGGGCCCCATGCATTGTTTGCAAAAACACGGTACAGAATCTGGTCTTGGACATTAAAGTCAAAAATATCATCGCTGCTTCCCGCAAAAACACCCCGCCATGCCACGATGGCCCTGCTGCTTCCGTTTGTGGCTACAACCGGCGCAAGATTGGGGGTCATATTTTCAGTTATGCGGGTAGATTGCCAGCTTCCGCCGGAATATATAGAGGCCACAATATCTGTCGCGCCCATCATCAGTGCCTGCTGGTCTGCTGATATATGGTCGCCAGCGCTTAGGCCTGGCAAATACGCATTCATGCGTACCCATGCAGCAGCGGCAAAGTTGCTGTCCCCGGCTAAGCGCAGCATGTGATCCCCATAACCGTCAAAACCGGCAGGGGAATGGATTTCCGCACCCTCTGGGTAGGAATTACCCGCAAGGCGTGTTTGGTGAACCCGCGTATCCCTTATATCGCTGCTGCCTTGGTCATAGATATAAAGCAGCAGCTGCCCATCCCTTGTGACAACCGGGCGGGACTCTGGGTATGCGTTGGTTTGCAGCACATCAAGCCTGCCGGGACTGTCCAGCATAAATGGCATAGCCCGGCCTTGGGGTGCGCCCCAGCTACGGGCAAACTGGTATAAATAATCCCTGCCAGCCAAGGTAGATGTGGTGCTTGCAACCTCCAGGCCCTGTGAAGCACGGGAAAACCCTGCCCCGCCTCCAGAGCCGCCGCCCACAGGCCCCCAATAGTTAAAAATATAATTCATGTTGCCAAAATTGGCAGAGTATCCCCCACCTATAGACACAAGGGTTACGGAATAGCTGATAAACAAGAATCTTGCCACAAACCTAATACCCGCTTCCCCAGATACGGCTACCCGCTGGCCGCTTACCCGGCGCTGGCTGGGGTTTTCCAGGTATGACCGGTTAAGCCACAGACTGGTGACGTCAAAGTTTAAGTTGCCAAAGATACCGATTTTTAACGCAATAACGGATTTATCAAAGCCCAAACCCGCAAATACTTCCGCATACGCCTGTATCCGCAGGGCTGTAAGATAGTCATTTACCCTGCTTGCGGTTACGGTATCTGCCCAGGGGTACCCGGACATTTCTGTATTGCGCACGGCGGTTTCAAAGTCCAGCATTGTTGCAAGGCTCATAGAAAGGGTGGCCGTAACAGGGACAGGCCCTACAAATGTATTAAAATTCCATGTGTAGCCAAACATAAACCCGGCAGAAAATCCGCCCCCTGTGGTAAAAATCTCCCACTCGCCGCTGCGGAAGTTAAAGCGGATTTCCGCGTTATAGAAACCGGAAAGGGAAACTGCTTTATCCAACCCATGAGGGTTGGCAGAGCCTATGCCCCACGCATAATCATTTAAGTCGCTAAGGGAATCCCCGGCACCTGTAAGGTCAAAAATATTAAGAGGGATATCTACCTCAAAAAATCCTGGATCCCAGTGCCAGCCGCTTGGGTTATATTCCAGCTGGCCCAACCCCACACCGTCATGGCCAGCCCATATATGTGCGTTAAACACAGCTGCGCTTTCTGTAGGGGTTATTACCATCCTAAAGTGGCCGCCTGTGAGGCCGCCGTCAAACTGCTCTATAAACCGCAACGCGCCGCTTATCATGGAGGCGGATGTTATTGTGTCCATCCCCCCTGGTAAAGTGGTGGTATTTGCTGTCAGCTCCAAGAGTATAGCGTTGACGCTTTGGCTGTCTTCCATCCTTGGGAAGGTATTCGTATCTGCCACAAAAAAGTTGGCAGGTGCGTCGCTTACAACCATATCCCCATGGCTAAGGCGGGAACGCATCCCTACAGCTGTCCTGGGCTCTACCCAGTTTGAACCGGTTACCGTGGCCCGGCTTAAGGTTAGCCTATTGCGCACAAATGGTATGCTGGAAAATTCATACCTGCTTAGCTGGCTGGTTTGCCAGGATGGGATAAAACCGTACTCGTCTGTCATTTCCACATGGAAGCCGGCGGCGCTGGCAGGCTCTCCCCAAAGCAGGGCTGTGGTTACAAGCTCTGTTGTTTGGTATGTTTCACAGGGGCCTATGGCTTCTGTCATGTCACGCACATTGGTGGAGGGCCTTCTCATGCCGGGGTATTCCAGCCGCTGATTTGAGATAAATGGCCTTATACCGTTTGCTTCCTCCAGCCTTACCATGTGTTCGGCGCTGCGCATGATTTGCCTTGGGCTCATGCTGCCGTCTATATATACCAGAAGTGGCTTGTAAGCATCGCTTGCAATGTCTGTCACTTCAAAAATATATTGTATCCGGTCTGCCGGGGTTATTCTGTTTGCCGGCGTTTGGCCGGCAGCCAATGACCAAAATTGTGTGGAGTCCATATACACAGTAAGCCTGCCGCCAGAGCCTGCTGGGACATTAAATGTTTGGGGGGACCTGCCGCATTGCAATACAGCAAGGGGGGTAGTGCCAAGCTGGGCATCCTGGGCATAAAAACCATTCCTGAACACCCCGCCGCGTACTGTTACATTGCCAGCAAATGGCGTGCCGTTTGGCCTTGTAAGGAAAATGTCCGCACGGGCCGCAAGGCGCATATTTACTGTGTTTAGGGGGTATAGCACAAGGCGGGTCCAGTCCGGCTCCCCAGAGCCTATATGGTCGCGGTGCAGGGTACCCAGCCATACATCACTGCCATCTTCTGCTTGCAAATATATATTGCTGCCGATACCGGCAGGTTCGTAAAAAATAATCGTCCCATTTTCATTGGTCCACAATTCCCTTTGGACATTGCTGCCCCTGGGGGTATACCTTACAGATGTGCGGATTGCTGGGTTGGCTTGTATGATAAACAGCCGCTCCCGCAGGGTTTCCACCCTTACGGTTACCTCGTCATAAATACCTGTAGCCGCATGGGTTGCGGTAACTGTTACTACACCGTCACGCAGCCCGGAAAGGCCCATAATGCTGGAGGGCAGGAAGGATAAGTGGCCAAACCGTGATATTTCTTCATATATCTGGCCCTGCCTGAAGTTAACGGTTGCTATTGTGGGGTCACTGGATTCCCAATCTATGCTGTCCATTAGGACATGCCATGCATGGTCATCAAAGTTTATGCCTACAAATTCCCGCAGGGCCAGCTCTTCCCGCAGACTTAGTATGTCTGGGGTAGACATTGTGGTTACATTGCTTGCATTTTGGAATTGATTTGGGGCATTAACCATGCCCACATTTGACAGGTTTATGTCCCCGGCAATAGGCACCCTGTCCGCGTTTGAAATCCTTAGGGCATTGGGGTTATAGACTTGCAGGATTATAGAGTCCGTATTCCATGGGGAATATTGATTGCTTACAGGGTCATGGTTACGTGACCGCATATTAACCATATACATATTGCGCAGCCCGGTTACAACCCCAGTTTGAAGCTGGTGGCTGCCGGCTGCGCTGCCATGCCTTTGGCTGCTGTGTACCCTGGCGGCGGTTTCTACCCCTTGGCTGTTGGTAGTAATCCGGTAGATTTCCAGGTAAGCCCTGGAGTGGCCGGGGGTAAAGTTGGTTATATCCCACTCAATATTAAATGCTGCCGGGTGGATAAGCAGGTTATTGTCTGGCCGGGTAATATTCACCCGCGCCCGCACAGGCACAACCACAATATGGGCAATGGCAGAGTCTGCTTCCCCATGAAACGCCACATATACCTGCACGGTAAGCACAGGCACATCATTGACAGAAAGAGGATTTATATAAACCCCAGGTATGACATAGCTGTTTTGGCGGAAACCGGCAGTGCCTGTGTGTATAGGGGTAAGGAGATTGAAATTTGTGCCTTCTGGGTGGTTGCCTTCAAACACCCGTATAGAAATCTCGCCCGCATCACCAGGGAGCGGCTCCCCAGGCGCGGTAAACCAGCGCACCTGGGCCTCCATGCCTATGTCCGCAATTATTCTGTTTGCCCGGGGTGGTATAAAAATCGCCCCAAGGGTCTGGTACGCTACTGTAAAAAATTCATATGTCCCCATAACAAGGCGCGGGACAGTAGGGCCGCCCCCCAGGGGGGTGTCCATTGCTATAATCTCTACCATGTAAACAATATTTATATTGCTTTGGGAAATGGGCAGGCCGGTAATTGTGCCGGTTGCAGAGGTAATATTATTTGCCAAGCGCAGATATGTGGGGAATATACCGTGCTCGACCCTATTATTTGGGTCTGTTACATCTGTGACACGTAAATAGAATGGTGCTTGGAAGTCGGGAGCGCTGCCATATGCGTTATACCGCGTTCTAAAAGTTTCGTGCTGGTTTAGGGCTATGGTGACTTCCACATCCCCTTCTTCTATAACAATGTCCATGTTGCTTACTGTGCTGCGGTCTAGGGTTATGCCTTGTATTGCGTCTTGCAATAGGAATGTGTTTAGGCGCACTTGGCTAAGCTGCCCTGTTTGGCCGTTTACATTTTCATGCCAACGATAATTGTCATTGACACCG
>Ga0131853_10018232_pt1 | contig 12772 bp, 5 predicted proteins | sample TergutLab28metaG_FD_92764 | JGI IMG/M metagenome (GOLD analysis project Ga0131853, IMG submission 92764) | Labiotermes labralis P1 segment gut microbial communities from Petit-Saut dam, French Guiana - Lab288 P1 (version 2) (version 2) | ecosystem: Host-associated > Arthropoda: Insects >...
CATTCTCTTTTGTTGTTATCAATTCTATTTTGATATTATCCATTCTATTTTGCTATTATCACATTCTATTTCGCTATTATCACATTCTAATTTGTTACTATCACATTCAATTTTTATATTATCCATTCTATTTTGCTATTATAACATTCTATTTCGCTATTATCACATTCTAATTTGCTATTATCGCATTCTATTTTATTATCAATTCTAGTTTGCTATTATCACATTCTTTCATATTCTTTAGCTTCTATTTTTTTTTCAATGTATATATGGCTGTATTCCTGTTTAATACAGTAATTTATGTTTTGTATTATTATGTCTATGTATTCTTATTGTATGTGTATGTATCTTCATCGTGTCAACTGGCATTCTTCGGTTACACTGACCGCGGTTTTTCGGTGCTTTTTCTTCAGTATTACGAAAAATGCCAGAGTATAAATCGCAAAGACGGGGCACGGTCCGCACTCTTCCAAAAATATTTTTGTTGTTCTATGTATTGTTTGTTTTGTGTCGTTCTGTATACTGTTTGTTAGTAAATGTGTACTGTGCTACTGCCACCGAGTGGTAAATCAATTGTATTTATCTCAGTATTTAACCAACTTGATGCATAAAATTTGTTTCACAATACCAGAGGCTGTGTAATGCAATTTTGACCTCCTGATGATGAGCACATGGTGCTCGAAACATGTAGAGGCATGAAATAAAGCTTATTGTGAAACAAATTTTGTTCATCAAGTTGGTTAAATACTGAGATAAATATACTTAGATGCACGGTCAGCAAAACGTCAAAAAAAACCCAATTGTAATTTAACAAATATATCGTATATAATTATAGAGCGTTTGTTTTCTTTCTTCCAGTTGTCGTGGATACTGCCAGGTGGTACCGAGAGACTGCAATTGTGTCTGAAGATCTGAGTATATCAGTAGGAGCGCAGTTCGATTTCACCTAGTGAAGTGATTTAAAACAAAAAAGTGACTTCGCAAATGTGAAATAATTATGGACGTTCGGAAGGATAAGAAAAAAAATTTAAAATTGAGAGCTTCACTGCACTTATGTGATCGATATCATCGGTTATCACTGTGACTGCCATAAGGATATCTTCAACATGGTGAACTGATTTATGAGACCAGTTCTAATTGTTTCCATGTACGAAACTCCATTTCCTACTGCTGCCCTCCCTACCCCCCCTCCATCGGCCCATTACTTCCATCAAATCCCACTGTGCTCCAGTTATGTAATTTATCTTCAGGACTGTGAGAAATTCTGGTATAATTCCGTATCAGTCCAAGCTAATGCATCAGAACAATGCTAAGCCTCTGTCTACTTAAACCTAAGTTAACCCCTTGAAATGAATTACAATCTAATGTGAGTCAATTTCAGTATTACACAGAGATTCTACCAAATATGTGTTATAGTTAAGTCATAGACACTTTGTAACGGACGGGATTGAGTGTGTTCTAATACACCTAATTTAAAATGTTGGATTGTTTTTATTGTATGCGTGTTTGTGTGTGTGTGTGTGTGTTTGTGTGTGTGTGTGTGTGTGTTTGTGGTGTGTGAGTGTGTGTGAGTGTGTGTGTGTGTGGGGTGTGTGTGTGTGTGTGTGAGGTGTGTGTGAGGTGTGTGTGTGTGTGAGTGTATGTGTGTGTGTGTGGGTGTGAGTGTGTGTGAGCGTGAGTGTGTGAGTGTGTGTGTGTGAGAGTGAGTGTGTGTGTGTGTGTGTGTGTGTGTGGGTGTGAGTGTGTGTTTGTGAATGTGAGTGAGTGTGTGTGAGTGTGAGTGTGTGTGTGAGCGTGAGTATCCACTTGTCTTACGCAAGGTTCGCGAGCAGAATTTTTTAACTCTACTCAACCAACTACCCAATTTTTCAATTTAAACTAGTGTACAGAAACATTCCGAAGTCTGTTATATTCATTCTTGTGACGCTTGGTCTATAAGATAAATAATTCTTACCAGATTTATTATTATTATTATTATTATTATTTATTCTAAAATACCCTTGTGACAAGAAACCCATTATTTTAAAGCTGTATTTATCGCGACGCTGGGGTAGATAATCCAGTTTATTCAAAGGAACATTTCTGCGTTGTAACGAGTGGATAACAAGGAAATATTTTCACATGATATATTTTATTCTTGGAATTCAGTATAGTAAAGAATTAAATGATAGGATATTGAAAGACTCTGCTGTAATATAGAAAGTATATTGTAATGCAGGCCTAGTCATAAAGGGATTTTATTTATTAATTATCTATTTTTTTATTTATGACTTCACATGCTGATAAGTAAAGTTAAAGGTCACCACGTGACATGCCTATGCAGGCACAGAGAGGAGGCGGAGGTATAGCAGCAACACCTTTGGAACCTCGGCTCTAGAATGAGGTGAAAGGTCAGCACCAAGCTCCAGCTGCCTTACCTATTAGAAAGACATGGTGTCCATTTTACAGAAGGTTGCGTTGGCCACGGGGCCGGTCAGAACAGGTACAGATAGTCTCAGCCACACTGAGACTCGATCCCCGGCCCGTTGCTATACCTACTGAGCTCTCCCGGCCGCCTAATTGATCAGTATTTCACTTAAGGTAAGGTAAAGTGATCCCGGTACAGGTCCGGCATGGCCCAGAAAGTGGGTAGAGGTATAGCTCTACTCTTCCATGACCGCGACACTAGAAGGGGGTGAATGGTCAACGCCACGCCCCGGCCGCACTTTACCCCCGGGAAAGACCCGGTACCCATTTTACAGGAGGATGGGTGGGGCCCAGGGCCGGTCTGGACGGGCAGAAAATCTCTTCCCCACTGGGATTCGATCCCGGACCGTCCAGTCCGTAGATCAGTCGCTATGCCAACTAATCTACCCGGCCCACATTTCACTTAAGGACTCTGTAAATTATTCATTGCAAAGTCTAGAGTGTCTAATGCGTGTGTGAGAGAGAATTCTTTTAACTTTATGTTTTGTTGACCGTGCATCTCGTTATAATCTTTTTAAATAACCAACTTGATGCACAATTCTTTTTCATGTATGTTTATTTCTATTCTCTACATGCTTCGGACAGCTACGTGTCCATCATCAGGAGAGTTAATTGTATCAATACGACATCTGGTATATGTCACTGTGTGTAGATGACCTTTCTGGTACGCAGGTTTGGATGGAACCTGCATACCAGAAAGGTCATCTACACACAGTGACATATACCAGATGTCGTATTGATAAAATTAAATCTCCTGTTGATGGACACGTAGCTGTCCGAAACATAGAGAGAACAGAAATAAACATATATGAAAAAGCACTGTGCGTCGATTTGGTTATTTACAAAGAATTTTTTAGTTTGACACCATCATACTTTATCATTTGTACGTACACAGACTATTGTTGCATCTGATTACACTCAATGACACACACACACACACACACACACACACACACTCCGTAGAACTCCCCTGAAAAGGAATTGACTTATCTCAGAGGCCTCTACATATACCTACAACACAAAATATTCATAAGAGAAAAGCATCAATGACTTCGATGGGATTCGAAATCGCAATTTCAGCATGCGAACGGCCACCGAGCTCGGTGTAATAGTGAATTATGAAATACATATTTTGACTAAGGAAGCAACCGCAACTAATTTAATACACTTCACTTACGGTTCATAGAGAGACTGAGGAAAACAACAAGATACCAGGAGAACAGTTGGTGTCCCGAACGAGAATGAAACCAAGGACGCTTCTAATTCAAGTCAAAACGTAGCCACATTAGCCAAATTACCCAGTCGATAGAGAGACCGAGAATATCCACGGAGATCACACAGTTGAGAAACTGAGTTGAGATTCGAATTATGTAACTCCAAGTCCAGAGCTTTGCTACCGCACACACGTACGCAGCGAAAGCCACATCACTATTCCGGGTGAATTCACACAGTGTGGCAGGAAAACTTCCAGATTCGGTAGCCGAACAACAAATGTGGATGAAGTACCGTAGCGAAAGTAATAAGGGAAAATGGTTAAAGAGAGATACGGACTGTTTTAGTGGGCAGACATAATAGTTTCAATCCCGATTTTAATTGTCTTGATTACAGTGGGTTATCAGGGTGCCAGGAGCACAAAACGACGTTGTAGCAGAAGCGGACAATTATCTGCGTTTAAGGGGAGCCGAATGAGGCTATACAGATTTGACTTCTGGCCGGAAAACGTAGAGGGCTTGGTCCTGTGTATACGAAATTGTGAAATAGTTTCAACAGAACATTACGGTTTTGTGGGACGTAACGCCTTGTAATTCTGCTCATAGACGCAAACGTTTCGGAGGATATTCTGCTTCACTCTTCAGGTTAGGATATTAAGGATTGGGACTAAACTGTGAAATACAGGAAAAGAGGAAAAGAACTGAAACTTGGGAAAGAGGCATTGAGATGTGAAGAGGGATGTGTGATTCTTAAAAGGGTCTGGAAAGAAAAGCAAGTTGAAACGTCAAAGTTAAAGATAAAGGTAAAAGTAAAGGTAAAAATCACCATAGAACAGGCCACGAAGGTCCGGGAGGGAGTAGCGATAATGGTTGTACTCTTTCTTTAACCTCGGCGCTGAGATGGGGTGGATGGTCAACGCCACCCCCCTGCCTCCGTACCCCCGGGAAAGACTCGGTACCTATTGTAGAGGAGGCTGCGTGGGCCCCAGAGCCAGTCTGGATGAATGCGGAAAATCTCGTCCCCACTGGGATTCGATCCCCAGATCGTCCAGCCCGTAGCTAGTCGCTATACCGAAGGAGCTATCCTGGCTACCGAAACGTCAAAGACTGAGTTCAAAGAAGTGAATAAATTGATTAAAGAGGTAAAGTGCCCTGTAAGGCTCTTACCTTTCGACCAAACTATACGTCTTCACGTTCCAGACAGTTCCTGACATGTGGAACCTAGACCTTAGTTATTGGCACTGACAGAACTACTGCTTTCAGATATAAAGAGACAAAAGAAACGGCATCGTGGACAATTATTATCGACATGGTATCCTACAATTTGACCCGCCTTTTCCATGCTTTAAGTCACCAAATAACCTCTCAAATCCTTTCGATTTCCTCGAAGATTGCATGTCTAGTTACACGAATACAAAATTAGACAAGGAAAGACATACAGTATTACAGTCTAAAGGAAAGAAAGACAGGCCCTAATACCAAGATATACTACGAATAATTTTCTACATGGCTTTGTTTTGAGGCTTTTTCTGAGGTTAAAGCGGACGCAGCTTGACGTTAACCACGCATCTCTAATGCCCAGATTAAGCATGAATGCATCTATACTCACCCAAAATGCCTTCATGATGCCACTGAAATAACTATACTATTACCTTTACCACGTTCTGAGGGAAGAAAACAAAACGCCCAGAAAAATAAGTAAGAATACAAATCTAAATTAATTATTTTCTGTATGCAGCACAAAATACGTTTAAATTGCAACCGGTAGATTTGAGAGTTCCCAGTTCCCAACGTTCTTCAGATTTCGAGGTACACTGCCAAGATGTTAGAGAATTAGTTACGGTACTTGGGAGTTCTATTTCAAAATTTATGTATGAAACGTGTTATCTTAGCACATTTATGACGTGTGGACTTTAATAGTCCATAATTAACCTTAGTAACATCAAAGGATTCCGTTTACCACGGCGCAACAGCCCCCAGAAGGCCAAGACCTCCTCATTGTCGAGGATTCACGATCACACTCAGACACACCACACTCGGTAGGACTCCTCTGGACGAGTGATCAACCCGACGCAGAGACCTCTACCTGAAAATACACAACACTCACAAGAGACAGACATCCATGCGCCCGGAGGGATTCGAACCCACAATCCTAGCAAGCGATCTGTCGCAAAATCACGCCTAAGACCGCGCGGCCACATGGATCGGCAACATCGAGGGATTAGATACACAAATTAATATTTTACAGCTCGTTCTCTTGTTGGTCCCTTCAGAATTTTAGTGTACGGTACACCTGAAGCTTTACTGAGAACGGGCGACCCGCTACTGACCCAAACAGTCCTGTCAGAGTGTACACCACCTACATAAAGTTGTCCGACAAAGACCCGTACTGCGTGTCAAATGATTAACAAGCAGAAAACTACAACTGACATTTTTGGGAGAAAGTGTTCCTTTACGGAATAACGGACGTGTTGTGAACGTCTTTTGCAGAAGGAAGTGACGTATACAACTGCAACAGTACAACACTTCACTCTACCAATTCGTTTGTCTTTACAAAATTAAATTTTTACCATCGCCAACCACATAACCATCTCTAATATCGTCATCATGAAACTGACAACGTACTGGGCTATTTCTTGAACGTTTCTCCGCTATCGCTATGGGCTCAGATATGGAAACTTAGTTGAATGAATATAAGAACCGATCCTTTCTTGCCTCGGTCTTTTCAACAGTCATCCTCGGTTTCTTGTTCTAGTTGTTTGGTATTTCTCCCTTAATTTGAGAGACTATGCGTTCTGTTAACATAAATAACATATTTATTTCCAGCTAAGTGCCTAATTAACTCCATGGATCAAAGTCTTTTCTGAAAAGCTAGCTATTCCTATTCTTCTTCAACTTCTTTCCTTTTCCATGAATCAACAGCCCCTATTGGGCCAGGACCTCCACATTATCGAGGCTACATGATCACACTCAGATACACCACACTCGGTAGGACTCCTCTGGACGAGCGATCAGACTGTCGCAGAGAGCTCTATCTTACAACACACACAAAACGCTCACAAGAGACCTATCCATTCGCCAGGCGGGATTTGAACCCGCAATCCCAGCAAGCAGCGGCTGCAGACCCACATCTTAGACAGCACAGCCACAGGGACAGTCAACATTTCATTTAGAAATCAATCTTTTTTAAAACTATGAAACTAAAAGACTCATCATTTCAACAATGGCCTGTCAATTTTTCTTGTAAGGAATCATATGAAACCAATTCACATTTCAGATTATATTTCTTTAGATTCGTTTAAACCATTATCCTACCATCTACGCCTAGGGCTTCCAAGCGGTCCCTTTCTTTCAGGTTTTCCTTACAAAACCTTAGTATTTCTCTTCCCCCCACGTGTGCCACGTCCCCCCCCCCCAACCACCCCAGCTACCTAGTTCTGCAGCAAAAAATTTTGGTCAATCGAATTTCGTTATTTGATTCTGCTATAAATTCTGCTTCAATTCTACACGTGTGTGACGGTAGTAGGAATATATTGCATTCAGGGGTACTTAGTTTCAGGCCATAAACATGCAGGATACAAAAAAAAACTGCTGTCCGTCTCCAAGTCTCAGATAAACCACTTAGGCAGACCTAGTATAAGTCTGTGGGCTGTACACTTCTACCACACTGCACGGCGTCATTAAAATATAAATTTCACCTTACAATATTCCGTGATTTGACAGAGGGGGGACAGAGGTATAGCTATACTCTTTCTTTAACCTCAGCTGTAGATGGGGTGGGTGACCACCGCCACGCTACGGCCGTTTTAACCCTGGAAATTACCCCGTGCACTGTGCAGTGGAGGCTAGGTGGGCTCTAGGGTTGGTTTGGACGGATGAGAAAAAATTCTTCCCCCCCCCTGATTTTTTTGTTAATGACACGTTTATTGGTCCTCAAGTTATCAGTTACAATGTTACAGTATGTTTGATGATGTCATTATTGTTTGATGATGTCAGTATTTTTTGATGATGTCAGCGTGTTTTTTCCCCACTTCTCAGCAGGTTGTGTTGTGTATGTCGGTATGGCCTGTGTTGCAGTTTCAGACATATGTGCTTCGGTGGTTCGGTCTTTCCTTGTGGTAGCGCTGTTTCGTTGTTGTTCAGTATTGCTGCAGTGTGGAGGGGTGGGGGGTCGCTATTATAATGTGTCCAGATAGTTCCCTCCTTTTTTTTTTTGTCGGTGTGGAGTGTGGTATGCCTTCTAGCGATCGCGCCTCATATAGTCCGCATAGTCGATGGGAGACAGTCGGTTTCGGTGATGTATGTGACGATATACCGTATGTGCGAGTGTCCACAGGATGGCCTCCTGCCGCTGGAGGAGGGGGGCAGAAGGGGGATGCGATCCCCGGGCCATCCACCCCGTAGCGAGTCGCAATACCGACTGAGATATCCCGGCCCTCAACCACTGCCTATAGCAGGACATAAGTCCGATAATAGTACTAATAATAATAATAATAATAATACAGTTATGTTAATACCAACACCAGTACCGTATTTAACACAAAACACTCTTCACACACACTGCCATTAGAACCTCAAACTCACTGATTTTTACCGCATTTCCAAGCATGGGTGAGCATAAAGTATTCCCCTGTTTACAAACATTTACTACAAGAAAACTACGTGGAATACAAACATATTTTTTACCACTACCTAAGTTAGTTTCTAAAATTTTATGTCATGTGTTTATTGTAAAATTTTTAAAATTTGGTTTTTGGATGCAACATTTCCAAACGGGTGGATTGGTAGAGATGGTCCGACACCCTGGCCACCCCGATCGCCGGATATCACCCCACCCCCTTGACTTAGTTTTATGGGGGTATGTTAGGGACAAAGTGTTTTCAACACCAGTTCCAGATAAAACAAATTTGAAGGCAAGAATAACAGACGATTTTTGCTACAATAACTGAAGACATTTTGGAGAACACGTGGAGAGAAACTGATTACGGATTAGATGTTCTCCGTGCAACAAAAGGAGCACATGTTGAAGTGTACTAATGTGTTGTAAAAAACTTCTTGTGTCACATTTTAAAAAAAATATTTGTATTCCACGTTCAGTAGTTTTCTTGTAATAAATGTTTGTATTCAGGGAAAGACTTTATGCTCATCCTTTATATCTGCTAATATTTCTAGAACAGCGTAACTTAAAGCGACAGCTGACCCTAAAAAAAAATAACAAGGGGCGTATTTACAAGAAGCAACAGCGTCAGCACACACTACGGTACTTCATTAGCAACTGAGTTGTAATCAATGCCAGTTGATTGTATTTCGTCCCGCTCCTGCTATCAATCGCAGATTGAAGTAGTAGGGGGGTTGAGGTATGCGTACTGGACAATAATATTCATTTACTGACCGATAACGAACCATTTGCGAGAGAATATTAGATGATGAAACTGTGGTAACTGAATTTAAACACTGTTCATACGGTCTATATCAACACCCTTCCTCTATTTTTTGGGAACCTTATTATTTGTTACAGAACTCTAGTAGAATAAAGACACATAAATATTAATAAACCATAACATAGAATACGTAAATTTTAATTACGTGAATGTCTATTTCTATAGTAAAACCAATTAGATGCGCCATTGTCTCAAATTTATTTATTTATTTTGGAATGGCACTCTACACGTTTCGGACGGTCTTTCCATCCATCATCAGGAATTCAAGACTGTGCATACAGCAACAGATACTGCTGACTGTTTGCTAGCAATCAGAGTACATACAGCAACAGGCATGTTTCATACAGATGCAGTGTCTGTTTGACATATGCCTGTTGCTGTATGTACAATCTTGAACTCCTGATGTTGGATGGAAATACCGTACGAAACATGTAGATTGTCATTCCAAAATAAAATAATTTGATACATTGGTGCATCTAGTTGGTTTTACTATAGAAATATATTAAGATGCACGGCCCTTTGAACATCAAATATGTAAATGACTGATAGCCTAATTATACTTCTACCAAAAATAAAAAATAAAAATCATAGTGGAACTGCTGATAGATTGCGCACGTTTCTACTTTCATTTGAGGTCTTATAAATTGTTAATGTCTGAGAGAGTCAGTCAAGTGAATAGCAACGCACTGGGCACCCGAAGAAACGTGTTTCTTTTCCTGGAGGGGCAACGGATTGATCTCTTCTCAACAGCGTCAAACAAGGTACTGGGTCCACGGAACCTCCTGCTCGAGGGTTATCGCAGGACCTTTCTACGCGGCTGGGATATGAACTCGGTAGGTCACTCTTATCTACCGGCGAGAATCAATAATGAATTGAGCTATATATCCACTCTCTCGTACGCTTTATAGACTGAATCGGACGAACTTGCCTTTCTTTCGGATGCATTTTAACCTACGTATTTATATTTTAACTTTCTCTCTTTTTTCAACTATTTTACACATGCATACATTCTTCTTTAACAATTGAAAGCTATCCCTTCTTTGAGTATTTATAGTTCTGCACAAACTTTATCATCTCGAAACGTACGATCCTCAAAGACAACTTAAAACATTTTGAAGCAATTTAAAACATTGTAACTGGATAGGCCCTGAGGGTTTCAGGAGGTTGAGGCTCCCAGATTTCAAGACAGTCGGTACATGAAAGCAGTAAGGTTGTCAGCCTTACGCACCGGCCGCCTTTACCCCCCAGGAAATAATCCTGGTACTCATTTCTCTTAGAGGCTGAGCCGACCTCACGGCCATAGTGCGGCCGGAAGGATTATGTCAATGAAAAATTCCACTGACACCATCGGGAAATTAACCCGTTACCTTACAACTTGTAGCGCAGTGCCTCAACCAACCGCACAACCGCGTGCCCAAAGACAACTGACACCAACGCAAATTCAGGGTCGTCGAGAACAAACACGTTAAAATGACTGCTGTAACAATAAATCATTGAAAGGACAGTCAGCAACTGCCAATTTACATTTGCGTAATTTTGTGCAGCTTGTGATTTCACTACGTTGATTAACCTTTTGGTGCCGGAATTATTTTTTTTTAATTTTAGCACACCCTGTATATAAAATGTGAATAATACAGGAACCAAATACGTTAGAATTATGAAACAAACTGCATTTTGAAGAGAAAAAGAAAACGGAGAGTATAAACCATGTTTAAGATATTCTGTACCTATATTTGTTGAATAAATATATAAAATGCAACTTTGGAGGTTAGCGGTGCGGTACGACCATTATAGTTGAAGTTATAACATCTAAAGGTTAATGTAAATGAAAAGCGATATTGAAATTTAAGAATTTAAACTTCTGTAAAAATCTGCGAGTACCTTAAAACACGACATATTTTGATTCAATACGATTGTTAGGCCACATGCACTGTGGACGTTGCTGGGTAAGAGAACGTAAGAAAACGTGAGAATATGTGAAGACAACATTAAAGTTCTTCTTTAGGAAATGGGCAATGGAGGTGGGAGGGGGATCTGGATCAGGGTCGGGTCCAGTGGAGCCCTTCGTTGTTCATGGCTCTGAACCTTAAACGAATAAGACAAAGTGAATTATAACAAAAGCCTTGTAACTGATATTAAAATCTAAGATCGCAATACCGAGGTGGTGACAAGTCCTTAGCCCGACCAGGAAGGAACCAAGCTGCGCCTGTCAAAGGTTTGATGGACAGAGGAATTGATTGATTTGGCTAGGGTAGGTAAAGGTGGTGGACTCTTGTGAATGTGATAAAACTCCAAGTTCGATAAAATATGGGGAATGTAACTTTTTTCCTTCCTGGTCGGGCTAAGGACATATCAGCACACCTGTATTTAGTGTAAAGTATTTAATAAAGCAAATTGCGCAATAAATAATAAAAAATTAAACGTCATTTCTTCACCAGAGAAGTTGTTTACGAAGGAAAAGAAATACAGCAAATTCTGACGAAGATGTGCATATTAAAGTTGAAAAACATTATCAATTATAGTTGCTTAAAGAATCTGAAAAACAAATCAGTTGCAAATGTTCTGCATTTCCTAATAATCTTTCATCTTTCATTGCCGACAAACATCCATGTCAGTTATTCCTATCTTCACTGGACTGGAGTTATCCTGGTACAGGCAGTCGATATTTGTGGATAGTGGAATGCTGTATACTGGGAACACAGTACACAGTACACTATTTAGTGTTACTGAAGTGTTGTTACTCTTTCGCAGACAAAATAACATCTGAAGGACTTTCCTTTAGCCTCAGTCTTTAAAGTAAAAGAGGACATTCATAACAGTAACAACAGATGGGGTTTATATTGAACTCAAAACGTGTTCTATTTCTAAAACTTTGCTAAATGTAAAAACATAGTCCTTCTATAGAAACATTGCAGACAAAACATTTACTTTGGTAAGTTTCACTTTAAAACTCTTACTAGTGTCAACAAATCTCATCCACGCTTTAAAGCGAAACCGATATTTTATTGTATCAACAGTCAAAACTTCGACAAAATAAGATTCCGGCGTTTTTGTTCAGTTCTTCCAAGTAATGTGTTTTTGCAAAAACAAATCGAAATTAAATTTATTCAGAAGTTTAAATTGAAACTTTTTTCTTTATTAACATTACAACTTTAGGAAAACTGGTCTCATTTTTATTCTGCGCTTGACGCCAAGCTTGCAGATCAGTACTTACTTTGTAAACAAATTTAATTTTCGTTTCCTTTAACTCAAAACATTTACCATTTTAATAGCAATTTAAGCGCTGTGCACTGCATGTCCAACAATAACGACTTCACAGAAGATTGAACAAGACTGTCTTATTGAAAAGCGATTACTGTATTTCGGCTATGAAAAGAATTTAAATGCAGCTCAAGACATTTTTGCATAAGTTAGACGCATTTTCACTATATCCTAGGGTACCAAAAAATAATTTATGTAAAAGAGATCTCTTATTCGAAAACATTGTAAATTGTTGACGTTTTGCTGACCGTGCATCTCAGTTTATTTATCTCAGTATTTAACCAACTTGATGCACACATTTTTTTTCACAATAAGTTAATTTCATGCCTCTACATGTTTCGAGCACATGTGCTCATGTGCACCTATAGGTAGCACGAGACGGCCACCTATAGG
>Ga0131853_10018234_pt1 | contig 12772 bp, 7 predicted proteins | sample TergutLab28metaG_FD_92764 | JGI IMG/M metagenome (GOLD analysis project Ga0131853, IMG submission 92764) | Labiotermes labralis P1 segment gut microbial communities from Petit-Saut dam, French Guiana - Lab288 P1 (version 2) (version 2) | ecosystem: Host-associated > Arthropoda: Insects >...
GTGTGGTTAGTTAAATTCTGGGTGGGAAAGTGTCGTGGGGGGGGGGGGGGGGGTGAGGGCTCGACAAAAAATAAAATAATTGTCATGCTGAAGTATACAGAAAAATGTCAAGAAAGTATTTTGGATTTAATTAATTTTATGGTAATCATGTGACTGTAATATACAGCAACAATGTTGCATTCAATGTTAAGTCTATAAATTGCACACGTTTCGAATATTAATTAACATGTATGATTCCTGCTACGGTAATGTGCAGTTACACAAAGGAATCGAGTTGTATTGCACATACACATTACTAAACAGCCCTAATTGAATTCCGATTTTATGCGAAATGAAGAGGGGAGTTTTGAAGAAGAATTCAGTGTCGAGCAAAAAGTCCACGTTCAGATGATAAGGACGAAGACATTGAATAAATCAAATTTAAACTCTGCTAAATGTATAAACCTCGTCGAATCCATAATTGCTCTGTATGAATATTCCGTTTCTAAACTGATTAGAAGACGTCTACAAGAATTGTAAATGTGATCGATGACTCTAAATGTTGTTGTGGAATTCGTTCTTCCTCGCCTGCTTTAATGAAAACCTCCCCACGAAACGTTTGGGCCCTGATGTTTATTCATAATAAAAATAAACTGGATGCGAGCTTTGTTTGCAGTATATTCCAGTCCGAGTGACGTCACTTGTAAGGCTCAAGTGGCGCGAACGAAGACCTTACGTCATTTCTTAGACACTGTGCAGTAATACGGCAAGTTATACGAGTGTGATAGAATTATATGGCAATATAAACGCGTCAGAGACTAAGAGAAGATGGGGGGTTATATTGTCTAGTGTGTTTATGCCAGTTTAAAATGTCACATTTAGTACAAAAGACAGAATGAGAAGTTTGCAGAAGACCAAATCTTTTTCTTACAACCTATCTTACAGTAATATAAAAAAAGAAGTTAAGCAACGTACGTAAAACAGATAATTATCAACTAAAATTGTCATTGTTTATTTGAAAGAAATGGCATGGTGCGTTAAAAGTTGTGTGATTCATACCAAAGACGCTTCAAAAGTAAAACTTAACTTTCTTGTGTGTAATGCTGAATTAACAACTAACCGTGACGAAAACAGAAGACTACGCCATAATAATAAGCACATATGTTACAGGAAAATGTTTTGTCGCATAAATGAGTAAATCGAAACCGTTTCACGATAATATTCATAGAAGACATTAACGTAGTTTAAAGTAATGTGTGTGTGTGGTGCAGTATGTGTTATGTACCGTGAGGTGCACTGATCATTTCAAAATGTTGCCTGATTTTGATCGTCACTGCGAAATATAACTGTGGAACGGAAAGAGTAACTGTGTGGAATAACAAAAATCCAAATTGAAATGTGCAGTCGCTTTGCATTATTAGATCCATCGACGTTGTTGCTAGTAAGAAACATTGAAACCTTCATCTGTTCTCCATAATATCGTTTTAAATTGTTCTTATCTTTATATACTCGCAGTTAATGGATGTGCATATTTAGTTTATTTTTGTATGGATATAAATAAATGCAACTGTTGAAACGAAATCAACGTTTGGGGAGTCCTGTGCAAAAAATGAGAGGATGACGACGTAGAAGAACGCACAGATGTTGCTGCAGGGTGAAGTGTCCAGAGACAAAGGCACTCCCTCTCCTTGCAGGGGACTCTTCAAGCAGTGTCCACAAGTTGTGTCCACAAGTTATGTCCACTCCCGCCGCCTGGAGATACCGAACTCTACACCTGAATTCCAACTTATATGGACTCTGGTTGCTGATGTTTGATTCGCGGATGTCCGCAGTAGCAAATTGCTCTCCTTCCTCCTCGGTTACTTATGTTGTTTGCGAATACTACGACACTAAATGTTCGCCTGCTTTTCTTATTTTTTTTTTTATTTCCTCAAGTCAGTGCTGGACACAAGCGGTTGATCAGGTGAAACTCATCAAGTCTTCGAATTTCTTATTTTCTGTATAACCTCTGTATTTAATTTCCACCCTACACTAGTATAATGTGTAAAGAGTCGTGCTGTGTGTATGTAACTGAACCACCTGATGTCTTTTCTCGGACTTATAATATGAAGCCACAAGGAAGAAGTTTAATAGTAAGTACAATGAAGTAGCCTTTCGAATTAGATACGTCATATGTATGTTTAAAATTCAAGAGACTTACTTATTTCAAATAGTTTGTGAATCAAATGGTATTTGAGATATGCACTGGTTTGCGATTTTACGCAACGTACAATGGTAGTTCCTTACCGATTTTTCGGACAACCTAACAGTTCCATCTTTAAGTGTCAAGCAATCCAAGAGTATGGGACCCACATGTTGTCACGAAACGTCGATACGGAACCACCATTGTATGCTGCGTAAAATCCCAAAAGAGCGCAGATCTGATTTACCCCGCGACGGAAGACTGAAATCAAGCAGATGGTGTTTTTTCTCGAAATGCAAGCTCCATACGCGTGTACAGTCCCTCGTCAGCCCTGGATCTGGCACTGAACTTGGTACCTTAGAAATGTACACGAGATGCCAGTGGAGCCCGAGGAATCCACAGTTCAGGTTCGCTGGAAATCAGGTGAAGAGTTTGTCACGGTGATAAAGCGGAACACGATTCATGTCCGGTTTATTTCAGAGTGGTGATTCTGCTGAGCGCAGTGTCAAGTGTCCTTAGTAACAGGCTTTCGTGGTTACTCTATTATATCCTTATTTAAGCATTTCCAACTTTACGTACGTTCTAGGAAGTGCTGAAAAATTAGTGTTCAGAAAAATCGCGTTCAAAGAATTTCTGTTCCTCCGTAAATAAATGTAATTTAATATAAGGATCTGCCGGTCCCAGTGACTGCGCAGTCTAACGCGTAGTTTTAGGTCCGCTCGCTTGCTGGGATTGTGGGTTCGAAAACCACCGGGAGTATAGATGTCTGTCTCTTGTGAGTGTCGTTGGCACTCAGGTAGAGGTCTCTGCGAGGGGCCGATCACTTGTCTAGAGGGGTCCTACCGATTATGGTGTGCCTAAGTGTGATGGAGGAATTTCATAGAGGAGGCCTAGGCCCACTGGGAGTTGTAGAACCATGAAAGAAAAATATACCGTTCTAGGTCAGAGGTGTGCCGTCCTTTCGCTGTCGCGGTACACTTCACGTACAGCGACACACATTCATGGGAATACAAAAATTTAATTAAAAGAAAATAAATAACCATAAGTGAGTCATTCTTACTATTAAATTGTCGTACGTACGGTTGGCAGATGAACTGTGATCAGTATTGATAGCACATATGCTTCAAGAGAATTTCATCAATAGCAGTTATGGGACAAATTTATTTCACATGGTATTTAGTATTTATGTAGTGAATCGGGTTTGGGTTTTTGTTTTAGAAGCGCTGGTCTAGAGAGTTACACGTAACAGGGGGAATAACGTCTATTGATAATTACATAATTGACCATTTTGAGACACATCCAGGAAAATTTTGCAGAGGAAACCAGATTTCTTTACGTCAAAATCAGGAGGATACGTATTTTTTAGTTCGTTGTGAATATGGCTGTCATTATTTCGTGCATTATTCGCCAGTCTGTATGTCTGTAGACCCTTCATGAACGTAGGTCAGGGAAATAAAGAAGGGCTTTTGATTATTTCAGCACAATATTTCGAAACATTCTCTCCGCAGGGGAACTACTGAATTTTTTTCACCATCTTTTTACAGCGCATTATAGGAATTTTTGGTAACATTCCGTAGGCCTACACACTGAAGTTGTGGCACATTTTACACAATAATCAGCGATAAATACGCATTCAGTTATCAGGTTGTGCTTTATTGCGTCCAGTCAGTCCAGGTAGGAAAGTTAACAAGTGAGCAGTTCATCAATGGTCGCGTAGAAAACTGGAAAGCTAAAAGAAAGCATTTCTGTATCAACTGGTCGTCCTTGATTCATAAAATATTCCTGGATCATTGAATTGACACTTGCTTACTAAATATACCCCATTGTGTGTACAACAGGTTCTCCAGTTCCAAATGTACTTTGAGTAGTGTTGCTTCTACTATTCTATATTTGACCGTCGTTATACAGCAATGTGGTGTAACGACAGTCAAATATAGAATACTATTACACGTACACACAACGGGATGGAAAACCCCCAATTTAGTGTTGTTTCTGTTGCTTCATGTCAGTCTTCCGATCAACGAAGTTTCCTTTTTAATATATATTTTTTTTAGGTATTTATCACTCTTATTCTTTTAGCTTCCAACTTTCCCTTTCAGCATTGCCGGTATTTAAAAGAGTATCCGGTGTGGCTTTAGAAGTTTCCGTAATTTTCTAGAAATACAAAATTATAAAAACGAGTTCAAAGCTAGTGTGAAGGAACGAAGAAGGAGAACACATTTTAAGGTTTATATTTGCAAAGTGGCCTGGACGGTCCGGGATAGAAAGCCGGTGGGGACGAGATTTTCCACCCGTCTAGACCAGCCCTGGGGCCCACCCAGCCTCCTGTAAAATGGGTACCGGGTCTTTCCCGGTGGTAAAGTGCGGCCCGGGGCGTGCTGCTGACCACTCACCCCCTTCTAGTGCCGCGGTCAAGGAAGAGTAGAGTTATAACTCTACCCACCCTCTGGGCCACACCGGGCCTGTAGCGGGGCCACTTTACCTTTATATTTGCAAAATAGGACTGTTTAAGAAAAGTAAATTCAGTTCCGTTTCGCGATATATCTACCTTCGTCATACGACACCTTTTAAATGACACAAAATTAGGTGTTACATATCGCTAACATTGTCCATGCGTGACTTAATTATGAAAACGAAAAGGAAAATCGCTTAAACTAGCTGCGAAATGCATGCCCAATATTATGGCGAAAGTGACTGCTGCTCTAAGGAAACATTTGAAAAAATAAGTCACTTTTGCCACATATATCAGCTTAGGCCTATTTGTTAAAGAAACTGTGATATGTCTGCAGTGGTATCGTGTATGTCCCGGGGTACTTTTATATGTGTCGCATTACAGGTGGAGAAACCGCTGTCCGAGCGTATAGAGAAATGTTCATACATCAGAATTGTTGTCGTTTTGCATGGTCCATTCCCTAGTGGTACTAATTACATAGTTATAAATTTATAAAAATCACCGAGGGTAAGTCTGGATGCAATAATTTGTTTACAGCTAGTTAGATCTACATATATTTCAGCACAGTTTAATTGATAACTTAAGCTCTGCTTCATTAATAGTCATTAAACAATTTATACAGGTAGGTATTCCTATTTCATGTACAGGCGAAACTTGATACTTCAGAAAATTACTTATCCTAAAATTGCTCTTCCAATTCAGTGATACCGAGGGATATTTTAACCTCGCAATTGTTTGTAATTGTTTATTAACAGTTTATTTTAACATAATTACTCATATGATATGATATTTCACTGATCAGTCTACTAGTGGGATGAGGACCTAAAAAATATATATTTATTGTTTTCTGAAAATGGTGAGTTTAGTTGGCTACTGCGTTGTGCCGTTGACAATTATTGCAGTTTTAATATCAGCAGTCACCGGCCGTTACAAAATTCTCTTTGCGAAATGTACCTTACACATGCGCCACTGTTCAACTAGTTCAGACAGAAGATAGTAGTATTGTTTCGGATCACTGATATCAGAGTTTTGTATCTGTAACACGTCACTAAATTCAAATATGGAAATACAAAGTTTGTTCTGTACTATACAGCTCTTAAGTTTTGTTACTGTGATAAGAACAGTCGTAGGGCCCTTCAATTAAAAATAAATGGAATTTATTGTAACTTTGTTAGATTTGCTTAAACTGTTTGTACGACTGGCTCTCTTTGTATTCTTTAAATGTTAGTCTTGTTCTCTTTGCTCTCACCCGTAGACACATGCAACTTAAATTTTGGCATTTAAGGGCAAACTGTTTCCACGAAATTGTGACATTTTATTTTGAACTGAAGTTCAAAATACCGTGGATTTTTACTGTTAACAAATGTAGGTTTAGACCACATTAAGCACTGACTGAAGAAAACACCCACTTTTATAGGCAATTTTAAAAGTATATATTTTGATGTGTGAGGCTTACATAACGTTTAGTTACTGAGTGTTCTGAGTGTAGGTCTTACATTGCGAATGTTTAATATCTTAGTTCTGTGTCTGAGGATTACATACATACATACACACATGCGTACATGTATATATACATGCGTGCATACATACATACATACATGCATACATATATACATACACACATGCATACATGTATACATACATGGATACATACACACTTACATACATACATGCATACATATATACATACACACACACACACCTACATTCACACACACACATACATACATACATACATACACACACATACATACATACACACACACATAGACACACATACATACATACATGCGTACACATACACACATACATACATACTTACATACATACACACACACATACATACATGCGTACACACACACACATACATACATACATACACACATACACAAACACACACATACATACATGAGTACACACACACACATACATACATACATACATACATACATACATATATTCGAATTTGAATGATTACGGAGGTAATGACTTGATACTTTTTAAATTATGAGAAATGCTACACTTTTATTGATTACCAAACGTATATTAAAACGAGGGTAAATTTGTTTTTTTCTGTAACATAACAGCTCTACTTAACATGACATTAACATATTAGTGACATAAAACATTAATTTAGAGAAACTCGTACCAGTTTCGCAGTATCGTCGTTACGGATGAACTGGCCTGCGTGTGGCTTGGCTTTGCTGCCGGCTCATGGTCAGCCTTATGTGCCTCAGCTGCATGAAAATTTGCAGTTAAATGGCGGTCATGTACAGGAAAATGTATTCTGTTGGAATGTAAGTGTAGCTGTTAATAGCACTATTTATCGCGGCTGTTCTACATGTATTGGGTACAAAATAGCGCATAGTGTTGGAACTTGTTGGTGCAGATAGCTTGAAGCATCAACATTAGTATGAATAGCATTGTTAGTTTCCCTCCGATACTGACGGATTCCTCATAAACATTTAATCTAGTGGACTTCAAACTTGTAACATCTCTGGACCCTTTGTGACAAAATGTAAATTTTTGCTCACCATATGAACATTTTATAAGTGAGATGGGCTGGGCATGTGGCGCGTATGGGTGAGAAGAGGGGGGCATATAGGGTCTTGGTGGGGAAACCGGAGGGAAAAGACCACTGAGGAGACCTAGGCGTAGATGGGTGGATAATATTAGGATGGATCTTCAAGATGTGGGATGTGGGTATATGGACTGGATTGGGCTGGTCCAGGATAGGGACAGGTGGTGGAGGTTTGTGAGTGCGGTAATGAACCTTCGGGTTCCATAAAATGCAGGGAATTTCTTGACTAGCTGCAAACCAGTTAGCTTCTCAAGAAGCACTCTGCACCATGGAGTGAGTAAGTAACTGTTTGGGTGCAAAATGTTATAAAACATTTAAAGCGTGAACTTTTATTTAGAAACCAAAATATTTAAGCAAATTTGTGAAAAACAGTTTCTTTGTTGGTGAACTACACCGCCAGTAAACCCAGCTCCTACTGCGCAAAAAATACGACGATTACGCAATTAAAACAATCAATATTTCACCATAAATCACCCTCCGAACTCCAGGTTTTCCGCAGGCACCTTACATTAACGAACACGCGCTGTAAATGAGGGTTCCCTCCTCTAATATTGAGTGTTGTGAAAATGTGATTTTGAATTCAGCGAAATGTAATTGTATTGAAATCTGCGCATCGGGGGATGCGTTTCGGGCCAACCTTCGGTCCCATCTTCACGGCTCAAGCAGACCAAGAACTGATTGACCCGTGAAGATGGGACCGATAAGCCCTCCCGAAACACCGGTAAGAATCCGCCATTCAACGCAGCGTACAACCTCGAAAGAGCGCAGGTCACATTAACACCGTGGCGGAAGCCTCAAGTCACGCAAAATTGTATTGCATGTTGTACATCTTGACTGTGAACTAGCAGTCCCTTTGTCGGACCATTCTCCATAAAGAAGTGAATTATCGTTTTCAAACCTCTGTGATAATCTTCTCCGTTACAATCCCAGAGTATGTTAGAATGCGATTTTAATCTTGTACGTTGTACGTAAATTGACACTGACATTCGCTAATATTTGTCTCAGCAGCGGACATGAATTGTGTTTTCCTAATCGTTACGATAAATACCACATATTTGCATTATATTCCATTACTGTTTGAATAACCAACCATCAAGGATACAATTTACTGTACACAATGATTAGAATTTTACGTTTTAAGTAATGTCTTTAGGTTCTAGATTTAGCACCAGGGGTTACATAGGAATTTTAAGAATATAAAAAACTGTAAGCCGTCCGGTTCTCCGTGCTTCGGCGGAAGAATCAATTTCATACATTTACCTATATATATATATATATATATAAAACAACGCAAATTTACAATATATTAATTAAATTAAGTCTGTTTCAGTATTAAAATGTTGAATGCATTTAATATCATTTTTGGAACGGTATTCATATGACAGTTCGGTAGTCGTTATGCTTCTATCTAAAATCCGCCTTTGAAGGTGTAAAAATATGTATTAAAATTTTCATGAACCTTGTCCATTTTTATTGAAATTAAGAATTTTTATATTGAGTTGTATCTTGGTGGTTTTTCGTGAAGTAAAACTATCATGATTTAGAGCCTTATGCACAAACGATGGACGCGTTGGAACTGTATGCAGAGTGGAATACAATGCCACCATCATCTCTATTTATTTATTTATTAAGAATTAGTAGTAATCAATCAGTCTTGTCTTCTGTTTACCGACAATGAAATAGAATAAGTTATTAAATTACAACAAGTCCTTTAACCAGAAATATCGTCCCTGTGCACAGTAAGTGGGAAGTCAGAAATAGTTGAGGATATTCCCAGTCATCGTGTGAATAAGGTATGTAAAAGCTACATGATTATTTTATTGATGTGTTATTAATTGTGTCACGTGTTATGCTTCTATACTCTTTGCAGAATCATCCAGTACAGTCAAGACTTTTACAGAACCAATCATGTGAAGTGTCGCATGAGACTGGATGTTTAAGTGAAGTCTATTGACTCGTATACGCAGACATGTGCTTTGAATACACTCAGAATTTTTGACTTTGATATTCACTTTAAAGAGCTGTTCATCTTGATAGTTCCTAATTCCTTTAAGAATAAAACTACCAAATCGATAAAATATATCGCTTGAAACGTTTTTCTAAAATTATCGCCTGATGTGTATTTTTCTCCAAGAAGTTTCCGTTCCTGTTATCACAAAAACTTATACCAAGGAAATTTATTTCAAACGGTGATTTTTCGATTGTACAAAATTTAATCTTTTTTGTTTATAAATTCATTTTACGTAGGTTTCCAAACTGACCGTAATCATACTTTACTAATTATGCATGTTAATCCTGTTTTAGGGTTTCGTACTCTGTTTTATTTTTATTTTTTCGGTCTTTCGGAGGAACTTGCTGCCTCCGTCATCAGGGTCTAGGTGGGTAAGTAGAAAAAGAAGTGATACGAAACAGGACTAGAGACATTTTAATAAAGTTGTGGAGGGCGGAGACAGATAATCCAATTGTTAGAAGGTTCCCAGGCAAGGCCCACTTCTCTTTCTCTAAATCAGCATTATGGGCAGAGAGAGAAAAACCTTTAGTAAGTGCAGATGAAGGCGTTAGTAGTAATCTTCGTAGTTGCACCGTGCATGTTTATAATATTAAGTCCCTTATTTGTCCAACTAATGCACACAAATTATTATTAAATTGTTAAACAGTTAAAAACATTTAAAATTACAATAGTTGCTCCAACATGATTCGGTTTACATAAACCTGTTATGCATGTGGATCGTGCACTGAGTGCACGATCCACATGCATAACAGGACTGAACAAAATATGCAGCCACAATACCGATAACTTCAAACAAAGATATGTAACCGAATTCAACATTGTAACTTTAGCGAAGCACAGGCTGAGAGCTCCCTGTTGATAGTTTATGTAAACCGAAACATGTTGGAGCAACTATTATCGATTTTAACTGTTTAACTATTTTATAATAATTTGTGTGCATTCGTTGGACAATTAAAGAACTTAATACGTTAGTAGTAAGTTGAGGTGATTTTACAGTCGCAGGACCTCCGCTGGCAGTGACAGTGTGTAGCTGTTGGATTACCAACAATAAATGTTGAAGAATAGGAAGTACGACGAAGTTTTGTTGCGATTTGCATAGCAAGCCGGTGGAGTTACTTGCATAATCAACTCGGGAGTTACAGATCGAGAAGCGTGCATTTACAATGCGGATGTATGGAACACTTCGACACTTATTTTAAGACAGAGGAAACCCAAAGCAGCCTATTTCAAAATGTCCGGTAGCAGAAGCTTTCAAATACTATCATATCTAGCCACCAGTCCAGCAAGCAACACTGCAGCGTGTCTCAAGGCTGTCTTCGTTTTATTTTGATAGAAGTCTATAACATATGTCGCATTTTTATAACAAAGAAATTTCATATATTTCTAGAACATAACATTGACAGTGGTTGAGAAGTGATCGCCCCAATTTATGAAACAATACCAACAGCAAACGGTACTTATTTTCCCCCCAGCTGTACTTCGCGTGCGAGAGATTAGAGCGTAGTATGTCTCACAGTACGTGGAAATTGTATTTATGTTAACTTGTCTATTTACATTACCAGTTCAATAGACAATATTTCGTCCACAAATGTCGGACAATCTCTAGCCGTAGGATTAGTTATCTGCTGCCTGTTCACCGAGTCCTCTGGCATGTCTACAGATGATGGCCGCATAAAATTAGTGCTTCAGTGTGTTAGAACTTAGTGAGATTTTGGCACTTGCCCAGAAAGGAAAGTAAAGTGACTTTCCTTCGCCTTACTGGAAATCCGTAATTATTAGTAGCAATGTGACTAGGCCGAGATCAGGGTTGTATGATTTTTGTATTTGTGATGCAGAGATTCTTGTTAGCGTAATTGGTTACTTTACTGTTTGCTGTTCAATGCGCTTGGAATATGCAACTTCTGTAACAGTTTCTTTTTAATGGGTCCTGATTAGTTCCAATTTAGACCAATGGTAAAGTTTCACGACAAAACTGGTCGTGTAACTTTACCATTGGCCTAAACTTGAGGGCCTTACGTCATCAACCCTCTAACTACGTTTGTAAAGGCAGGATTTTCTTATATTTCTTCGTGCATGCTGGCCCATTTTGAGACTTCTAAGAAATCCATTCTTCGTCTTTTCTTAGATCTTTCCAATGCACTACGACCTGTAGGTTTATAACTGAAGAATAAAATCCAAATAGATGCCACTTATTACTTTATTATGCTTATGTTATGCTCAACATGTTTCGGGCACCATTATGCCCATCATCAGGAGCTCACGACGATAGCGTTGGTTACCACATAGGCCGTCTGGATCTCGAATTGCTGGTGGTTGGGAGTTGAGTGCAGGGTATCATCCATCCTGCCTGCACTTAACTCCCAACCAGCAGCAATTCGAAATTCAGAGGCCTATGTGGTAACCAACGCTATCGTCGTGAGCTCCTGATGATGGGCATAATGGTGCCCGAAACATGTTGAGCATAACATAAGCATAATACAGTAATAAGTGGCATCTAGTTGGATTTTATACTTCAGTTATTAAGATGATGCACGGTCCAATACACTCACTTCGACCTTAAAGATGCAAGCAGTACGTTCCTCCGAAGTGTCAGCAATGCAGGCCATTGCCACATGTTGCAGAAAAACCGAAATGCAATCGTCATTGAGAAGAGGAAACATTGTGGAAGCTTAAAATGGATTAACCTTTGTATGTTACTGAAATTATAGAATACAGAGCGTTTTTACATAAAAACAAGTGAGACACACGTCTTATATGTGACAGAGGTTCTGCGTATACTCCGAAATACCCCGAATATTTTCATATGTCTCTCTAGTAAAGGTGGCTCTTTGTAATGAAATGTTTACTCTGTCAGTACCCTTATGTGACTGCCAAATTTTCGTCCACTCAATTGATATGATGTTCGAGTAGTGTCTGTAAACTAAATTTCCTTTTGACAATATTTCCGATGTAGTTACTCGCTTATATTTAATAATGTAGGCTCTTCATAATTCACTCTGCCGTAATTATGCCTATGTGGACCACTCAAAGTACTGGGCCTTAATCCGTACGCACACACGTACCTGGAATTTTACGCAGCGTAGAATGGTAGTTTCTTACCGATCTTTCGGAAAAAACTCTCGGTCCCTTTTTCAAGGGTCAAGCAGTCCAAGGAGAATCATTCTTCTTAGACTGCTTGACCCTTGAAGGATGGGCCGATACGCTGTCCCGAAACCTCTGTACGAATTTTAAACTCATGGTTCCGTGCATCTTAATTCAATGTTAATAAAAATCCAACCAGATGCAACAGTATGCAGGTATTTATTTACTGCAAAGTCACTCCTCATGTTTCGGGTTTCACAGCACCCATCATTAGGAGTACTAAAAACTGTAACCGCAACCTCCAGTACAGGTCGCAATACTGGTACAGCTACTTCCCTCCAACGTGGCCTGATCGGGAAGTTCGAGGGAAGTAGCTGTACCAGTATTATGACCTGTACCGGAGGCTGCGGTTACAGTTTTTAGTACTCCTGATGATGGGTGCTGTGACACCCGAAACATGTAGAGTGACTTTGCAGTAAATAAATA
>Ga0131853_10018235_pt1 | contig 12771 bp, 8 predicted proteins | sample TergutLab28metaG_FD_92764 | JGI IMG/M metagenome (GOLD analysis project Ga0131853, IMG submission 92764) | Labiotermes labralis P1 segment gut microbial communities from Petit-Saut dam, French Guiana - Lab288 P1 (version 2) (version 2) | ecosystem: Host-associated > Arthropoda: Insects >...
TATTGTCTTTCTATCGGAGCGACAAAGTACATATTAACATGTGTTGGGGGATTTGTCAAGGGGTTTTTTGTTTTTTTTGAAAAATTTTTGAAATTTATTTGTTTGCGTAGGAGCAAGACTTAAACCCGCCCCTACGCAGCCGTTGATTTAGGGCTTTATTTTCTACCGCGAGCAAGAGCTGATACTTTCATCGGCAAACCAAATAAGTTAATGAAGCCCTCTGCGTCGGCATGATCGTAATCACTGTCACCGAAGCTAGCCAGGTCTTCAATATAAAGCGAGTGCGGGCTGGTTAAGCCGGCAGAAATAATATTTCCTTTATATAGCACCAGCTTTACCTCTCCCGTAACGTATTTTTGTGTCGAATCAACAAAAGCGTCTAGAGCTTCTCGAAGATCTGTGAACCATTGCCCGTTGTATACAAGCTCAGCGTAGCGGATGGCCAGCTGTTTTTTAACAGAGATAGTGTCCTTGTCAAGGCAGAGTTGCTCGAGCAAGCCGTGCGCCTCGTATAGAATCGCGCCTCCGGGAGTTTCATAGATGCCGCGTGATTTCATGCCGCACAGACGGTTTTCCACCATATCCAATATGCCGATGCCATGCTTACCGCCGAGCTCGTTGAGTTTGTCAACCAGGGCAACGCCGCCCATGACTTGCCCGTTAAGCGAGATGGGGGTGCCTTTTTCAAAGCCAATGGAGATTTCTTCAGGCTTATCAGGTGCGGATTGAGGGTTCACGCCAAGCTCCAGCACTCTTTCCCAGTTCGGGGCGTTGGCCGGGTCTTCCAGCTCCATGCCCTCGTGAGAAAGATGCCAAATATTTCGGTCTTTTGAGTAGTTCGTATCCTTTTTGACAGGCACAGAAATGCTGCGCGCATCAGCATAGGCAAGCGCGTCTTCGCGGCTTTTAATATCCCAAAGCCGCCACGGGGCGATAATCTTCATATGAGGCGCCAAGGCCTTGATCGTCAACTCGAAACGCACTTGATCATTGCCCTTGCCTGTGCATCCATGTGCAATAGCGTCTGCCCCCTCACGCAAAGCTATTTCAACAAGACGCTTTGCAATAACAGGTCGAGCATGGCTCGTCCCAAGCAAGTAGCGGCCTTCGTATTTCGCACCCGCTTTAAGTGTCGGCCAAATAAAATCACTTACATATTCATCACGCAAATCCTCAACAAAACAAGAAGAAGCTCCTGTCTTCAATGCCTTTTCAACAAGCCCGTCAAGCTCCTCTTTCTGCCCAACATCTCCTGCAACAGCAATCACTTCACAGCCATAATTTTCTTTGAGCCACGGAATGATGATCGAGGTGTCCAATCCTCCAGAATAAGCTAAAACTACTTTTTTTACGTTTTTATCAGCAAATTTCATTATTCTGCCTCCATTTATTTTAATTTTATCAGAATTATACAGTAAATTTTATGAATATGCAATATGCAACCGATAATTTTGCAACATTTCATAAAAAAGCAATATATCCACTTAATTTTTTTTACGATATCTCGGTGTTGACGAAGCAGTAATGATCTTACCGCACTTGACAAATCTAAAATTTGTTGTATAATTTCTATTAATGCTTACAAAGGAGTGTGATACTGTGTTTCATGGAGGATTTCTGGCATCTTTGGAGAGAGCTATGGGCTGGATGCCGCAATTTCTTGATGGCCTTCTTGTCACCCTCCAAATTTCTTTGGGCGCAGTTATTATTGGGCTTGTGTTGGGCAGTATCATTTGCTATTTTAAAATGTCCAAGCACAAGATTTTGCGCTTTATTGCCTTTGTTTACTTGGGCGTAATCCGTGGCACACCCGCCGTCACACAAATTTTGCTCATTAATGCCGTAATTTTTGCGGGCTTTCGAGGCAATAGGGTATGGATTGGGATTGTGGCTCTGGGGATCAACAGCGGCGCGTACGTCGCCGAAATTATCCGCGCAGGCATTCTCTCAATCGACAAAGGGCAGACAGAAGCAGGCGCATCCCTAGGCTTTACCAAACTCCAAACCATGCGCTACATAGTAATGCCTCAGGCCGTAAAAAACATTTTGCCTACATATATAAATGAATTCATTGTAATGATAAAAGAGACGGCAATAGTAGGCTTCGTGGCCATACAGGATTTGACAAGAGTAGCAATGCAAATCCAAACCCGCACATTCGACATAATGCCGTTGTTCGTAAGCGCAGCCATGTACTTGGCACTGTTGTCACTTTTAACATTCTGCTTGACACTATTCGAAAAACGACTAAGAGTATCCGACCGCGAGTCAAAATAAAGACATCGCGTTTTGATAAATAATGATAAGGGTTTTCAATTTATCATTATTAATTATTAATTTGTGCGAAGCACATAAGGGGGTGGTCACTCGTGATTATCGTAAAAAATTTACATGTTAAGTTTGGTAGGCTACATGTTCTGCGCGGGATAAACGAGGAGATTAGGGATGGCGAAAAGGTCGTTATTATTGGCCCGTCAGGCTCCGGAAAGTCCACCTTTTTGCGTAGCCTGAATCTGCTTGAGAGTCCATCTGATGGCCAAGTATTCATAAACAGGCAGGACATCACCGATAAGAAGACCAATATTAACGAAATAAGGCAGAAGGTGGGAATGGTATTTCAGCAATTTCACCTTTTCCCTCATCTTACTGTACTCGAAAACATCACCATCGCCCCACGCAAAATTAAAGGTATCAATGACGATACAGCCAATGAACTTGCTCGCGGCCTGCTTGAAAAAGTTGGGTTGTCTGAAAAAGAGCAGGTTTATCCGGGCAAATTATCGGGCGGGCAGAAGCAACGTGTGGCAATAGCGCGCGCGCTTGCCATGGAGCCTGAAATCATGCTTTTTGATGAGCCCACATCCGCACTCGACCCCGAGATGGTCGGCGAGGTGCTGGTCGTTATGAAGCAGCTGGCGCGTGATGGGATGACGATGATTGTCGTAACACATGAGATGGGCTTTGCGAAGGAAGTAGGCAGTCGCGTGCTTTTTATGGACGAGGGTATTATCGTCGAGCAAGGCAAGCCTGAGGAGTTGTTTGACAATCCGCAGCATGATAGAACTAAATCGTTTTTGCAGAAGATTTTACATTAAAAAATTGGAGGAATTATATTATGAAGAAGTATATTGGAAAATTGGTTGTTTTGGCACTTAGCTCAATGTTAGTATTATCCGCATGCGGCCTTATCGGCGGCGACACACCCGCATCCGCCGAATGGCAAATGCCCGATCGGCTTGTAATGGGGACCAGCGCAGGCTTCTTCCCGTTTGAATTTATCGCTCGTGAAGGCGAGGCTATCATTGATCGCTACGCAGGGGTTGACATTTCGCTTGTATATCGCATCGGGCAAGAGCTTGGCGTTGAAATTGAGATTTTGGACATGGAATTTACCGGGCTGATTATGGCTTTGCAAACTCGTGAGGTTGATTTTGTAGCCGCCGCGATGACAATCCGCCCCGACCGCGCAGAAATGGTGAATTTCAGCATACCGTACTTTACTGCGGGGCAGTTTGTAATCGTCCGCACGGATAGTGGCGCTCACAGTGTTGCCGATTTGGCCGGGCAGCTCGTAGGCGTGCAATTGGGCACTACGGGAGATCTTGCGATTTCCGAGGCCAATGTTAATTTCGCTGATATCTTGCGCTTCAACCAACCTGCGCACGCAATCCCTGATTTACTTAGCGGCAGCCTTGATGCCATCGTCATAGATGCCTCCGTTGCTCGAGCTTTTCAGACAATACACAGCGACCATCTGCGCATCTTCCCCGATACCGATTTCTTTGGGGCGGAGCAGTACGGCATGGCGTTTCATTTGCAAGATTTAGAGCTGCTTGCGGCGTTTAATGAGGTGCTGGAGCGCCTTATTGCGGAAGGGTATGTTGAATATTTATATGCTTGGTATAACGCGGAGTTTTCTCCTGCTGATTAATTGAATTAGCTAATACGCCGCCTCTGTGGGTAATGTAGAGGCGGCGTTTGTCGTGCTAAGGGTTGTGTTAAAGTAATTTTTGTGTTATTATAATAAGCAACCTCCGAAAACCTGTTTCGCACGATTTTTTCTCCCTACGGATTTGCCAAAAACGCGCAAATCCGTATGCCGATGATTCCGTCTCGGTCGAAAAAATCGGCTCAACAATGGTTTCCGGAAGTTACCTTAAGATACTCGCTTAAACTTTAGGAGGATTATTGGGTCTATGAAGAAAAGAATTTTGGTAATATGCTCACTTGTATTGGCTTCGATGATACTTGTCGCTTGCAGCCCGACCGAAGGGCCGAGCGAAAGACAAGACGCGGCCCTTGCGACCCCTACCCCACCCCCGCCTCGCCCGCCCGCGACACCAACACCCGACCCCACGCCCGAAATACCAACATTACCTCCCGAAGCACCTGAGGATGGGCATGGAGAATACTCCCTTGTAGGCAACTGGGATTGGATGGGGATTCCATATTTCACATTCCACGCGGACGGAACAGGTGTGCGCGGAATCGGCCTTTCTTTTAACTGGACAACAGAAGGCGATTTGCTGCTGATCTGCGGCACACCTGATGAGTGCCACGGAAATTGCCCGGCACCGGAAGAATGGTTTTTTGAAATATTCGGAGAGCATTTGCTGCTGGAAAGCGCACATGCCATTGAGCTGGTTTTTGATCTCACCGCCGGCACGACAACTATCGAAGCAGCCATACCCGCCGTGTTTGACGGCTCATCTACAGCCTCGCATGATTTGGTGGGCGAATGGAATTGGCAGGGGACGTTGTATTACGTGTTTAACGCCGATGGCACAGGTATTCGCGGCGGGTATATACTTAACTTAACGATTAACCGGACGACCGAAGACGGTGTTTTGATAATCTGCGACACGCCAGACGAATGCGGCAATACATGCATTGCGCCGGAGCGCTGGAATTACAGTATTTCAGGCAATGAAATGGTGCTGGATAACACGCATATCCCGGGGATGTCATTTACGTACACCCGCAGATAGCGAGGTTTTGGAAGGAGACGCATTATGAAAATATTTATAAGTGCCGATATCGAAGGAATAGCGACCACGACTGTATGGAACGAGACAAACTCGTCTCACGGCTCCTACCCGGCTCATGCAAAACAAATGACAAATGAAGTTCTCGCATGTATTCAGGGTGCAAAAAACGCAGGTGCTACAGAGATTACAGTAAAAGATGCGCACGGCACAGGCCTCAATATTGATCCGATATTGATGCCATCCGGAGTTACTTTGCTGCGAGGCTATTCCGGACATCCCTATAACATGGTTGAAGGCATAAATAAAACATATGATGCAGCTATGTTTATTGGCTATCACTCATCTGCGGGCAAAAACGGCAATCCAATGTCACATATTATATCCGGGCGTTGTAATTATATTAAGATTAATGGTGTGATCGCAAGCGAGTTTCTGGTTTTTAGTTATGCTTGCGCACTTGAGGCAGTGCCGACTGTTTTTCTTAGCGGAGACAGGATGTTGTGCGATGATTTTAAAGACCTGCACCCGAAGCTCATTACCTGCGATACCAAAGATGGAATCGGCGCAATGACGATAAATTACTCGCCGGATGATGTACTAAAAAATATTAAATTACTTTCCGAGAAATCATTGGCTCAGGATTTAAGTGACACTCTTGTAAAGTTGCCAAGTCATTTTGATGTGGAGTTTTATTACAAAGATCATTCGTATGCTGAAAAAGCCTCATATTTCCCCGGAGTTACAAAGAAAAGTGATTGTATCGTTACATATCAATCCGAATGCTTTTACGAGGTTTTGCGGACTATTTTATGGATAGTCTGATAGAAAATCCGCCATCACAGTTGTGAAGGCGGATTTTAGGTTTTATGGGGGCTATATCAGCCTCCAATGCGGCAGCCAGCGCAGCCAGAAATCAACATATCCCCTCGAAATAGGCATTCCTGAAAGCACGGGATAGAACATTATAAACAAAAATGCGTTAATCGCTATAAAGATCACGGCGGCTTGATATCTTGAGGTGAACACACCGATTGTAAAGATTTTTGCTTCTTTAAAGGCATATGTCAGCATAAGCACAAGAAATACGATTGCAGGGAAATAGTGATATGCAAACGTCAGGCGACCTATGGGTATCCACGGCAGAAGCTGGGATAAATAGCCAATTATCAAAAACAGAGCCAGCATATCACGGGTTTTAATGAAGCGATAGGTTGTGTAGAACACAGCGATTAGGCCTGCCCAAATCAAGGCCGGGTTGCCGAACGCGCTTATGCCTTGCGAAAGTCCTGCCGATGTGGTATTTGCGAAGTAGAAAATGGGGCGGGTGTTAAAAATCCAATGATACCAGTTTGATGAAAATGGATGCGTCGCACCAAGTACTGTGCGGGAGTGATATATAAACATATCATATTGATTGCGGATTAGCTCACCGAAAAATCCAAATTCGTATTGTGGATAGCGGCTTTGTGCGTTGTAAAACGGGATGTAGCTCAGCGCATAGATTACGGCGGGAATGAGAATGAAAAAGCCGATGCAGGCCAGGCATGTTTTGCCTGCCAAATGCCAAAAATTGCTAAATTTATGCCTGTTAAGAGCCTTTTGGTACTCTTTGAACCGCATAAAGAGCGTGATGAGGAAAATTACGGCGATACCGATTATGGCATAAGCACCTTGCCATTTGCTGGCAATAGCAAGCCCTGCGAATATGCCCGACAGAGCGAGAGGAATAAATGTCTTACTGAGCTTGTCTCGATAGAAATTCATCTGAGTGTAGCGGTACATGAAATAATACATGCCCATGATGAAAAATACGACGTAAGTGTCAATCGTGGCAAGACGCGTTTGCGCGAAACGCATAAAATCGACAGCAAAAAGCAGGGTTGCAAAACTTGCCCAAAACGTTGATTTAAACATAGATTTTGCCATGGCATACATCAATGGCAGCATCATCACACCAAACAGCGTGCCCATAAACCGCCAACCGAAAGGCGTCATTCCGAAAAGCGAAATACCCCACGAAATGATGACTTTGCCGAGCGGGGGATGCGTCCACTCAAACACATTTAAGCCGTGGATAAATTCATAGGCTGTGCGAGGATGGAAAACCTCGTCAAAATATGTGGAATGCATAAAATCGCGCGGCTCGCGCGGCACGAGATGCTGCTCGTCAAAAAGAGCTTCGCCGCCATAGGATACCGCCGCTATCGGGATCAAATTAAGCGCGGCATCTCGGAAGCCCATTTCAAGGAAGTTGAAGTTACTGGAGCGCACCGTGATTCTTGCAAAGCGCGCGGGTGTTGGAGGGATATCATGGAAATTCCAAGCAAATACGGATACGGCGTTGATTTCTGCCGGGTTTTGCCAATAGCTACCATCTGACGAAAATTCCACTCTAAACTCACGATTGTCCATTGAGCCGAGCATGTGCTGTATCCGCGTGACATTAAAGCTGCTGCCGAAATCAACAATAACTTCGTCACCATGTTGCCCACGAAAGGCGGTTTGTGGTGCATCCAAGTCCCCCAAATTATGAAAGGCGGCCACGGCAAAAATGCCCGTGATAAGCAATACGGCAATGGCATCCTTATATTTTGTGCAAACCACGCCAAAACGGCGGTACAAGGCGGCCCCAAGCCGGATTGGCGGCGGAGCATACAGCCGCATAGACAACCAAAACATATATACAAACAACACAACAGACGGTATCGCGAAAATACGCGCACTATACGTGAGCAAGCCAAAATCAAAGCCATTTAACGCGTGGTTGAGCACATCTACGTAATTTAGTAAAAACGCGGCAGTCAGCCCCCAATACAGCCGTATTATCCGATTGTCACGAGAAAGCACCCAAGCCATCAGCAGAAACGCCAGCGCAGGGAAATTATAACGCTCATGCATCCTCACAAACAGCATGAACGTAAAAAAAACCAGCATAGCACCCACGAAAAAGTAATTGCTTTTATTTTCGGGCGCACGCATCAGTAGATAAAACGAATACAGAGTGATAAACATCAGGAAAACTATGCCCAGTTGAAGGAAGCTAATGCCCAACGGGGATGGGGCGTGAAAATCACGAAACCAATTAAGCCCGAAAAAACTGTAGAAATTATAGGCGTTTACGCTCAGAAAAGGATAAGTGTCCATCGCGCCAAAAAGCGGAGCAAAAGCCGGGATTTCAAGCGGATTTGAGGGCAGGTTTCTGAGATCTATAAACGGGATGAACATAGCCAGCATGACGATAGCGCAAATGCCCCCGTATATCAGCAATCTCGCAAGCCGCCCACCTACCCCTCTGCGCCCGTCACAGACATATCTAAAAAACACGATCAAATAGATAGGCGCAAACATAAGCGAATGAGGCTTGACAAGGATGCTGAGTGCAAAAAGTATAGCGGATACCAAAATCTTTTTGTCCGTCAACAAATAAACGGAAGTCAGCAGGAGGAAAGTATGTATGGCTTCCACCTGCCCCCATATTGCCCCGGTTAGAATAATTAGGGGGTTAAGCGCGTAGAAAAGCCCTGCGGTTAACGCAAACAATTCTCGCCTGTTGGAGCTTATGAAGCGGGATGCGAATGCGGATGCTTTGGAAATGAAGCGCAGGGAATCATGTTTTAAGCCAAAATGACGGCGGAAGCTGCGCGCAAACCGCGAGCCGCGTGTATGTGCCGGCGTTTGCTCGGAATATTCTTGTATTTGAGGGGTTTTGCTAACGTAAAATTTTTGCGCGATTCTATATATGAAAATGACTGTTAGCAAATCAAAAAGTATTGTCGGAATTTTCATTAGAATGGCATGGTCATCTCCATAAAGCTCGATATCGAAGAAATTGCGAATATGCCCCAGCAGAGCGAGTATATACATGTAGCCCGGGGTATAGTCGGAGAAAAAGTCAGCGGCATAGAATTGGTTGAGCGGCCTGTTTGCAAGCTGGTGCGACCAAAAGCTGAATGTGAACATATCCGTTGGATGAGAGAGATGGCCTCGGTAGGCAGCGATAAAGCGTATGAGCAGAGTTGCCAGCATCAATAGGGGCAAGGGGCTATAAAAAAAGGCAGAGGGCCGCCAGCCCCTGCGTGGAAATAGTACGATTATTGCCGTTGTTATGCATACAAACAGGAAAGTTGCTAAAAATATTGACATAGTGGCTCTCCTTGAAAATTAGTCAGAAAGAGAAGCGGCGGAGGACTCATCCCCCGCCATACGATTGAGATTAGCTATCGATTGCTTCTACAGGACAAACAGGAGCACAAGCTCCGCAGTCGATGCAAATGTCTTGATCAATAACGTGCTTGCCGCCAACAACGCCAATGCAATCAACAGGGCATTCCGGTGGGCACGAGCCGCAGTTGATGCAATTATCATTGATTTTGTGAGCCATTTGATACACCTCCGTGATATATAGTTCATTTATAATCATACACCAAAATATAAAAGTGTGCAAGCCTAAAATTTTGTTTGAAAAATAATTAATATTGTGGTAGAATATAACTAATGATTTTTTGCTTATTTGTCGAAATACAAATGATATACACATATGCGTATGAACTGTGAATATTACGGGGGTATTTTATTATGAGATATATCAAAGAGAGATTTATTAAATCAACGGCTGCTTTGTTGGCTGTGATTATGGTAATCGGTGTGCTGCCTCCTGTTATTACCGTTTATGCCAATGTGCAACAGAGCAGCATTAGTTTTGAAAATATAGTTACTACAGGTGTGGGCATTGCACCCGTGCGCACAGGCTTACAAGCCGACAGGCAGGCCATGGTAAGCTGGGATGTGCAATCTATGCCCGGCAATGTATATACTTTGAGATTTCCTGTATTGCCTGATGAGATTGTTGAGTTTAGATTCCAAGTGCTTCCTGGAGGCGAGACTGCACAGGTAGATTATCGTATTTTCAGTGGCGGCTCGGAAGTTGTTTATGATGATATTTTGATTTATGCAGGCTCTGCGGCTTTTGGCTACAGGCCTCCTTCTGTTTTTCATACCGTGCCAAGCCCCGACCATCATATGATGGGGCAAAACGCAGTGCGCACCAACAACCCCGCACACGGCAGCCCTACCAACCCCTCTTTCATTATTGAGCGCAATTCAGGCTTTTCGTTTGTTGTTAACCGCGGGCCTGTGCGTACTGTAAACAACGGCCTTCCCCACGATATCAACTTCCTATGGGATGGGGATACCGTTCATTTCGTGACAACGGGCGTTGTTGACAATATAATCCACCCGTTTCGCCTTGAAGGGCCGGGCAGCAATGTTGCCAACCTTCAAGTTCTTACGGGGTTAGATTTTCTTGGTTCTTATGCCCGCGCTTTGCATCACATCCCCACAAACAGAATTACCGAAGTGCCAATAAGCCCCGGTCATATGCGCCCACCAACCCATCTGAGAGACTCGATAAATATATTGCATGAAAATGACCCTGATTACGCACCTCCGGCGACCGATCCCAACAGCTTGCTCTTGCGCTTTGCTATGCCCGATGTTTGGGATTGGAATGGCCAAACTAACTTCACTACATCCCTCAGTCCGGCTGATCCTGTGGATATAAGGCGATTCTACCTGTATTTTACGCTTGATCAAGCCGCAAACATGGCTCCGTTTGCCATCACTTACGATCCTGACGCACTCGGACCAGGCATTGGTGGACTTGTGTCAATCACCGGCGAACCTGTGTCTGTCACAAGCTGGCCGAATGAGGATTACTTTGAGATTGAAATAGGCCAGCTGCCGCCAAGCACTATTTTTGGCAACACCACAATGGCTGTCATCGCAGCAACGCATACTGCGGGTGAGCCGCGCGCTTTTGCGTTTGGCGGCGGGCGGCCAATACGTCTGCATGACGATCATTACCCAATATACACATTCCTTGATTACAACATCATTTATGACGATGGTTTCTTCGTTAATTTCACACCATTTAACAGCTCTCGCAGCGAGCCCGGAGTATACACGATTTACGCCAGCACCTTGCTTGCGGATTTAGGCAATGTGGCTATTGCCTCTGTGCGTGTAACAGAAGCTATGATCGCATCAGGGCAGCAGATATCCTTACCGCTTAATATTCCTCTGTCGCTAGAGACAATAAACAATATACAGCGACATATCCAAATTATCTTCACGCCTGATCGAGGAGGCACACCTGCACCGGACATATTTAGAATGTTTTCGCAGGTAACACTGCTTGAGGTTGATGAAAGCTGGGTAAATATAGGCCGTCCGCGCGATTTCACCGTGCCTAATGAGCTGGTATCCATTCGGCCTTCCTATACTGACCCTTACAACTTGGGGCATTTGCAATTTACGGCATATTGGACTGTCGCTTCGCTGGATACGGTTGAGTTCCTTTTTGAATCCCATGTAGGCACACCTCCGGATTTAAACAGGCTCGACAGCATACGCTTGTATTTCGATCTCAATTCCCGCAGCTTCCCGCATGACAGCACCGCTTACCCCAATCCCGAGCGACAGCTGATTGAGGGCTTGCCCGTTGTGATAACAAGGCAGTGGGAGGCAACTCCCACTCCGGGCAGATGGGTGTATTCCGCCGAGATTGATTTTGCAGGGATAGGCAACTATGATTTCCTTGGGTTTTTGCCGCATCCCGCTACCCGCGTCGAAATCCGAGGAGACAGGACTATTCGGACGGTTTTGGGCATTGATTACGGGCCTGTGTATCGCCGTGATGCCGGTGCGCCCATTACCAATCAATTTGAATTTCCGAATGTATATTGGCTTAATGCCGATTTAGTCAGCCAGACATATAATTATCTCGTAGGAGGTGTGCTTAATTCCCGCACGCCAAATCTCCCCCTGCGCTCGTCAAACGAAGATTATTTAACGCTGTCAGCCCCGTCAAGGCTGCATTTCCCGCCGCCGCTAAGCCTGCGAATTCCGCCACCCAGCGTCACAGATGCCCGTTTTGATTTGGTGTTTGACATTCCCAGCCAACGTATTGAGGAATTTTCCGATACTGTATTTGGCGTGGATTGGAGGGCCGGGGTTGAGCGCGAAGTGCTTTACAATGTGTTTATCAGCGAGGACGAGGATTCTTTGGTTGAGTTCCTCGAATGGCTTAATACGATTGACCGTGAGCACGATCCTGATTGGATGAACAGAGCAGGGCCGGGCTATGAGCTTTTGGACAATCTGCGCGTCGTTGATTTTGCGGCCGTTGGTGCTCCTGTATCTGTCGGAGCGGAAATTAACGCCTCTTTGGCTTATTCTGACATGCTCGATTATCTGCGTGAGCGGTATATCGTGCTTATTAAAAACTGGCCCGTCCACGAGACGGTTGCCGGCACAATACCGGATAATTTTCCGCTTCCCACCACCCGCACCCTGCAATTCACAGGGCTGGATATCAATCAATCCTACTACACCGCCATGGACGCGCGAGGGTTTTTCAGGCGCGTGCCCCCTTCGGTAACGCCAAGCGAACGTAATGAATGGGACTTCTTCTCGATCACGACGGGTATTGTAGGCATAATCACGCGCGGCGATCTGATTGAGCCGGATCCGGGGGATGTAATACCGCAAGCCCCGATTGTCACTCATGACAGAGAAACCGCAACGCAGACGTCTGCGGAAATCCGTTGGAATATCATAGCACCGCCGCTTATTAATCGCGGCACTATCGACTACGAAATAATCCGCGTACAGGGCCAGCCGATCCCCGATGAACTTTTAGGGAACAGGGATTTGAGATTTACGGAATTTTGGTATGAAGTCAACAGAATAATGCCTACCGAATCAAACCCGATGTGGCTGCACA
>Ga0131853_10018237_pt1 | contig 12770 bp, 8 predicted proteins | sample TergutLab28metaG_FD_92764 | JGI IMG/M metagenome (GOLD analysis project Ga0131853, IMG submission 92764) | Labiotermes labralis P1 segment gut microbial communities from Petit-Saut dam, French Guiana - Lab288 P1 (version 2) (version 2) | ecosystem: Host-associated > Arthropoda: Insects >...
CCTCTGTGTAGGTACCGCATTTGCGAGGTTCTTGGATGTACGATGGACGACGTCCATGCTCATCTTCATGAAGAATATCCATAATGCCTCTGTGTAGGTACCGCATTTGCGAGGTTCTTGGATTTACGATGGACGACGTCCATGCTCATCTTCATGAAGAATATCCATAATAAATGAATCGGGATGCAGACAGCTGAGTAATGCAATTTCGAAGAAGCAGTTTGCTTCTTAGACTGAAAGTTGAGAGGTTACACTGCCTGATATGATGTGAACATTGTTAGGAAACGTATGAAACAGGTAGGAACTTGGATTCAATAAGTACAATCGAGGCCTGTTGTAATTTAGTAGACTCGAGTTGAAATTTTGACGTTTTGCTGACAGTGCATCTCAGTATATTTATTTCAGTATTTAACCAACTTGATGAACAAAATTTGTTTCACAATACGTTTCATTTCATGCCTTTACATGTTTCGAGCACATGTGCTCATCATTAGAAGGTCAAAATTTCGTTACACAGCATCTGGTATCATCACACTGAAACAAGTGAGTGGTCTAAAATTACTAAAATACAGTTCTATAAATATGAGCAAATAGTAGTAAAATTTTACTACTATATGCTCCTATTTATAGAATTGTATTTTAGTAATTTTAGACCACTCAATTGTTTCAGTGTGATGATACCAGAGGCTGTGTAATACAATTTTGACCTCCTGATGATGAGCACATGTGCTCGAAACATGTAGAGGCATGGAATAAAACTTACTGTGAAATAAATTTTGTTCATCAAGTTGGTTAAATACTGATATAAAAAAAATCCAGTTGAAATGTGATGGCACACGGTGACGCACGGGAGGGGAAGTGAAGGGGAAACCGGCGAATGGAGTGGTTAGCCAGTACCCTTCACACTACCTCGGAACATGGTGTATCCAACATTACTACCGCTGATGCTCATACCTCGGCTGCCAGTAGTCGACTGAACTGACGCCCCCGCCGATTTAAATGGACTCGTCCATTTTGCCGAAAGACGAAATCTGGTTTATGCATGTGTGCCATCACATTTCAAACGCAGTTTACCAAGTTACTGGCCGTGTACCAGTGGGTAAAATTGCGATGGACATCAGCCACGACAATCTTGCTCGGGAGGGAATAGAGGTATCCTATGACAGGGACAAGCCATCTTGGAACTAGACGTCAGCACATGGCATTTGAACTCAGTAGTAACACGGTTGAACTGCGTGCCATTCGTTTGGATATTGCCCCTATTTTGTAAAAATGGGACAACCCACAAAATATCAATTTTACTCGAGAACGAGTAGGTGGGATCCATTTGACATACGACGAATACCCTGAGAGACAGGTTATCGTCCACTTATATCGGTTATTTTTGAAGATGTAGTTGTTACCCTTTACATATCATAGAGGACCACAAGTTGAATGATTCGCTACACTGAACTCAGTTTAGCTCAAAATGGCAGTTGGCCCCTTTTTACACACCAGGGGAGATATGTTAATGATTTACTTAAAAACAGTGTATTACAGGCTTATCTGTTTAATAGCCCTGTCACAGTTAGCTGCTGCAGCGAATTATCTTGCTTTTCAGACGTTTCTCTATCACGTGTCATTCTTCAGAACGGACACTGCGACAAGCTGCACATTCACTTGAACGATTTCATGTGCCCTGTCTCTTTGGGAGTAATAATAATAATTATAATAAAGAGGACAAAGCCGTGCCACGCACGCTTTACATCTTACGTAAACGGTTGAAGCGTGATGGGTCAGTCGGTGAAGCGAATGACATACACTGAAATTCCGAGGTTCAAATCCCGTTTTGGATATCGGACCACATTCTCGCCAGTCCTTCAGAGCTGCATGCTTCTACCCTGTCAGTAACGCACCCTCCTCACTTCTACGCTGAAAGAGAAATGCGAGAGGTACTATCACCACCAGGGTTTCTATTCGTCTTCTAAAATACATCGAATCTCAAAGGCTGTAATCTGATTTTCAATAGTGTCTTTGCATCACAACGAACAACAAATATCTAAATTCTGTGTGGAAATGAATCAAGATTGTATGCGGTTGCTGTACTGCTAATTTTGTTGTATTATGATTACTGACTATAACGAAATAATTCCGTTTGTCTCTTATTGTATTGTACAGGCCTACTGTTATTTCTTATAATAAAAGCCAACAAGATGCACAGTTTTTCAAATTTATTTGATAAAGTAATCTACATGTTTCGGGCAGGTGCACTGTCTATCATCAGGAGTATCTCAACACTGTATACATGCAGTAGGTATTTGCCATAATAGTTCTGTTGGCTGTCTGCTAGCGTGGTCATCCTGACCACGCTAGCAGTCTAAGGCATGTGTCTGCGGCCGCTCGCCTCCTGAGATTATGGGTTCGAATCCCGCCGGGTGCCTTAATCTCTGTCTTACTGAGAGTGTTGTCTGTCGTCTGGAAGAAGGTCTGTGCCACGAGCTGATCACTCGTCCAGAGGGGTCCTACCGACTGTGTGCGTGTGCTTAAGTGTGATCGTGAAGCCTCGATATGGACGAGGCCCTGGCCCACTAGGGGGCTGCTGCGTCATGAATTTTTTTTGAATACATTCATATTTTCGCTATTTGTATTTCTTTAGGTTGCAAAGTTTTTATTCCGACATTTTCTGTAATTGTTTAAATAAAATTGACGCGTACGGACCCTTTACAATATTTATGCCCGAAAAGATTTAAGTTGTGGTATTTTGTGTTATGACTTCGTGTAACTTGGTAAGTAATTACTAATGTTCCGAAGGACCCTGCTATCTCTGTCTTCAGCCTATACAGGGGTATTAATAAGTCCTTAGCCCGACGAGGAAGGAAACAAGGTACATTCCCCGCATTTTATGGAGCTTGGAGGTTCATTACCACGTTAACAAGAGCCCACCACCTGTCCCTACCCTACCCAAATCAATCCATTCCTCTGCCCATCACACTTTTGACAGGCGCAGCTTGTTTCCTTCCTAGTCGGGCTAAGGAATTATCAGCACTCCGGTATAAGTTAAGAATTAGGGTTCTCTGTAACTAACCGTGTAATAACATAGTCGGGCTAAGGACTTATCAGCACTCCGGTATAAGTTAAGAAGTAGGGTTCTCTGCAACTAACCGTGTCATAACATAGTCGGGCTAAGGACTTATCAGCACTCCGGTATAAGTTAAGAATTAGGGTTCTCTGTAACTAAACGTGTCATAACATAGTCGGGCTAAGGACTTATCAGCACTCCGGTATAAGTTAAGAAGTATGGTTCTCTGTAACTAACCGTGTCATAACATAGTCGGGCTAAGGACTTATCAGCACTCCGGTATAAGTTAAGAAGTAGGGTTCTCTGTAACTAACACACATGACCATAGTCTAAGACGCTCAAATACTCGTATATCTTTGAATTGTTGTTTCATTTGATTTGAAATTTATAAATAAAGATTTAATTTCGAAATTACGTAATACTGGAATATTGTGGTTCTGGTACCACTGTAATTCATGTTAGAATATCACAGCACTTCGTGCATGTTTTCTTAAGAAGCTGAATCTTCTGTGCGTCAGTACACTGTGTTTATGGTGTTATCCCAACGCTACTGTTCTGCGAGATCAAACATTCTTTAGAATAGATTTTTGGATAAAAAAGTTAAAGTGCACATTTGTTTAGGCACTGAGGCTCTGTACAGGCCTTACGGCCCATAGGGGGAGTAGAAGTATAGCTCTACTCTTTCTTGACCACGACACTAGAAGGGGGTGAGGGGTCAGCGTCACGCCCCAGCCGCTTTTTACCACCGGGAAAGACCCGGTACACATTGTACAATAGGCTGGGTGGGTCCCAGGGCCGGTCTGGACAGGTGCGTAAAATCTGGCCCCCACCGAGATTCGATCCCCGGACTGTGCAGCCCGTAGTCAGTCGCTATACCACTGAGCTATCGCGGCCCACAATTTTTTTGATACTCACCGCATCGTTTTTAAAACTGAGATCTCATTGATTTGATACACTGAATGGAATTGTGTATTATCACTGCTTATGCCAATAGAAGGCCTCAAGATGACAAAGATCTAATAATATAAGCAACCAACTAGAGGCAACAATGAACGTTTATTGATAACTTCAACCAGCTCAACACGTTTCGGGCGATAATTTCGCCCATCCTCAGGAGCACTAGACGGTGTTTACAGCTTGTGGTATAATGCACCGACGATGTTGCAGGTTGGCAATATGGAAGAAGTGGAACTGGTTAGGTGCATGGTCGGAGGTATACCTCCGACCATGCACTTTTGTGCCTTCTGGGGTTGGAACTGAGAATGGACGAAAATTTTCAGGTCCACAACGACGGAAGCAGTGTAGTTTGTTGATTTGTTATGCAATAAGCGGAAATATTTTACGTTTCTAAAATTTTAAACAACATTCTCTCTATAATAGCATAGAAAACCAACTAGATGCAACAATAACAATTTATTAGTAATTTCAATCAGCTCAACATGTTTCGGGCGATAATTTCGCCCATCCTCAGGAGCACTAGACTGTGTTTACAGCTTGTGGTATAGTGCACCGATGAAGTTGCCTGCAGGCATCTTCTTCGGTGCACTATAGTAATTGGTAATGTATACCATTGGGAAATTGAACGACAACGAGATCTCGTTGAATTTTAGATTCATGTATCCCGTTTAATGATTCGCACTGTGTAGTCTCCTCAGTTATATATCTTGTGACCTGAAGATTGCCCAGTGCAAGGGCCGAAGCATATCGTCAGCTTAAATAAAGGTTACAACCTAAGGTAGTTGTGTTTTGAACCAAAAGAACCCTCTCTTTAATTGCAAAATATAACACAATGTGGATGATGCATCTAAAGAGTTGTGCGACGATATTAATCTTTTTATAAATATAATTTTGTCGAAGAGATGCGTACCCTCTTCCAACCTGCACCTGGAAAACGAATGCGCTCATGGGACTGCCACAAGGAACAAAAGGAATAGAACGATTCGGGAAGTGAGGCTGATACATTACTAATTAAACACAATGTAAATGTTCAGGAAACAATTTCCTATCAGTCAATAATTTATTAAAATAAATATGACGTCAATGTAATACATGTTTTCGTACTTAACTTATTTTAAATATCGTATAAAAACTAGACAGACAAGGAGGGAGGAGTGTCATGGTACTGGTCTCTGAAACTGCATCGCTACAGGAGGTGGGTTCTACTGGCAAGTTGAATGATTCTAGCTTCCGATATTAAGAACCATGTTAATAACACAGCAAGAAATGGCAAGTGCTCCGATAGTGTCACTGCTGACTAACATCAACACGAAAGCTGTGGATACAAAGCAGACAGTCAGAGCTGACGATTTTACGTGGTTTTGTAGATATTGCACTAAGTGTGAGGTACAGTTTTTTTGCCCCACTAATTTATGAATATGTGCGTACGTTATTTTCATATTTAGTTCCTTATGTCCCCCGAATGCCTCTGCTGATGTGCTATCAGTTTCCGGCTGGTATGGCTGGAATTCGATTTACACATTAGATATCAAAATTGTTCTGAAAACGGAAGATTTTTTTTTAAAACTTTTCCGTGTTGCTTATTTATGTAAAGGTACAGCGGTCCCATTACAGGCCCGAGGTACCCAGAGGATTCCAGGAAGTTAAGGTTGCCAGATTACGTGACAATGACCCAGGATGGTGGTAAGGTCAGCCTTACGCACCGGCCGCTTTTACCCCCAGGAAATAATCCAGGTACTCATTTCAGTTAGAGGCTGAGTCGACCCCAGGGCCATAGTGCGATTGGAAGGATTATGTCAATGAAAAATTCCAATGACACCAACTGGAATCGAACCAGCAACCTCCCGGTTTGTAGTACAGCACCTTAAACACCGTGCTACCGCGGTCCCCCAAGTCACTAATTGTATCTTAGGTTAATTTTGTATTCGTTGCTGAAAGTTGTCACCAAACGTTTACGAAAATAATCGTATTCACATACGGAAGAACAAAGAAGAAGCATACCCAGATTTCAGATCACATGTAAAATTGTGTGAAATATTTTTCACCCATATGCTATTTTATGCCTCACCGAACACGAAATAACACATAAATGTAACAAAGTTGTTATACATCGAATTATTGAAGGTACAGCCCGCAACAGTGTTTTTCAACCGTAGGTCCGTAGACTCCATGTGAGTCCGCGAGCTTGGTAGATTCTACACGGTAGAAACTAAAACTCTTTTCCTTTAGGTTTTCCATAACCTTAATTTTATTTTCATTGCTGCTAGCTAAGTCATTGTTCTGGAAATAAATATTTACACTGACTTAACCTTTTAAAGCCTAGCTGTTTCTTTACTTACCACCAGGTTTAACTTTCAAACATTCTACATGGTGCTCGCTTTGTGTTGAATGTTTTGTACGGATCTGACAACAGACAGCGGCCTTTGCTTTATACATCATTAACTGACTGGTTTTTATAACCGCGGTGGAAAGTGTTTACAGCGCGGTACGGACTGATTTCTTATATAATGCAGATTACGTTTGGTCTTTAAAGGGTTAATAAAGGTTTTACTTTTTAAATATCTTTTAATCTGTAAATATTCTAATTTGAATTTCTAAGGCGAGTTGTGTCTAATGGGTGCGCGAGTTGAAATTAATTTGGGGGATGGTAGTCGGAGAATCAGTAACATTTTTAAAGAGGTACACGTTAACAGACGGCTGAAAAACACTGGCCCACAACTTTGACTTCTTGAAATCCCGTTGTTTTGTTACACATCTTCATTTTGCAGATATATAACGAATATTTCTGCATTACGTTCTCTGAAATTCTATAAAAGAGCTTGTGATTCTTATGAAAATTACTGAAAGGTGTTTCACTCTCGGACAGCGAATGTATGTGGCAGGTTTTGCTTCCTCGAAATCAGTGAGAGTGTAAAAAACTATGTGTTGGTTATGCTTGTGGCATGAACCTTCAAAAAAGTAGAATTTTGATATCGTGTACTGTTCGAATTCCTCGATTTATAACATGTGTTATGTGTAGTACGTTCGGTAATAAACGTTTAGGCTTAAGATTCTTAAGAATGTTTACGAAATGAAGTGAAATGAGGATAGTGTGCATGAAGAAGTGACCAGTCTCTTCACCCTCAATGCAGCAACACTCATGCAATCACTCGCATACTATAGGAACTGTCGAGCTTGGTTAAGTATTCTATATTTTTAATAAATAACTCAAACGGTTGTCTTCTTGTGGAATTAACTGTGTACTGGATAATGTTCTTATCTTAAAACACTCTTAGTTACTTAATGAAGCGCGTGTTACAGCTGCTGCATAGTGTAACGGTCATTCCTGTGTGATGTTTGGACATTATGCCGAAAAACACATCACTTGGTTAAGCGAACAGTTAGTGCATTTTAGTTTGTAATTAATCCGAATTAAAGGCTACAGTTATATGCTGACAGCACACAGAATCGAAGTGAAGTGCCCGGACAATGTCCTTTGCAGAAAATACTTTGATGCAGCAGGTTAACGACGAACGTATCAACAAACCCCCATTTGTCCATGTGGCACAGAGATCTGTTGTAAAGCGTCTCAAATTTATATCACAGTTATGGAACATTCAGTGAAACAAAGAAAGCGACTCTACATCTCTTGAGCATTTTTTTGATGTTGAGTAATTCACAAAGTCTTTGAATCAAATTCAGATCGCGTACTATTCGAGGCTCTAAGAGTCACTCCGATTTTCTCACCGTGTGCTCACTTGCATACAAGAAGTTCATACATCAAATGCGCAGGTCAGTAACGTGACCACTGAAACCCGTAACACAGACAGACGGTCACTCCGTCTTTCACTTTTTTTTTAAAAACACTTTGCACAGTCATTAAATACAGCAAAATTCTTTGGTACTGATTGAAATTTGATCGCATGATGCTCGTTTCATAAGTTTATGGTGTCAAATGAAGCGGGCAAGGAATAAGAATTTCCTTAGGAACACGCGCACTCTTCAACACTGATGTTTGTCCACGTGGTCACCTTCAGCTTTTTGGGATCATGTTCATCTGCATGGAGGACTTGTAGATTAGTGAGTTTATTGGGAGCACAACAAAGTCTGGGAGCACGATCCCGGTTCTGCCTCCTTATGAGGCTCTGTAATAACGCGTGGCGGTTTGCAGGGTTATATCGAGGGGGACATCGCCCTTTGCAGTACCCAGCATCGAAGGTCTTCGGTTCCCAAATGAAGCCGAATTCCTCTAAATCCTTGAACACAACTTCCATTTTATGTCTGCAGCAACGTTTACCGTCCTTTCGACATTGCGTTCCTCGACTCTGATGATCACTATGTAAGGGATCGGAGCTACGTTTCTGTCTAGGGTTTCCTTTCACTTGAATGTCTGCATGGACGTTGAGAACAGGACTGACAGAGCTGTTGCTTCCTTCAGTGTCTTGAGTGACGAGGGTGATACCTCTCCGTACGCATTCGCGACATTCCAATTCCAGTCCAAGGTTACTAGCTCCACCGTTTACCCATGATTCTGCCGCTTTGGTGACTTCAAATTCTGTCCATTTCGGTGCAGAAGTAGCAAGATGAATTTGACGTTGATCGACTAACAGTCTCCCTTCTTTCGGAGCGCGTGGCTTTCCATTATAGTCCATATGGGCTTTTTGGTCTGGCTGAAGAACCTGGTACACCCGCACTTCAACTGTGTTGTCAACACGAGCTGCTTCTTCTGGATGGAGGCCCGATACGAAAAGTCGCAGTGTTGCGTAATCAATGCGAACTTGCTGGCCCCGGCCAACTTCCGGTATGTCAAGAGGGAAGTAGAGCCAGGTGATGGCACCCCGACGATGCCTCGACCCTGCCTTACGTCGGTCTCTTCCATTCGGGTAACCTAGAAACAGACAGAAGGAACCGTCTTAGTACGTAGCATGTATCTGCAGGACACCACGCTGTCTGGAGAGCCTGCTCGCATGCCTCCCTGCTGCGAGGAATGCTGCCAAATGTAGGATACAGGTAGTAAGGGACAGAGGAACCTGATGGAGAAGATTACTTCAGCACTTTCACCATACACCTGTCCCCCTGCCTTTAGCGCTTCTACACATTGCATTCATTCTAACGCAACTCACGGCAGCTTGAAGCCAGTGTCTTTCATGTACCCACAATAATGGTGTCAACACCAATACCGCTTTCTGCATCATACAACAGAAACTGGTGTGGTTGCAAGTTATCCATCAGCTAGATATTTTTAACCATGTTGCACACAAGTCATGCGAATGTTGTTCATTCCAAATTTGACGTGTATTGGACCGTGTATCATCTTGATAACTGAAGCATAAAATCCAACTAGATGCCACTTATTACTTTATTATGCTTATGTTAGGCTCAACATGTTTCGGGCACCATTGTGCCCATCATCAGGAGCTCACGACGATGGCGGTGGTTACCACATAGGCCGTGTGGTTCTCGAGTTGCTGCTGGTTGGAAGTTAAGTGCAGGCAGGATGGATGAGTGTCCGGACCGAAGCCTGTTACAGCTTTCGGTCCGGACACTCATTGGTTGGATTTTATTCTTCAGTTATTGTTCATTCCATTCGAAAATTCCGCATGGACATACTATTTTGCAAGCATACAAACACGGTGCGGGACCTCACGCACTGTGCTATTCGGCACGGGAACCTACTTTTTCTTTGTTATACGTCGTTCGTGTAACTGAATATCAACTCTGTTAGCACAAGAAATATGCGGAGCTATGCATTGAATTGTAGAAAATTGTTGATTTGTTATGTCATTGGCGATGTCATAATAGTTAGAGGCCAGTTGAAATGTGATGGCACACGCGTAGAAACCAGATTTCGTCTTTCGGCGAAACGGACGAGTCCATTGAAATCAGCGGGGGGCGTCAGTTCAGTCGACTACTGGCAGCCGAGGTGTGCGAATCAGCGGTAGTAATGCTGGATACACCATGTTCCGAGGTAGTGTGAAGGGTACTGGCTACCCACTCCATTCGACAGTTTCCCCTTCAATTCCCCTCCCGTGCGTCACCGTGTACCATCACATTTCAGCTGGAGTCTACCGTTCGTTCAACAGATGCGTATGAGGGAGCGAAGTCAATGTACGGAGGGATGACTGGAGAACATGGATTCTTTACCCGGCGAGGTTGGAAAGTTTTATGTTCGCCACCCTGTATATTCCGGCTCTTGCCCTGTTCATTGTGGTCCGGGGGGGGGGGGGCAGTGTTAGGAAAGACTGCAACCACACCTGCACTCCCCAATACGTGTACATCATACACGGCTTAGTCCCTTGTTAAATAATTGCGGAGAAACGTTACATTTCGTTACGTAAGAAATGTACATACAGGTATTAGATTTCAAATACTGGGAGTACCGTACATTAGAATACAAAAGTGATTTAGAAGACAACTTGCAAACATATAACAAAATAAACGGAGCTATACGGAGACATTTTGTAAAACAAATGAACAAAGAAACAAAATTAAGAATTCACAACATTACAGCTAAAGCAGGATTGAAATTTGGAAGTGAAGCTTGGGTACTGAAGAAAAGAGAGGAACAACGTTTAGAAGCAGCACAGAAGAAATTTTTGAGACAATTACTTGGAATAACAAAACTAGATAAAGAGAAGAATCAGTGTATTAGGGGGAAAACGGAAGCACAGAACATAGTAGAGGAAATAAAACAGTACCAGGAAAAGTGGCTAAAATACGTACAGAGGATGGACACAAATAGAAAACCAAAACAAGCACTGCAATGTCAACCAAAAGGACGAAGGAACATAGGACGACCAAGGAAGAAATGGAGGGACCAACTTCATCTTGAGGATTAAGGAACAGGAAACACGCCTAACCCTTCATGAACGTGATGATGATGATGATGATGAAATGTACATTAGAAAAGACGGTGGTTACATAGCTGGAAAAACAGAAATTACAAGTTAAGTTATAGAATATCAGGGCTTTTATCACATAAAATGTAAACAAATATTCATGAAGGAGTTTTACACAAAATACAAACGTAAAGTTTGGAAGGTGTATTGAAATTCTTTATGATATGGCTAAGAACTCAACTGTGCATGTAATTTCATGCGAAGACTGACAGGTGTTCACGCAGTACTGAATTTCTGACGAACAGGCCTGCTGATAGCTTCAGTGCTTCGACTCACCTGACGTTAGTTAGGATGACTGCAAAACATCGCGTGTCCCATAAATTTAGCAGTTAATGCCAGTCTGTCAAACGTTAAGGACAAGCGCCCATTACAAACAGAAAATCCACTGAATGAAACCGGGCATTAAAAGTCATGTAAATAATAAGACACAACGGCGGGAACACGGATTCCTCTGTTTCCTCAGAAGTACCTCCCATGAAGCAGAGCACGGCACGTTACAACTGTTGCTACACTGTGGGTGGACGGGTGGGTGCTGTCCCAAATCAAAGGCTTGCCTTCAAAGGCTGGCAGTGGCAACTCGGTTCTACTGCGTGTTACCAGGCAGCAGACAAAGAGGATGATGGCGATGTGTTCTGATTCATAGGTGAGCAAATAAACTGCAGCTGGCAGTCAACGGGCGAGGCTGTCGGTCGGTCGGTCGGTCGGTCGTTCATGCAGCGCGGAAGGTGAAGAGGCGAGACCGCAAAGAGCACACATCTCATAACATGTCTGTCTAATTATTTTAACGGCCTCGTGATTTGTGTAGGCAGGAGAAAGTAGGAATTTACTATATTTTTGGAAAAACCTGAAGCGTTTATTTTCACTTATTTAAAAGAGGGCATCACGAACTGTTCTAACGCAATGAAAACAAATTGACTAATACACGTCAGCATAACAAATGGTTATTAGAGTATATAGGCTACATGTTTCGACCTGTTAACAGGTCATCATCAGGCCCTCAACAAAGTAAGTCTCAGGTGTTGTTTTAGATTATTACTCAATATCTAAAACAGCACCTGAGACTTACTTTGTTGAGGGCCTGATGATGACCTGTTAACAGGTCGAAACATGTAGCCTATATACTCTAATAAACATTTATTGTGCTGACGTGTATTAGTCAATTTGTGTTTATTGGTTATTTTCACCTTACACGAAGCGTATTCTCGTAAAATGAACATGGAGTTAGAAATTATTTTTTGTACTATGATAAAATAAATAATTAAATAAAATTAAAATAAAATGATTAATTAATTAATTAAAATGACGGAGGTTGAAGGTTACCCGAAATGCCGATAAATTTTAATCCGGCTACACGGCGTCATCCAATAACACAAACGTCTAGATGTTATACGATTTTTTTAAAATCTGGTTAGACTTCGTACCCAAATTTTGTAATAAGACTAAAAATGGAAGTAATTTGATGAAATGCTAATCAATTTAGGTTTAGTGCCCTTCCTAATTCATCCTCCTGTTCATTGGGTATCGGGCCTCTTTCCTGGGAGTAGAGCGTCCCCGGCGTGATGTTGACCCACTCCCCTGTAGCGCCGAGGTTAAGAATGAGTGGAGCTATAACTCTTCTGCCCCTATACGCCTTCATGGCGTATAGGGGGCAACTTTACGTTTTACCTTTCCCAGTCGAAATTACGCCCGGGCACTTGTTACATATGCTAAGACAAAGTCAGACATTTCGTTTTCCTTGAAGACCACAGACAGGGAGAAGGTCCTGCGACCGGTCACCTCGACACAGGTTTTTCTTGGTTTCCCTGTGTCTATAAGCAAATGCTGAGATGGTTCCCAAGATTCCAAGTTGCCACTACATGCTTCTCATGTAGCCCTCC
>Ga0131853_10018238_pt1 | contig 12770 bp, 9 predicted proteins | sample TergutLab28metaG_FD_92764 | JGI IMG/M metagenome (GOLD analysis project Ga0131853, IMG submission 92764) | Labiotermes labralis P1 segment gut microbial communities from Petit-Saut dam, French Guiana - Lab288 P1 (version 2) (version 2) | ecosystem: Host-associated > Arthropoda: Insects >...
AGAGGCTGTGTAATGCAATTTTGACCCCTTGATGATGAGCACATGGTGCTCGAAACATGTAGAGGCATGAAATAAACTTACTGTAAAACAAAAGTTTTGTGCATCAAGTTGGTTAATTACTGATATAAATATACTGAGATGCACGGTCAGCGAAACGTCAAAAAAAATCGCTCTAACATGTTTCGGTCCTAAGCTCATCTTCAGGGAGCCACACTGTTCCTTGCTAAAGCTACATTTTTAAAAACACTCATTCATTAATTTCCTTATATTGACTTGGTGCTGTGGCAGCATGTCGTATTGTTTAAGAGTACGCTGCTGAGAATGCGCCTGCTTATGGGTGTGTGTCCTGTGTTATGTTGCGTTAGAGACTCACGCAACATAACACACGACACACACCCATACTCCGGCTCATTCTCAGCAACGTACTCTTACACAATACGACATGCTGCCACAGCATCCTGTTAATATAAGGAAATTAATCAATGAGTGTTTTTAAAAATGTGGCTTTAGCAAGGAACAGTGTGGCTCCCTGAAGATGAGCTTAGGACCGAAACATGTTAGAGCGATTTTAAGTGTTTTAATGTGAAATTTTATGTATGCGCATTAGTTGTTGTGCTAATTAAATTGAGAGAACTTGTGTTAGCTAATACTGGTCTGGAACAAAGATGGGCAATTTATTTTCATCCGAAAGCTTTGTGGAACCCTTCTGAAGCGAACAGATGTGTCTCTGCTTATAAATCTTATGTGGCCACGTAAATACACTGCATACGTAATCGGCAAATGTAAAATATGAAGCTTACAATTAATTCGGACAAGTTGTCCTAAATTGTGACTGGTGTTTGAAAAGTGTTAAGATATAATGTAATAGCATGTAGAGTTGGCTTCACTGCATTGTACCTCCAGGGCAACATATCGATATGTATTTACAGCTGTACAGTATTTGCGATTGGGTGATCTCACTGACACAGCGTAGGTGAGAGTGGAAACTGACAAACGAGTGCATCATTAATCCTAATAAGAGTCGAACATCTTTCCGGACAGCACTTTTCAACTAAGCTGGACGAAGTAGAAACCACTCTGTTTGGTGTCAGTTAACAGCAGTGCATGGTAGCGGCGCGCAAAGACTAGAAACGCTAGGATATTAGACCGTGGGTTCAAATCCCTGTGATGCAATTCGTGCTTTTGAATATTTGTGTTATTATGTGACAGTGCAGCATTGCACTAGGCGAATCCTTCATTCATGTAGATATATTCCTGTATAATTAATATTTACGACTAGGGTAGGGGCTGGCCACCCGGAGTTCGAATCCAGGTAAAGGAATCATTTCTGTCTTCGCCAAAGCGGCCAGAAATGCTCTACTCAATACATATCAGAGCCATTTCCCAGACGTAAAGCGGCTGTAGCGTGAATATGGCCAATCACCATTATATAGTCCCAACTTAAGAATGAGTGGAGATTTACTTCCACTCCCCGTCTTCATGGCGTGGACAGACACAACTGTACTTTTATCAGTAACACTTCTGAAACCCTGCTAGTGCAAGGAATCATAATTCGAAACTGGATGCAGCTCCCAGAACAAGAACTCGGTAACCAAGTAACCCCAAAATTCAGTCCCATTTTAGTGAGTTTTTGTTATCACGTTTGTTTCTGTTTTTGCCACTTAGTAAGTTTTGAACCACTTGATGGATTTCCGTTTCTCTTGTTATTATCACCGTTCCACTAGAGGTCACTCAATGTTTGTCGTTTTTACTTTAATAATAATAATACCAACATGGTGTGGGCCGGGTAGCTCAGTCGGTATAGCGACTGAGCTACGGACTGGACGGTCCGGGATCGAATGCCGGTAGGGACGAGATTTTCCGCCCGTCCAGACAGGCCCTGTGGTCCAGCCAGCCTCCTGTAAAATGGGTACCGGGTCTTTCCTGGGGGTAAAGTGCGGCCGGGGCGTGCTACTGACCACTTACACCCTTATAGTGTCGCGGTCATGGAAGAGTAGAGCTATACCTCTACCCACCCTCTGGGCCACACCGGGCCTGTAACGGGATCACTTTACCTTTTTACTTTTTTTTAATACCAACATGGCGGCCGTGTGAAATGTTGATATTTGGTCGAGACCGCAACCCCTGATGTTGGATGAATGTCTGGTGCTGTAGACCACAATGTACAGATTACAAACAATGAAAAGGCAACCGCAAAAGTTAATCGCCAGTTTCATGGGTATTAGTGACAAGATACTGTAGTGAAAGTGCCTAGTTGTCTTCGTGCCGCCATGAAGCCATACAATACTGGAGATATGCATGGCTCCACCCATTCTTATACTCGGCAACGGACAACAGTGAGTGGACAACTTCACGCTCCGACCACTGTATCCCTAGGGAAATATCTCACGATTTCTATTCAATATGAATCTGAGTCAAATTACAGAGCCGGTCTGCATGCTTTGGAGAAGAAAATAATATCTTAATTCTGCCGGGAATCAAATCACGATATGCCGATTCCCGATCCGTAACCTATACACTATACCGACTGAGCTTTTTCGATTGCTAAAGTATTGCAGCTGGTCATATAAAATTGTGTAGAGTTATAGGTCATAAACCTATCAAAAATAATGTTGCACACTTTCCGTACTGCAACGTACAAAAAAAACTGGAACATTTTAGTGCTTAAAGTTATACAATGATATTTTAACACAGTCGCAATGCGTATTGAAAACTAAGCCTTACGAGGTCTTCCCAGAATTTCCTGTTATATAAAATGTGAACAAAAATTGTCAAGGGTGCAAAAGTTTCATAATTCTTTGGATTGCTGCAATGCAACATACCGTTTTGCGAAACTTAATAAAACCGACCTTCCTGTGTTAGGAGTAAGCGAAACTTGTGGATGAAAAGAATCAGTGCTGAGTCCTTGTTCTAGAAGCCACAAAGGGCGCGGAAAATGGATTAAAACCCGAGCCACTGCCAGCAGAAGAAAACGGCGTAGAGAAGGAAGTGGTGCCAAAACCGAGCCGCTTGTTTGTGCTAATTAGCGGGTCCGCCAGAACGGACTTAGGGAAGAGCAGCGACAGAGGAGGTAATGTTTAATGTTTAATGTTTAAGCAAGGCGTACTTTAAAACTCTAATTGTTCTGTACGCTGCTGTCTTGCCTTGGGCATCCTAACATAAAATACAAGTTTTTACTGCATTTCTAATGTTTCAAGACATTGGGTTAAAGTTAAGAAAAGGCATTACCTGCAGTCGAGACGCTACGTAAAGACGTGAGTTTCGTCTCCTGTCAGGTGGCTAATCTGCGCTTTATTTCGCAAAAAATTACATGGCACGTAAAGCCTTTCTTTCGATGCACAAACTAGCCGTATTTAATTTCGTGTATTATTAGTTTCGCATCGAAGTTTGCATAACTTATAGAATTCTGTGATATAAAATTGATATTAGAGTACAGACGAAGGGTGCAGGAGTATCGTGGGAGAGTAAAATTAAGATTCAAGTTTTGCGTGATGTTAGGCCTTGTCGACTGGTAGGCCCTATTGCCTTTATCTTCCGGATCAAGCAGCCTTTGACCCTGAACTTAAACGCAATAGAAAGATAACAATTATAATATGTATCTATAAACCAGTACATAAAAAATTTGTAATGCGTGTTTAGGTGTTCCTGTAAATATCCACATAAAGTATTTATCTGTCGGCCGTGTTGACACACCTCGCATTATGATAAGAATGATGGCCTTGTGGGCTGTCATTTATCTGTGTCTTACAGTTACGCCACTCCTAAAAAGTTAGAATTACCTTCTGTACCGTACCGCGTCGTTGTCTGTTGTGTCCATAGGACGACAGACTTCTGGAAGAGAAAGCTCTAAACGTGGCTGTAATAATTAGAACATTCAGTAAAACTCAGTACTTGTTCAGTAACTTCCTGACTCGGCAGCACAAATGCCAATTACAAAGCCAACACATATCGACTTACACACGAAAAAGAACACGTAAGAAGAACAATAATTCATGTGCTTCTGATGTTTATTGGACCGTGCATCATTGTGATAACTGAAGAATAAAAAACCAACTAGATGTCACTTGCTATTTTATTGTATTTCTTATAGGCTCAACATGTTTCGGGCATTACTATGCCCATCATCAGGAGCTCGCGACAATGATGTTAATTACCATATTGGTCGTTCCGTTCTTGGTTTGCTGTATGTTGGAGGTTAGGTGCGGTTAGGCTGGAGTGGTGTCCGGGTTGCAGGCTCAAGCTTTAGCCTGCAGCCCGGACACCACTCCAGCCTAACCGCACCTAACCTCCAACATAGAGCAAACCAAGAACGAAACGACCAATGTGGTAATCAACATTACAGAAGCGAGCTCCTGATGATGGGCATAGTAATGCCCGAAACATGTTGAAACTATAAGAAATACAATAAAATAGCAAGTGGTATCTAGTTGGTTTTTTATCCTTCAGTTAATTCAAGTGCTGTTTTAACAGCCCTGAATCATTCCATCGCATCGAATTACATCACCCGCTTACTTATGCACGTGTCGACTCGGTAAGCGTGAAATTTGAAGGATTGGATATTCATGTTACATTACAGCAAATAGTACTAAAACTAACGAAAACTACTGCTGAATGAAAAGGAAATACAAATCAGTTAGCGTAAAGTTGTATCTAACACAAAATCCGTTTTAAAGTGGTGCTAGTAAAGTAAACGTACAGTAAATAATATAATAATTATAATTATTATCTTTTGTAGATTTTAATAACCATCCTGAAATTAAAACAAACTGCATTTCTTTCAGTAGCTTCTTATTCAATAGATCTCGAAGATGTCGAAATGCTCTAAGTAGCTTTTCGTATTTTGGTTGTTGTGACGACGCAAAATTTGTGTTGCTGCAGAATGGTGGATAGCCTTATATTAAAGCTTACACGTAAACAAGGGTTTAAAAACACAAAACGACAATCGTAGGTACAATAGAAGTCTATATTTCCAAGTTCCATATTAATTTCTTGTATGACGAAGAGTTTTTGAGAAAAAATACTCAAGAAATTTTAGCCTTATATGAATTGAAAAGTATACCCATTTGCCCAATGTCTACTATATTTACTTCGCCCAGCCATTTTTTATAAGCACATCCCTCAACTGAATAATTAAATGTGTGCACATATACTTGAGAAGACAGAAGAAGGAAATAAGGTAGGGTACAAATATGCAAGCAATGGAATGCAGAATTTCTTAAAGAGGATTGTGAAATTTCAGGTCCCCATCAAGACAAGGAGATTATTAGCATCTCAAGAACAGCTGGTCCAAGAAGTTAATGTTAGTTGCTAGCTACAGACCCCAACAATAATATGATGCCTTTTCTGTTTTCAGGACCAGCAGAAATACAAGGCAATCTGCAATTCCCTGTAGCTGTAAGCGACCAGCCTGATGGAGACCCCCGTTTGAAAAGATCCCCTCACGGGCATTTCAAAGGATGTTTCACTTGTGGATATGGAGGTGGTGGTTACTACCCTCCACCACATTACGTGCAACCAGTTTATGCGAAACCGGTCTACGTGCAACCAGTTTACGTCAAACCTGTCGTATATTCAGAACCGATTTATTCAAAACCAGTTTATTCACAGCCATATCATGGCTCAGGTTGTTCCACCTGTGGACAATGGGGCGATGGGAGCGGCTCTTTCTCTTATAGCCAGAGTTCGGCTTCTAGTTCCGGTTGGGGCCACGGGTGAGTCTATACCTTACAGGAGAAATGAAGGGTAAGATATATAAAATTTTGTTTGGAAAATCACAGAGGAAGGGGGTTACTTGGAAGGATAATATACAAATGTATTTTACAAAAATACAAAAACAGCACCCTAAGTAACGGCGTAACAACTCATTCAGGCGGCAGTCCACGTCATCTCTAGCTATGACTTCCACAGAAAAACCTTCAATTCTTACGTTCATATATATTACAGTCCTGTAGGGACAATACAATATCACACTTTCACTGAAACATCTTCAGTGATTTCGTCTGCAAAATACGAATTTACAGTGACGATGGAAATATAGGTGGGCACCTCGTTTATGCTTCATGAGGACTGCCACCTGACACAAGTGTAATCAGGTACTAACCCGAAGCTTCAATACTTCTAGAATATGATGCTCTATTTAGATTGCAAGAAAGTTTTTTTTAATGTTTTGCTGACCGTGCATCTCAGTATAATCTTAGCGATTGACCAACTTAATGCACAAATTCTCTTTTTATAATAAGTTTATTATATTCCTCTACATGTTTCGAACACTGTTGTTCTCATTATCAGGAGGTCAAATTGTATTATACAGTATCTTGTATCGTTACACTCTGTAGGTGACCGTCCGGTGCGCACCGGACGGCCACCTACAGAGTGTAACGATACAAGATACTGTATAATACAATTTGACCTCCTGATAATGAGAACAACAGTGTTCGAAACATGTAGAGGAATACAATAAACTTATTATAAAACAAGAATTTGTGCATTAAGTTGGTCAGTCGCTAAAATTATGCAAGAAAGTGATAATTGAAATAATAAAATACTCCGAAACGTCGAAAAATATTCACCGACGACAACAGGGCCATATCTTAGAAGACTCGGACCTTCATCAACAACGCGCGAGAATATCTAATTCCAAAACTGAACATTCTCTTATCACTCACAAACAAAGTGACTTCATGCACGCAGACACAAACATTGTGACGTGTAGACTGGGTATATAGGCTTACAGAAGTTTCAAATATCATATTGATGATTCACTCTAAACTTTGCTTTTCTTTCTGTTTGCAGAAAGAAATAACCTCTGCTGCCAGTAACGTGTGTGTAGTGGGATTCCAGGCTTCAGCTAGCTGAGGACGTTTTTGACTACTTCAGATCTCCGCAGACGGGTATTAATCAAATGCCATGAACTAATATTCTAGGGAGCAAAGGGAATAATTCTCAGTCTTTCTCCTCCGACTCCTTTCCTTCCCCATACTCTTATAGTTATTGTTATTTTTATTACTCTCGTCCTTCTCATTGTTCCTTTCCTACATATTATCGTGCCACGTCACGGTTTTCTTGAACACTAACAATTATGATGTGACACCTGTGACATAGAATCCTGTGGTAAAGGCATCAGGGTAAAACAATGCCACGAATAATGTCGAATACAGTAAGAGTTACCATGATAAGATTGCATTTCTGTTATACATGTAACTTTGTCAGCAATATGTTCAAGAGGTAATTGTCACGAGAATTTGCAAAATAAAGCTAAATAACTACATGATGGAGTATCGTCCTTGAGTAGTCAATTGTTATTAAAATGTTCAAGAATTTGCTTATTTTAGTGAACCAAAATTATACAAATGTTTAAACTTTTGACGCCTAATGTCAACTATTGTGGTCGTACAGCACCGCTAACCTCTAAAGTTGCATTTTATATATTTATTCAACAAATATAGGTACTGAATATTTTAAACACGGTATATACTCTCCGTTTTTTTCTATTCAAAATGCAGTTTGTTTCATAATTCGAACATATTTGGTTCCTGTATTATTCACATTTTATATACAGGGTGTGCAAAAATTAAAAAAATAATTCCGGCGCCAAAAGTTTAAAAAACCCATACCTTAGGTCATATTACAAAAAACCTCAATCCAGTACGCATATTAAATACCATTTCAATAAAATCCATTTTAATACTTCTCCCGCTGTAAGATCAGACAAATAATCTTAAGTTTCCCGAAGAAGACGTGCAGTTTCTTCTCCAGGTTCCGCTCTGATAATGATGATGATGATGACTATTGAACAAGAGGGGGCAAGAATGTGGAATATGGCATGCAAGTAACTGACAAGCACATCTCAGTATCTTGTACGAAATGTCTGCAAACGGAAAATTATAAACTTAGTGACTGTGCGAATTTTTGAGATTATATCCAACAAAATTAAAGGAGACAGTCTGTACCTGAATACAAAATTGTTCAAACAAAACTTCTGTAACTACATTACTAGATCTGCAGGGCAAAACGTCTGTACAATAAAAATATAAAAGGTGCCTTGTAATTAAATATCAAAATTCTACTCCGCCAGCGGCCGCTCGGTCAAAGGCGTGGGTCTGCGGCCGCTTGCTTGCTGGGATTGTGGGTTCGAATCCCACCGGATCATGGAAGTCTTGTCTCTCGAGAATGTTGTGTCTTGAAAGCTATCTGAGTCGGGCTTATCACTCGTCCAGAGGAGTCCTACCGTGTATGGTGTCTCCAAGGGTGATGGTGAAGCCTTGATAATTAGGAAGCCCTGGCCCACTAGGGGCTGTTGCACCATAAAAAAAATTCTTCCATGCGCAAGTTCTGAAAGAAATATTATTACATCTCCACGTTCTATTGTTCTACCTTTAAGGCAGATCAAAAGTGTACATGCTGATACCATTGCTCTAAATCGCTACCATTTTCACAAGTCCATGTTCTGTGTGGCTGAACCTACATTATACTGCGCAACCTCAACATGGCGACCTGCTGGATCAGGTAATGCAGCCGCTGCGTGGAGGCGTATTTACAGCCGTTGTATGTGATCGCGACTTCCGGATGTTTACTTCATCAACTGCATTGTGTGTGTGTGTGTGTGTGTGTGTGTGTCCTTCACGAACATTTCGTCATACTTTTCATTCCACTTTTCTTATGCACATGTGTCTTTTTAGTTCTGTTGTTTGTTACTGTTAGGCGTTTCTGTATAAGTGCGGAGGAATGAAATGTCGGATCACTTTGCAAAAAAATTAATGATACCGCAAAACATGATCAATGAAGGCAAAGACCTCGGAATCTGAACTCAGTATTTTATCCAAGATTTTATTTTCTTTAGGCGAACACTACTCTGTAAGAGTAACAGCGCAATCCATATCTGGAAATTCTTGGTAAATATTTTGTGCAAAGGAACCGATACATTGAAGGGAAAAACTTTTGTGATTATCTGCATTACGCACACGTTTATTAGATCTGAATACACTTCTTCTAGACGCAACAGGAAAATTATTTAAACCGGAAATAATGGCCTATTTAATATTATCAACATAAATAACCAAATTTATAATTCTACTATTAACTGTTCCTTTTAAAGTCATTGACGTCTAGTGTGTGACGTCATTTACTTTTGTAGGTAGGCATACATATTTCGGACAATATGCTACCTCACTGTTCAGGACAGAAGATTCTTTTACCCTGAATGTGGAGATAGCCCGTTTCTCTCACACGCTGGTACCTTTCTTTAAAAAAAAAAAAAAGCATCACATCGCAGACCTCAGTATCCTTTCCACACTACTGGAATAGCCTCACATTTCATAAAATCGTGTCCCAGTTTTATATAACTTTATCGTTTATTCGTTTTCCTTCAAACCTACTGTGCTTCAGAAATTGTTTCCGTTTCTTCTTTAGGAATCGCGGAACCTAATCCGAAAGACCCGTTTGAAAAATCCAGTCTATCACTGGATGTAAATTACAGAGATCAGCTTGGCCGGTTATCACTTGTATTACAGAAAGTATTTGTTATCCCCTGACTACTCGCCTTAGAGCGGACGATATCAGTGCTGCACAGTGCCGCCCACACTGCAGTGCTCCTTTTCGGCAATCATATAGCCTGACTGCAGATAACAAACTTAGGACTGCGGCGTGAAGATGTTAACTGGATATGTTGCGAGGCTTTGGTGGTGAAACTTCGAGTTTCATACAAATGGAGTTTCTTTGATGAGATAACAAGCGTTTGTAGTGCTTGTTATGGACATTAAGCATAAATGGACTAGTATTTGCGCTCTGAAAAGAGAGGTCACTACTATGTGACAGTTTAGGATGGCACCGCAGTGATCTAGACCAGGACTGGCCAACTTAAAAACACATGAGAGCCATGCATTTCCTAATGACTTGCTTCAGGGCCGCACACTTCCATGATCCGGCGGGATTCGAACCCGCAATCCCAGCAAGCGAGCGGTCGCAGACCCACGCCTTTGACCGAGCCGCCGCTGGCAGGGTGGAATACGCATATTTAATTGCAAGGCACCTTTTATATTTTTATTGTAGAGACTTTTCGCCCTGCAGATCTAGTGATGTAGTCATAGACGTACGTGTGTGTATGTGTGTGTGTGTTTGTGTGTATGTGTGTTTGTGTGTATGTGTGTATGTGTGTGTGTGTGTATGTGCGTGTGTGTATGTGTGTATGTGCGTGTGTGTGTGTATTTTGTGTGTATGTGTGTGTATGTACGTGTGTGTATGTGTATGTGTGTATGTATGTTTGTGTGTGTGTGTGTGTGTGCGTGTGTGTGTATGTGTATTTGTGTGTGTGTATGTGTGTTTGTATGTATGTGTGTATGTGTGTGTGTGTATTTGTGTGTGTGTATGTGTATGTGTGTGTATGTGTGTGTATGTGTGTGTGTGTTTGTATGTGTGTGTATATGTGTGTGTATGTGTGTGTGTATGTGTGTTTGTGTGTGTGTGCGTGTGTGTGTGTATGTGTGTGTGTGTATTTGTGTGTGTATGTGTGTGTATGTTTGTGTATGTGTGTTTGTGTGTGTGCGTATGTGTGTGTGTATGTTTGTGTGTGCGTGTGTATGTATGTGTATGTGTGTGTGTGTGTGTAAACTAAATTCTATATATAAGAAATTAGTTTATTGTTTACTTTCTTAAAAATGATGCGTTATACGTCTATACATTTCCTGTTCTTATAAAGTTACCATACTATGTCCTGCAGACCTGTTATATTTGGATTATTACATTGTATTATTGACAATATTCAGATGACCGAGGACAGCATGTTGGTCACATTTGATTTAGACCGTGGGTCTCTGAAGCTTGTTTCTTAAAAAAAGAAGAAGTTTGAAGGAGGACGAACAAATCCTTTTCTCGCAGTAAAACGATAACACAATTTTTGGAAAGAGCATCAGGAATGTTGCAATATTTTCAGTGATTTAGTTGGACTTGGATGAAATTTTCACACTCAAAAAAAAAAATTCGCCCATTACAGCCTATGTTCTGTAGTGTAGGGCGCCATCTTAATATCGACATCTGTTACGCTAAACTTCCAGCATTACCTCAGGCAAGCATACGACCAACATAGCAAATAGTTTTAAGTGTTTTTTTAGGATCAAGATAACTTTGTTGTCCCCAGAGACAATCACCTATTCTGGAGCCCACCCAGTCCCCTATTCAATGGATATCTGGATTTCTGTCCAAAGAGGTAAAGCGGCGGAGACTTGAACCTGACCACATATCTTCAACCAGTGCCGAGTTTGGGAATGAATGGATGAATCTATAACGCCATTATCCTTATGCCTTAAAGACGTGAGCACAGAGAAGTTTACCTTGACGCTAATAAGGAAATTAAACATTACAGCAGTCAGTCTTTTTCTGAACATTGCTTGTCCATATTAAGTGTACACGAGGAATTCATTCCGCGTTTGTTTGGTAACAAGAATCAAAATGCTTCCGGCCTTTTGTATAGAATAATTTGTACAAATCCTAGTGGCATGGGCCTAGTCAGTTTCCACCTTTGCTCAACACGAAAGTTTCGCTGATTTTTTAAAGTGACGAGAGAGCTAATGTATTCTTTCTAAAATTAGTTAACTTGCCTGGAAAAACTACGGTGAATCTGTGAGACATGAGAGATGTCGGCCTGCTTTTAAATTAACTGTTTAATTCGTAACATAAGATTTGTATGCACATGCAGTATGCTAATAAAAATGATATTTCAAAGTACTAGAGTTTCAATTGTCAAAAATACGTGGGCTCAGCCGGGATTTGAACCCGGGACCTCCTGCACCCAAAGCAGGAATCATACCCCTAGACCACTGAGCCGTCGTAAGTAATGCCACTTAGGCCACTCATGTCAATTATCTCTCTGCTTCGTATTATGCTTATCTTGTAACGCCATTCTGCTGTATTTTTAAAGCAATGTACGTGATTAATATGTTATTGAATGGTTACTGCAATGTGTGAAAGTGGGACCTCTTGATGGGAAAAAATATCGGCAGAGGAGAGTTGCCTCTGAACGATGTAAAGAAAGTTTCACCACATACATATTTCTGGCGATTGTGTTGGTGCATTGTTCATGATTATTACTTTGGAAGCTGCCTGGGGGTTTTCGAACACGACGAAGTTTGGAACATTGGACACTACCTGGTACTCATTGGTTATCCTCAGCCTTTGATCGACTGTGTTTGCAACAATCTGGCGGATAGAATCCAGCGTAAGGTAGAAAAACACTTCTTGTCAATGAGATCATGCCCTTAGATTTCAAAACTATATATGCCCAGAATAATTCGTTTGTTAACATTAGACAAGATAGGAATCTTCAGGATACGAGGCGCTTTGTCATCATAATCCTGGAGCATGCGGAAGGAGCTGCATTATTTAAACAGTTAGACTGTTTGGATTTCATCTCACGAAAGGCAGACAAAAAAAGTTTCCTGCATAGGAGGTTTACGGAAAGTCAAAACCATCCGACATGTGTATGATGAAGGTGACGGTATACCTAAATTTGGAAGCATCTGTGTTGCGTAGATCCACACGAACAAATATGAATGGGCCCACATGGCTGGAGTGACTTAATGAGCCAGCCTAGAGATCCCTCATTCGACGTTCGCTCTTCACTGAGAACAGCAAGTTAAGGCTAGATATGTGTAACCTGCCTCATTTTTGTGTATGTTTCTCTCCCCCCCCCCCCCAACCTGCTCCATCCCCTATTTCCTTAAACAACGGCCCCGAAACCTGATAGGGCCCTATATTTCTTTCCAAAACGACCGCGAAAA
>Ga0131853_10018240_pt1 | contig 12770 bp, 10 predicted proteins | sample TergutLab28metaG_FD_92764 | JGI IMG/M metagenome (GOLD analysis project Ga0131853, IMG submission 92764) | Labiotermes labralis P1 segment gut microbial communities from Petit-Saut dam, French Guiana - Lab288 P1 (version 2) (version 2) | ecosystem: Host-associated > Arthropoda: Insects >...
CCGGGAATTTCCAGGACATCCATCCCCAAGAACGCACCAACTCCTTTATATAACCCCCCGCCAGCGATGCAACATGCGGTCATCCCGTATTTTACCTGGAAGCTGGACATTGCTGGGGCAACCCCCGCCCCACGGACAAGGATATAGTTCGCAGGCAGTTGCCCATCGTCTGCCCTCTTCTTATTTGCTGGCATTGCATTTAGTATCTCGTAGGCCTGTTTGTGGAATTTGTTCAGAACGGATGCGGTGAATTTTGCCTCGGGTGAATTGTCCAGAGGCTTGACCTCAAGAACTTTCATATTAATATCCCCTGGGTCACATGTCGAAATCTCACTGGATAGGCCTTTGCCCCTCATAATAACACCTGCCCTGTACGCCGTTCCTGGAGCGATAATAAATTTAACTCCGTCAATTTCAATTCCATCAATTGCCGCTGCAAATTCATCGACAGCTTTAATTCGTCCCGCCCGCCTGTCCAAAACAGTTAAATCGTCCCCCACCGTTGCGAAATTCCCACGAAAGGCAATGTCCCCTTGTTGCAACGGCATGCCCAAGCCCGCGACCTCGATTGGGCCTCTGCCAGTATAATAGGTTTCCATAGGATAGCCGAAAATCGCCAAGTGGGCAACATCACTGCCCGGTTTCACCCCCCTGCCCAAGGTGTACATCAATCCGTTCTCGGACCCCTTCGCCATCTTGTCCAGGTTCGGTGTCTTTGCCGCCTCCAGCGGAGTCAGATTCCCCAACTCCTTTATCGGTCTGTCCCCCAGACCGTCCAGTATCACCAATATCGCCTTGTTTAACATTTTCTTCCTCCTTAACGACTAGTAAAGCACTTTCCTTGCTCTTTGTCACCTGTTTCCCACCGCCCTTGGACTTTTGCTGCTGGGAGACTTCTGGCTGTTTAATTTTCTTAATTTCTCTTTGATATATTTCATATATAGTTGCAGTATCCAGCTCTTCAGGTAATTCCTCGTTATCCGCAGTCAGATATTTCAAAATTTCATCGACAATTTCAGAATATGCCGCATCAAATGCCGCCCTAAACTTTGGACTGTCATCGTTTAGTTTTAATTCCGCCGCCAATTCCTCAAGAAGATTTCCCATAGCCACCTCCTAAATCTCTCGCCGGTTCGCTATTGCCGAGCCTAAAGTTACTTCATCCGCATATTCTAAATTAGTTCCCAAGGACAATCCCTGAGCCAAACGAGTAACCTTGACCCCACTTGGCTTCAACAAAGATGCAATGTAATTCGCCGTTGCCTCGCCCTCTACATCTGGATTGGTTGCGATAAGGACCTCTGATGTTCCTTCGTCGCGAACACGAATTATAAGGGACTTAAGATTTATATCGTTCGGGCCTTTTTTGTCCAGCGGCGAAATCACGCCATGCAGAACATGATAAGTACCATTAAAAGAATTTGACTTCTCAATCGCAATAACATCACGAGGGTCCTTCACAACACAGATTATTGATTTCCCTCCCCGCTGCTGACAAATATTGCATTTGCCTGTTTCTGCGAAATTTGCACAAGTTTCACAGAGTTTGACTTTTTCCCTAACGGATTTAACCGCATTTAAAAACCCATCGACAAAGTCCTTGTCTGCCTCGATAATTTTGTACGCATATCTTTCCGCGGTTTTATAACCTACACCAGGAAGGCGGGTAAAATAATTTATCAAAGCGTTAATGCAATCAAGGTTTTTCACGACTGAGTTTAACATATTAAGTTGACAAGGGGCAAGGAATTGTTCTAGTGTTAATAAGGAGGTAATTAATGTCATACAAAACGCAAGAGGTAGTATTAAAAATGGGTAGAGTAATTAAAGAGCACAAGACCATTTTTCAAGGGATGGTGGATGACGGAGTAAGCCTTGTCCCAAACTTCCCGACAAAATACACAGTGGAATTGGACGGAGTGGAACAAAAATTAACCGCTATTAATCAACGATTCCCAGAGAACGGACCGATCTCAATCATGACACCAGAGGGTGGCAAGTCCGAAATCCTGTTCGACGCCCTGGATGTCAGTGGTGCGATTCCTATTCTGGATCTTGCCCAACATCAGGTGGATGGATTGCGAGCCACTCGTTACATTAAAAAATTCAAATTGTTCGGCGGAGACAAGAAAATTCGCAAAGAAATGGAGGCGGGGCGGGCCGGAACAAGGGCGGACGGCCTGATTCTGAAACGAGAAGCAGGCATGACAAGCCAAGTTATGAGCAAGGTAACGCAACATTTCAACCTGTTGCTTCTTGTCCGTGATGGCAGTGAATACTTTCTGACAACGGCAAAGCACAAAGTTTCTTATAGCATGAGGAACACAATGGAATTCGCGGACAAGGCCGTCCAGACATGCGTTGGCCAAGGGATTGATGTTGTTTATGATCCAAACAATCGTTCATGTGCAATCATTGAACTAAAGAATTAAAGAAGTTTTTTCATCTCACTTTTGTACGCCTCTACCCCTGGCTGGTCAAATGGGTTGACATCCAGCAAGGCACAGTACCGTACGCAGGCATCCATCATTAGTTGCATCAAACCGCCCAAGTGGAATTCGTCCAATTTTTCGATACCAATCTCGATTATAGGTATTTCTCCATTGGTATGTGCCTTGAATGTGGCATCATAAACTGCCTTGTTAACTTTGCCAAATCGAGGACAATCGTCAAGGTCTTTGAATTTAATGAAAGTTTCTACGAGATTTCTTTTGCCATCCTGAACCATCTGACCAAGGGAATGCAGATCGCGTGGATAAATTGCCGTGGACGAAAAAATTCCAGTGCCATCTTTACCACATGATTCATTGAATAATTGGCAAAGCCACGCCCCTAGGGCCTCTAGTCTCTTTTGGAAGAACACAAATAAGTTGATATCGCATTTTTGCAAATCCTGACCCATTGTGTGTCGGTGTAGGGTTTTTCCAAAATGGTCTTCGAGAGACCCAAACGGGCTCTTTCGAAAAGTTAATGCAGAATTCTTGCCGCCGTCGAAGAACTTCCCCACATCCAGGCCAGCCACCGCAATTGGTAAAAGACCAGCCGGAGTAAATACGCTGTAGCGACCGCCGATATCTTTTGGAATATAATAGGTCTTCCAGCCGTTCTTTTTTGCCGTTTGATATAATTCACCCTCTCCCTCGGTAGTTGTTGCGATTATGCGATTCTTAAGCTCCTCTTTGGTATATTTTTTCTTCATGAGTTTAAGCAAGTATTCGAAAACCAACTTGGGTTCCAGGGTTCCACCGCTTTTGCTAATGTAATTAATATAAAAGCTGTACTTGCTTTGCATCATTTCATTAAGATGCTCCATAAGTGAACCATCAAGCTCGTCGCCGATGAACCTGATTATTGGATATGTTCCGCTTTTGCGTACACGATTTCCTAAGGCATCAACAACCGCTTTTGCCCCGTTAAGGCTGCCACCTGTGCCGATTACTATAAAAAAAGCCATCTCGTCGTCGCGGATTTGTTCTGCGTGTTCAATTATTTCATCTAACATGAATCTATTTTAGCACGAAGCACCTTCTCTGACAAGAAAGTTGAGCCATATTGACACTGATACAAAATAATGATATACTCATTAGATGTGCAAACAGGATGAAGAAATTAAGAGGCTTGCATTCTTGGCAATTAACATATACAAATCAGATATATTCGTAACCGATGAGATGGCACTCAGTCGCCTTAATGCTACACCCAATAACCAGCAAGTCAAATTCACAGACATTTACGATATACATGGCTCTATAATAATCAGGAGCTCTGACCAAGCACCAACTTTTGATAAATTGCAAGCAAGAGAAATCATCAATTCGCCAGAGGATTATTCCAGTCTAACACTTGGAGAAAGACTAAATGTTATGCAGGCTAGGGCTGAATCTATCTCTGATGTCCTTGATATTGAACCACCAGAAATTATGGGTTTTATATCAAAGAATTCCACTGCGGTGATGAGGCACCACACCAACCAAATACTATTATCATTTACTCAACCTTTGAAATCAGCCCTGATCTCAAAGGTAAGATCTCTTACAGCCCCAAAGCTTGCGAAATCTCTCTTGGGTCGCTCTGTAAGAATATTAACACCTGATCTACAAGTGTTATTGTCACCCAAGCATTCCGAGAATTCTCTTGCACATGAACTTCGTCACAAACAACAATGGGAAATTGCATATGACAGACATGTAAATAAGGGTTATTCCACAAGTGACAGCTTCTATTTATATAAAGCACATAGGCAATATCCTGATCTCTTCCTTGGTGGCGATGCCACAAATGCGTTTTTAAAGTGCTATAAAACATACAAGGCTTCCCCTCTTGAATATGACGCAGATAGATTTGCAGAAGATATAACTAATTCCAAGAATGACAGTGATGTAAGTCTTTCCATCCGAAGGCCTTAAAAAAAACCGAGAATCGCTCTCGGTTTTTTAAATTAAGCACCTGGGATTGTTCCGTCCGGAAGACCGCCTGTCGCCTGGAAAATTTGGATGAGGACAAAATATAGGACTGCGGATACCGCGATTGTCACCGCACAAACGATAATCAGGGTTCGAATACGACCTTGGTTGGATTTACCTTTGTTCTTTGTATAGTAACTCTCGGACGCCCCCGTAATTGCATTGGCCCCACGGCCAACCTGGGCAGGACTTGCCAAAATCGCCACAATCATAACAAGGCAGCATATAGCAATCAGGATAACCAGCCCCGCCTGTATTATCGGGAAGCTGCTGGATACCCATGCCGGAACCGCAAATAAGTTATGAAACAAGTTTGTAATTGACATTTCTGTACCTCCTCAAACCCGTTCCCGCAGGAATGAGCTTTCCTATGATAACATTTTCTTTCAGACCAATCAAGTGATCTGTCTTGCCCCTGATTGCCGCTTCGGTCAGGACGCTGGATGTTTCTTGGAAAGAAGCAGCGGACAGGAACGATTCGGTCTTCAGTGCAGCCTTGGTAATGGACAACAACACACGACGAGCAGATGCAGGTTTTTTACCGTTTGAAATGGCAACCATATTTTCCTCGTCATAGATTGTTGCGTCGACGATAGAACCGGCTTGCAGCCTGGTTTCTCCGCCGTCTTCGACCTTGACCTTACGCAGCATCTGTCTGATGATTATCTCCAAGTGCTTGTTATTTAGTGCAATATCTTGGGTTTTATAAACCTTGATAACCTCTGCCATTAGATAGTCTTGAACCGCCTTGATACCTCGTGTACGCAAGATATCATGCGGGTTCAGGATACCCTCGGTCAGAGGGGAACCTGGGTCAACCGAGCTGCCCTTTTTAACCAATAACTTCATACCAAACGGAATTTTATATGTTACATCTTTTCCGTCGGCACTGTTTTTAACGGTGATTTCTTGGACCTTTTCGACATTTCGAATTGCGGTTACCGCCCCGCCGACATCGGAAACGATTGCCACACCCTTTGGTTGACGTGCCTCCAGGATCTCCTCGACCCTAGGTAGACCAGATGTAATGTCGGCGGTTGCCAAACCACCCGCGTGCTTGGTGTTCATAGTCAACTGGGTACCCGGCTCACCAATGGATTGGGCGGCAATAATACCAACCGCCTCACCAATTGTTACCATGTCGTGACCAGTCATGTCACGCCCATAGCATTTTGCACAGATTCCGCGCTTGGACTTGCATGTCAAGACGGTTCGAATTTCAACTTCTTTGATTCCTGCTTTCTCGATTGCCTCTGCTTGTTCCTCGGAAATCATTGTGTTTGCAGGTACGATAGTCCCAACATCCTTTGTTACGAATCGACCTTCAATACGCTCTTTCAGTTTTTCGGTATAACCCTCTGCGGTGAAGTCTTTGATAAGCATTCCTTTTGGCTTTTCACCATATGCCGCGAAACAGTCCTCTTCGGAAACGATAACATCTTGGGAAACATCGGCAAGTCGACGGGTCAAGTAACCAGCATCCGCGGTCTTAAGAGCAGTGTCGGCAAGACCTTTACGACCACCACGGGAAGACAGGAAGTACTCCAGAGGGTTCAAACCAAGACGATAGTTAGATTTGGATGGAACATCCTCTTTCCTTCCAGAAATATTCGCGATAATACCACGCATACCACCCAGCTGCATGATTTGTTGCTTGGAACCACGTGCCCCTGAGGCACTCATTATAATAAGTGGGTTTGTGGCCTCCATGTTGTTTAGGACGGCGTCCTGGACACGCGATGCCGCATCTTGCCACAGGGCGATATTCTTGTCCAATTTTTCTTCCGTCGTCAGAGCACCCATTGCGTATTGCTCCTCGACCTTGGCAACTTGTTTTTCCGTTTCCTCGATGATAATTTTACGCTCTGCTGGGATTTTTGCATCAAAGACCGACATCGAAATCGAGCCTAGTGTACTGTATTTGAATCCTGCGTCTTTTAACTTGTCGATGGATTCAGAGGTAATTGTTGGCCCATGCTTGTGGAATGTCTTGACGATAATATCGTTAAGGTCGGAACGAACAACAACTTTGTTAATTTCATATCCAAATCGGTTAGCGGCGACGGTCCTGTCAACCAGGCCAATGTCCTGTGGGAAGCAACGGTTGAACAAGATTCTGCCCAATGTTGTTTCGACGATTGCGTTTACCCTCTTTTCGTCTGTGTACTCTTCCGCTAGTTCATTAATTGACCGACGGACTTTGATTTTTGCCTTCAGTTCCAGCTCGCCCGCTTGGTATGCCCTTTCGGCTTCGGATTCGTCCTTGAAGATTCGTCCTTCACCTTTGGCACCCGCCTGCTCCAGCGTCAGGTAATAACAACCAAGAACAATATCTTGAGTTGGAGTAACTATGGATTTTCCATCCGATGGCTTCAGAATGTTGTTAGATGACAGCATCAGGATTCGTGCCTCTGCCTTTGCCTCTGGTGATAGAGGAACATGAACGGTCATTTGGTCACCGTCAAAGTCCGCGTTGAACGCAGGACAAACAAGCGGATGCAGACGAATTGCCCTACCATCAACAAGTACGGGTTCAAACGCCTGAATAGATAGCCTGTGAAGTGTTGGTTGACGGTTCAGGAGGACTGGGTGATCTTTAATAACTTCTTCCAGGACATCCCATACTTGTGGACGCTCACGCTCGATAAGTCTTTTTGCAGACTTGCTGTGCGATGCGAAATTGAGTTCAACCAACTTTCGCATTACGAATGGCTTGAACAATTCCAGAGCCATTTCCTTTGGAATACCAACTTGATAGTGTTTCAGTTCAGGCCCGACAACGATAACTGTACGACCAGAATAATCAACACGCTTACCCAGAAGGTTATTACGGAATCGACCTTGCTTTCCACGCAAACCCGCCGCGAGGGACTTCAAGTCACGATTCTTGCCAGATTGAACAGGCTTGCCACGACGGCCGTTATCAATAAGGGCGTCAACGGCCTCTTGCAGCATACGCTTTTCGTTACGAATGATAACATCGGGGGCACCAAGAGTGCTTAGCTTTTTCAGACGATTGTTACGGTTAATCACACGACGATACAGGTCATTAACATCAGTTGTCGCAAAACGACCGCCATCAATTTGAACCATAGGACGCAAGTCAGGAGGGATAACAGGAAGTGAATCCAGAATCATCCAAGATGGTTCGTTCCCAGATTGCCTGAACGCCAGTAACAATTCTTGTTTCTTGATTGCCTTTTCACGCTTCATACCTTTGCCTTTTGCGACAATTGCCGCACATTCGGCAATTTCTTTGTCCAGGTCGATGCTGAGTAACATTTCCTTGATGGCTTCGGCCCCCATTCCGACTTTGAAAGCGTTTGCACCGTATTTCTCACGGGCTTCGTGAACATCACGGTCGGACATAACCTGGCCAAATGTTAATTCGGTCTTTCCTGGATCAATAACAACAAAGGATACAAAATATATAACTTGCTCTAGATTCTTGATGGTCATACCAAGAAGAGTTCCAATTCGCGATGGAACGCCTTTGAAGTACCAAATGTGAGTCACTGGAGATGCCAGTTCTATATGCCCCATACGCTCACGACGAACGATGGAACGAGTAACCTCTACCCCACACTTGTCACAAACCACTCCCTTGTAACGGATTAGTTTGTACTTGCCACAAGAACATTGCCAGTCCTTTTTTGGTCCGAAAATTCTCTCACAGAACAAGCCATCCTTTTCAGGCTTTTGCGTACGATAGTTAATCGTCTCCGCCTTGGTGATTTCACCGAACGACCATTCCCGAATTTTGTTCGGGCTGGCCAAGCTTATCCGTATACTCTCGAAGTTATTTAACTCTAACATCTCTCCTCCTTAATTAACTTAACAATGCTTTTGCACATTCCTCTCTACTCTCTTGCGTGACTTCCACCTTCACACCATTCCCGTGACCGATGACCGGCCTTGATACTTTCGTTGGAAACGGACCGTTCCTTGCGATCTCAATACCCTCTTTATCGAAAGGCGTTTCACCCATTTCTGCTGAGGCATCGGCTTGGGCATTTAGTCTCATGGTTTTGATTTCTGGGTAGATTTTCTCAAGACCTTCTAAGTGTTGCCTAGTATAATGATAAGGAATACCCTTTTCAACAGCTTCATAGAGTGCTAGCACCGTTTGATGACTGCAATCTTCTTGTAAATGTAATCTCAAAGCATTACTGCTTATCTGCCCCCATCTCCATTGATCAAATCTCGCTTTAATCATTTCCAAAGCTTCCATCTTTCCTCCTTATTCGAACAGACTGTCAAGGTCGAAGTCCGCCTCGTTGTCGTCGCCACCCATCATGAACTCCTCTGGCTCGACATCGACTTCTTCCATCTCTTCACGGCGAATTGTTACATCTTCTGGGATATCTTCTTCGATTGTTTCGATTTGGCTGATTGTTACTGCTTTATTTTCACTGGTGTAAATTCCAATGTCTAATCCCAAACCTTGCAGTTCACGGATCATAACGCGTGTGGATTCAGGAACACCTGGCTCAGGCAGTTTGGTTCCGTTAACGATAGCCATATAGGTTTTGTTTCGCCCTTGCATATCGTCGGATTTAACGGTTAACATCTCTTGCAAGATATGTGCCGCACCATAAGCCTCGAGTGCCCAGACCTCCATCTCACCCATACGCTGACCACCGAATTGTGCCTTACCACCCAGTGGCTGTTGAGTAACCAGGGAGTACGCACCAGTTGAACGAGCGTGAATCTTGGTGTCGACCATGTGGTGAAGTTTTAACATATACATGTAGCCAACCGTTGTTTTGTTCTCGAATGGGTCACCTGTTCTGCCGTCATATAGTTGTGTCTTACCGTCTTCACTTAAACCATTTTGCTTGAATAATTCCGAAATATCTGCCTCGGTTGCCCCGTTGAATGTTGGGGTGGCAACTTTCCAACCTAGCATCTTGGCAATCATACCAAGGTGAACCTCTAATAACTGACCAATGTTAAGACGAGAAGGAACCCCAAGAGGGTTAAGAACAATGTCAACAGGCGTTCCATCCGCCATGAATGGCATGTCCTCGACAGGCAGAACTTTGGAAACAATACCCTTGTTACCGTGACGACCTGTCATCTTGTCACCCGCCTTGATGTTTCGCTTTTGTGCGATTGTCACTTTGACGACTTTATTTACACCGACTTCCATTTCATCTTTTGCTTCGCGGCTGAAGATCTCTACTCCAACGACTACACCGTCTTTTCCGTTTTCAACACGCAATGAACTGTCCCTTACATCACGGGACTTCTCGCCGAAGATAGCCCTTAATAGCCTTTCTTCAGGAGTCAGGTCAGTCTCACCCTTTGGAGTTACCTTTCCAACCAAGATATCCCCCGGACGAACAATAGAACCGACACGAACTATTCCCTCTTCGTCGAGGTTTTTTAGCGCCTCGTCGGAAACATTCGGAATATCACGGGTGATTTCTTCATCACCTAGCTTTGTTGTCCTTGCTTTTGCCTCTTTCAAGTGTAGGGCAATAGATGTGAACGCGTCTTCTTTTACTACTTTTTCGGAAATCAGAATCGCATCCTCGTAGTTATATCCTTCCCAGTTAATGAACGCAACACACATGTTCTTACCGATAGCAAGTTCACCATTGTCTGTTCCGTAACCGTCCGCTATGATGTCGCCTACTGCTACTTTTTGACCGACAGTTACCGCTGGCTTCTGGTTCACACACGCCTCTTCATTGAAACGAGTGAATTTAGTCAGGCGGTATGTGTCCTTGATTCCATTTTCAGTTTTGATTACAATTCGCTCGGCCGTGACACTCTCGATTGTTCCTGCGTTTTTTGCAAGGATCAGAACATTACTGTCAAGAGCTGCTCTTGCCTCCATACCTGTTGCTACCAGTGGAGCTTCAGTTTTAATGAGTGGAACCGCCTGCCTTTGCATGTTCGCACCAAGTAACGCACGACGCGGGTCGTCGTTTTCTAGGAAAGGAATCAATCCCGTCGCAACGGAAATGAATTGTCGAGGAGATGCATCAATATAGTCAACACGATCAGGGGTAACCTCAAGGACAATGTCACGGTGACGAACCTTGATATATTCTTTGGCAAATGTACCATCTTTGTTCAATTTCTCGGTTGCTTGGGCGATATAAAATGCGTCTTCCTCGTCCGCGGTCAGGTAGTCAACGATGTCGGTTACCTTGCCTGTTTTCTTGTCGACACGACGCAGTGGGGCTTGAATAAATCCATATTCGTTGATCTTGGCAAACATCGCCAAGGAATTAACAAGACCAATAGACTGACCTTCAGGTGTCTCGACCGCACAAAGACGACCGTTGTGTGTATAGTGAAGGTCACGAACGGCAGCGGTTGCACGCTCTTTCGTGATACCTCCTGGGCCGACTGCAGTTATTTAGCGTTTTTGTGTAATTTCAGTTAGTGGATTGTTAGTGTCCATAACATGGGACAACTGGGAAATCGCAAGGAAGTCCTTGAGTGCCCTTGTAATTGCCTTTGCGTTAATAATGGCAAGTGGGTTGATAGTCTTGGATGATAATTCCATTGTCTGCATAGTATCACGCATAGTTTGACGAAGCTTTAACATTCCTTCCTTGAAGTGACGCATCAACAAGTCACCCGCGGTGTTCAAACGACGATTTCCAAGGTGGTCGATATTGTCCTGAACTCCTACCCCATCACACAAGTTTAGAAGGTAGCTGACCGAGGCAATAATATCATCATGGAACAAGTGACGGCCTATAAGTGCCCTCTCGTTTTCCTTTGCGATTTTCTTTTTGTCCGCGGCTGATTTTGGCTTTTTCTCCTCGAACAGAGCGTCTAGAGTCGGCTTGTGAATTAGTTCATCAATTCCAAATTCCGAACCATCTACCCTGTTGTTCCCAACGATTTGAACCTCTTTATCATCATCAGTTAGAATTTTAACAATGTTAATTCCTGCATTTTGGATTTTCTTGGCTTCTTCTAAACCGATTTCATCGCCTTTCTTGACAAGAACTTGATCACCCACTTTGATATTTTCGAATGCTTTGTGTTTTACGATTCGATTTGCCAGCCCCAGCTTTTTATTAAACTTGTACCTCCCGACTGCGGCCAAATCATAATTCGGGAATGTGAAGAACATATTTCGCAAGGTGTTGCGCATTGCCTCGGCAGATGGGAGCTCGGAAGGACGCATTTTACGGGACAATTCCTCTAGACAATCTTTTTCGGTTTTCAGACCATCTTTTTCCAAGATGTTTTTCATAATTGGGTGGTGATTGAACAGCCTCAGAATCTCCAAGTCTGTTCCCATGCCAAGAGCCTTCAGGAATACACCAAGTGGAACTCGGTTTGTACGATTCGGGTAGACACTAATAAGATCGTTCGCGTCTTTTTTCAACTCTATGTAGGCACCCTGTGTTGGAGTTATGACACCATTAATTAGTTTTCGTCCTGTCTTCTTGTCGATTTCCTCGGTATAATAAACATTCGGGCTCTTGATGATTTGATTAACGATAACACGAGCAACGCCGTTTACGATAAAGTAACCACTTTCCGTCATTTTTGGTACATCCCCAAGGAAAACTTCTTGTTCAATAACCTCGCCTGTCTCCTTAAAGACAACACGAACTTTGACCTTCAGTGGTTTGACAAACATCTGACCACGGCGAAGAGCCTCTTCTTCGGAGTACTTGCCCTCGTCAGAGATATAGAAATCAAGGAAATAGATTTCTACTTTGCCCGAATAGTCGGTGATTGGGTTGAATTCATCCAGAATCTCGCGAATCCCACGGGTCAAAAACCGCTTGTAACTTTGCAGTTGGACATCCAACAGATATGGAATCTCCAAAAGTTCAGGTTTACGCCTGAAGGTTTGCCGTGTTGTACGCCCGAAAATTTCTTCGTGCCTTCCGATTTTTCCTAGCATTTCGTCCTCCTCATTCACATTTAAACACAAAAAAGCGACGGCAACTTCTGCCCTCGCTTTCCTTATTAATTTAACTCACCGACAATTTTGACATATTAACAATAATACTACCACAAGTCAACGCCCATGTCAACAGCTTTTTTCGCCTTGTCAAGCGATTTTTCAAACTTCTTTATCACCTTTGATTTCAAGTATTGGAGGCTCGCTTCCAACTTGTGGCTCGATTAAATCTAATACATCTCTTCCCAACGAGACCTCTGTGCCGGATTCTAACACAATATCAATCCACTCGTTAGCAGATAAACAATGACTACTTGAGACAACAACTATCAAATAAAGAGAATAATGGTGGGAATAATCTAGGACTGATACTTGCCATTGTGTTTGGCTCCCTTGCACTAATTTTTGCGGGAAGCACA
>Ga0131853_10018241_pt1 | contig 12769 bp, 9 predicted proteins | sample TergutLab28metaG_FD_92764 | JGI IMG/M metagenome (GOLD analysis project Ga0131853, IMG submission 92764) | Labiotermes labralis P1 segment gut microbial communities from Petit-Saut dam, French Guiana - Lab288 P1 (version 2) (version 2) | ecosystem: Host-associated > Arthropoda: Insects >...
AGAAAAAATATTGGGGGGCATTTGACCCCCCCCCCCCCCCGTAAGGGGAATGGAGTTGTGGCATTAACCCCCGTCTTAACCTCCCTCCCCTTTTTCTTGCCCAGGAAACTGTAATAAAAATTAAATAAAAATTATGTTATTTAAAAACTTAGAGAAAGAAAAAAAGAGAGGGGAAGTAGGGGTGGGTGTTTAAAATCACAACACCCCCCACGGGGGGGGGGGGGGGGGGGGGGGTCAAATGCCCCCCAATATTTTTTCTACCTAAGAATAGTTCTGGCTACAGATTTGAAGAGGGGCAAATAAAAAAATGGTGACAGGGCAGAGTGGGAGAAAGGGTAATATGTATATTAAGGATTGGTTGGAACCAGTCCTCCCCCTCTTTTTAACTTGACTCTTTCATAAATTAAAGTTCTTTAATTTCTTGACTAGCTGAGAACCGGTTAGCTGCTCAAGGAGTCTGCCCCATGCAGTAACACCCATGACAGATTTTGTTATTAGCCAAGTTACATTTACACTGATATACATTTTGGAGGCACCTTGGGAATCTCCTCAGCTGTGCCACACGAATTTTGGAATAGTGCAACAGAAGAGGCCTCAACTACTTTTACCATCATTTTCAGTACATAAACTTAAATATGCAGATACAAACCTACCCCAGTGCTGATTTTACCACAATAAACCAACAACATGACAGCAAAAGAAAAACAAATTTTATTATACTCACACTATGGAAATTGTACATAAGAACATAAATAACATGAAATCAGTCAGCATTTCTTGCTTTCATTACTCAAATATAATCTGTGAGGCTGTGTTCACATTGACCCCTGAACTACTAAAAACTTATACTGTCTCCAGTGTTTCTCTAGAACAATGAAGTTTTTCCACTGGAACTCATCTTTTGGAGGGAATGCTTATTCCTCAAACAGTTACTCCCACTGACAATGTAAAAGTTCAGAATAATAACAATGCAGCTCTGTCAATCAAGTTCTGGTTACCTGATACTGTCCATTGTGCATATGGAAAGGAGACAAGACTCCTCAGCTAAAGAAAACAATGAACTGAAGGAAGGACTGAACAGTAATGAATTTCCCCTTGCAGTTGACCATTTTTACAACTTTGCCATTTATACAGTAATGTATCAGAGATTTTGAACTGACCCAGATACTAAACACCCACCTAGAGGATGGCAGTAGCTACTACCCAAGTGTATAATATTCCATTCTTTGTTGACAAAGAAAATGAGTCTTACTTGATAGCAATTCTTCTGGGTATTTCCCCGGCGTCTGGTTGTTGTTAAAAGCCAATGTTTCGGAACCCTGTATTGGTTCCATCTTCAACAGGCGATGAAGTACTTTATCACCTGTTGAAGATGGAACCGATACAGGGTTCCGAAACGTCGGCTTTTAACAACAACCAAACGCTGGGGAAATACCCAGAAGAATTGCTATCATCACTACAACACGGCGAAAGCTTGAAACTGAGTCTTACTTGTTCAGCTTCACATCTGGGAAGAGGAAGTTGCAGTGGCAGAGAAAAGCTGTCAGTAATCGATGACTCATCTGCATAACAGGACTTAAGGTGATAGTAATATTTTGGGCATTCATTTTATTGTATTTCTCCTGTAAAGAACAATATAATAATTACTTAAATTGTTTGCAAGTGGTTTTAGCAAAAACTCTTAAGCAATGAAAAAAATTACATTCAGAATATGGAGGAAGAAATGCAGAGTACATATATGAAATTAAGTTTCGACATCCAACATCAAGTATCTTGCACATCCAGAAGAAATTTTTTTATTTAAATGAGAGATTATGATGCAAACGAACATAATACAAGTATTGTTATCTAACTGTAATGATGATACAGTCATGTTAACGAAGATCCAAGTCCTCCAGGATGTTAAGTAAGTACTTATCACTTCACACGGCATAACATCCTCTAAAGCAAAAACACTGGCACAGGTGTGACCATTTTCACTAAAGATATCTGCATACGTGCCTTTAAAAGTTGTACATTTTACACACCGTTCACACTGCTGTTACATATATTTAGTGATAAAACTCACATGTGTAGTGATGTTCTCAAGATGTAGCATAAGCCAAGCCAGAAGCTGTCTGTTGCATGCTGGCAGCTGCATTATAAGATTACGAAGTTCCGATTCCCTTGCCGCCATTTCCTTCACAGCTCCAGCCTCTTCAAACCTTGCCAGAAGTTCTGATGTAAGTATAGGCTCTGGCAGCTCTCTGTGTTAAAAGTGAAATTACACTGAAGTTGCCAATCAAGCTGCTTCATGCAGCAACACTTATGACTTGTATTCAGGAAGTGCCTGGTTGAATGTCAGCCAGGACACTGCCTATACCTGACTTTTTTGTGCTTGCCTTGAGTCACTCCAGACAAATGCTGGGATACTACATCATACACAGACTGCAACTGTTTCCTTTCACATCCCCTACAATTCACTGTTGATTACCATCTGATCATTCCCCTGTTATACAGTCTGACATACTGACAGCATCATTACACAAACTGTAATTGAATGAATTATTGATTCAAACACGAAAGTATTCCTTCTAAATGCCATGAAGGCATGCAGAAGGTGTAGAGTTATAGCTCCACTCATTCTTAACCTCGGTGCTAGATGGAGATGACTGGTCAACATCATACTCCAGACACTTTACCCCTGGGAAAGAACAGAAGTACCAATTGCATAGGAGCCATTAGGGATGTTGTGGGAATGAATGTATGATCAAATGAGAGAATGAATGAATGAATCTATCAATCAATCAATGAACTGATCAGTAAATAAATGCATAAACAGATAAATAAGGAAATAAATACAAAGAAGATTTTGAATGTAATATGCATGTGGTGTTGTCAAAACACAAGCCAGTTTCTGAAACATACAGAATTTGGCATAAGCATTAACATTGATGTCTGCAAACCATCAACTTTGCAATGAAGTACAGCACACAGAATATTCACGTCATGAATTTACTAGGTCAAGACATAGTAAAAACAATTACTATGGGATGCAGACACACAAGTTTTTCTGCGAGTATATGCCAGCAATGCCACATGAAGTTGGAAGCCAGAAATAAGATCAGTACTAACCTTTAGCGGATAAATGGCAAAATGCTGTCCCATTAAGTGTAAAGCCTTTTCAACCAAAAAAAAAAAAAAACCACTCCCCCCACCCACTGTGGGCACTTAAATTGAACAGTACTCTGGCCGCAGTAAGAACCTGGGATTTAAAAGATCGTACACTAAAGGTTAATGACAAATTGCTGAGAAAGCTTAAAATCATGTTCCACTGTATTATAAACACACGGTCGGAAGAAATACAATGAAATTTGTCTACCTACTATCTAGTACAATTTACATCAGACAAGATGAAAGGCAGCAGATCTGTCATACTATGCAATTGAAGGGTGTAAAATCTGTTACCTGAATTAAAACTTGTAGGCAAAATTTTCTCTACTGTAAACCTATGTCATCCATGGGGTTACAGCCTTGAAAAATCCCATGAATGGTGAGACTTCAATATACAAATTTATGACCAAATGGGAAAAATGTGGTTAGGGGAACTAAAGATATGTAAAACATGATAATATGCAAATTATTACTCAACAAACATGAAAACATTTGTGTTAATGTTTACTAGGTGACATCAGTGTTCCCAACTGCACATTGTCAGGGTGACCAAATGACATACAGTGCTTGGTGGAGAGGGAAACTGAGAAATAAGTGACAAAGAAAAAGGATCTTTGGCTTATTTTGCATGTCCTCATACACCTCCTCAGTTCCATTACTGCCTTCATCTCATGTTTAAATATCAGGCAACAAACCACACAATGGTTAACATTGCATAAGTGACTAAGTCATTTGTCATGTGAAGGTCTTTCTTCAGAGCAGAGCCAGGTAGAATGAGCTTCTTATTAGGCCTCCAGAACACTGGAAAATTCTTCCAGAATTTAGAATCAGGGGAAGTCTATTCATTTTTTATATTAATGTACATGTTTCCTACCGAAATAGGACTGTCTCATGAAGGTTAAAGACCTGTTACAGTAAATAATCATCCTCGTTAGCAGCTTCTTGAAATGCTCTAAGTCCCTGGAGCCAGATTCACAATCAACAGATTCTCCAGTTCTCTTCACACTGTGCAGTTTCATCCCCTTTTTAATGTTTTCAAACTGTCTTGTAAAGGCAAGAGAGCTTCCCTTCTCATCACCCCCAGCCACTGTGCAGTGACTGTATAACTACATGGCCTTCTCCTTCACCATAGCACCACTGACTGGCAACCCTTTCTGAGACTCATTCCAAACATAAACACAATGCCCTTTATATCTTTTAAGGGGTCATGACTTACAAAATAAATTTTCGTGTGTGATTGAGCAATGACCTTAACACTCTGCCTTACCTTGTCTCAAATTCACTTGATGAAACTAACCATCACTTCTTTCTCAACACAATGGCATCCAACTGTGCCAGTGCTCATTCCCTTGTGCAACTTACCCAACACCTACACTTTGTCTATCAGAGATATTACTTTCCTTTCTTCATCAGCCCTTATTTATCACCTTTTCCTGCCATAATCAAAACATGAGGCCAAAATAGTTCTGAAAACTGTGAAAAGTACAAAGCACATTCCGTATCATGTGATATCTAGCAGCTACCAAATGCTGCAGGTGGCCAGATAAGCCTTTCGTGTATTACACCTTGCACCTATACTAGTGTGACTGTGAAGAAGGGGTATAAACACAAAATGCATGAGGGGCTGCCACGAAACTGCTGCATTCTGAATTTATGCAAACTTATTACAGCATATGCCTTGTTACAGCACATACTTTCCCAAGAGTACTTTAATGGAAATTGTTCTGCACATGCAATCAACATCCATGATACTTTACAAGGTACCGGATTAAGTCCGTCTGTTGCAATCTAGGAGGTTCATTCTCTCTTCTCAGATCCAACTAAAAAAATAAAGGAAAGTAACCTCAAGAATTGTTTAAGAAGGCTTGTTATGACTGGTAATTCAAAGTCTGACAGTTGAACAGCTTCACGGATGTTGTACAGTCGCCTCAGATGCTGAACCTTGGACTTGATTCCTGATACTTTGTATATACCTTCCATGTACAAGCCTGTGGAATAAAAGCACAAGAAACAATAAAAGTATATACATATTGTAGAAGTCTGAAGAATAACATGCACACAATTTTATAACATTTCACATACCATGTTCTTGTACATAGTCGATGCAATCACGCACAATAACAGGAATATCAACACCATCATGGCAATGGCTTCTCTCAACAGCAAGTTCCAATGGAACACCAAAAACTGGTTGTTCATCTAGAGATGAAAGTAGAAAGAGAATTCCTCAGGCATGTTATACATTTGGTTACAAGCCTAACAAAAGGCTGACCCACAGTCAACTCATACCAATATATTGGAGGAACATGCTGCTTCCATCTTCAGGGTAGAAACAAGGACAGGGATAGCATGGGTTCCTCTTCAATGTTGGTATTACAGCACAGAACACCAGAAGTTTAATTATCTATTTGTTCAACATAAAAACACTATCTACAAATACAAATTTAAAATCCTATGTCACTTACCATAATTTTTTAAAATCTGATATTGGGAGATATACTGACTGCCCTGGGAACCATAAAAATTTTTGCTAACACAGAACAAATATGTAAATGAAACTGGACTTTAAGTTTGAGTATTGAAGACTGATGTCCACCCAAATTTTACATACAAAATCAGTTCCCATCACAAAGAGAACATATTCCACATGAATAAAATTACAAAATCCATTCAGATGTTGGTTTTATAAGAACAGTTGGCCTTGATTCTTGGCATCACACAAAACACATAAACACAATCTGTACAAAATTCAGCATTACCATTACAGTAGGTGGTACATATATTACCAATGGGCTCTAACCACTTAAATAATTTAGATTCATGTGCTGCATTAGTTCCACAGCACAAGTGCTTCTCAAAGTCAAACACAGGAATAATGAACTAACTTGTTTGATTTCACCATGAGATGTATAACAAATTAAAGCTTAAAAGCACGGGTATAATTATAGGTATTGGTTAAACAATGTTGTAGTTATGATACAGATCTCTACAAATATGCACCTGGATTTAAAATGCATGCCATGGTTACCTATTTATCATTGACTTCTTCACACATGGAGTCTGAACCCAGAGGAGTACGGGAAGAGTTAACATGCAGCTGTTTTCATATAAAGTAAAATACAGTTTTCTAAATGTCTATATTTTTACAACAAAAAACTTAATTAAAAAGCTGCTGTTTAAATTACATATTAAAATTATGTGACCACTAATGATACAAAGCCTTATACCAGCTTTGTAATGCAATACCCATTTACGAATTTCCAGGACCCTGTGAAGGTAACAACAATTAGGAAGATATCATTCAGCAGAAAATGTGAAGAACAGTTTCAGTTTTGTTGCATGAAATCCTTAACAATACAAAATAGGTTATATCACATAGATTTGTGAAATACAGTGCAGACATGAGACAATTATTCTTAAAATCTCTTTAGTTAATCACTTCAATCTGTGTTCTCATTAAATAAAAAATATACATGAACATTTTTATATTCTTAATTTTTTGTTTCAGCACAAACTGCCATCATCAGGCAAAATATCTCTAATGTGAATAACTACTGTGAACAACACACACTAATATTCTGACATCAAACAACAAAAATAACGTAACAAAACCATTAATGAGTGTGGTGCATTGAACAACAGAAGAATAACAGCGCCAAAAGAACACATACACAAACATAACACAAGGCAACAGTGCAATTAAAGATATCTTTACTTCAAATAATGGATATCAATGATAATATGTGAATAAAACTAAAAGCATTCATTGGAAAAAGAGACAGAAAACAATAAAAAACTACTCTGATCCATTTCCTTTATTTCAGTACTATAACTACTGCACAGTGTTCAGAAACTTCCACTTTAATGACGAGAAACATACATTGCTATTAAAATAATTTGTAGATTAGTGGTATTTCACCTAATAATGGCAGTTTCTACTGAAACTAGAGGTAAGAGTGAATTATATGGATATTAGAAAATGCATTTCACAAAAATATACATTGGAACCAACATTTTACAATACAATCCTAAAATATACTCCCTATGGGTAAGCTGAGTGAAGCAGTGAACTCATGAATGTAGCAGGTATGCCGGTACTGAGTGCACAAACTACATCAAGCACAGGAACAGTAAAAGTGTTAATCAACAGAAAATGTGACAGTAAATTAACTATTAGCAGGAAAGAAAAAGCCTTTAATGGGGGTGACAACAGTGTAAATTATTACATTCAGTCTTTTCTAAACTTTGTAGGCATGTCAGTTTTAACATTTTTAAGGTTTTTGTATAACACAGTTACCATATACAATAAACAGCTACAAAATGATAAAAGTGTTCCATTTGTCAAGCAATCACATCACAAATAAAATACTGCTTGAAAGTAATTACAACCCAAGAAGCAGAGCCAAACTGGACTTGCCTGAAATTTCTGTAGAATCTTCCATATGTTTTGATTTCTTTCGTTCTTTTAGTTTTAATTTCACTTTGACATCTTTATCTTTTTTCTTTTCCTTCTCTACTTCTTTCTCCTTTTCTTTGGCATCCTTTTCTCTGGATTTTTCTCTTTTCTCTTTCTTGCTTGGAAACTTGAATGACTTAGACTTTTTTGACTTTGAAGGGCTCCTAAATAAAATCATAGATTTTATGGCATTATTCAATTACAAGCAGTGTGTCTAGCCAGATCTGATGGCACACTGGACTTGGAACAACACAAATGAATATGTTTCTTAAGGGCTGCAGTTTCTCAAAAAGGGACACAAATGGCTTGAAAATAACTCTTGGATAACATGAATGCTGAGAAAAAAAATTGCACCTTTAAATGGTTCGACCGTACAATGTAAGGAATATGATGATGATGATGATAACTATGATGACATAAGCCACAAAACACTGGTTTTACAGAAGACACAAAACTGTTCCTACCTAAGCCCTCCACCACACCAGTTTTGATTGTGTAATACTATTCATACATTGCTTTACCTGGAATAACACTGCGAATAAAAAGATCATTCATGCAGAGCAAAAGAATATCCCTCAAAAGGACATTTCCTTTTGTTGGGATTGTTTAACTAACTCACCATACACATGATGATGTGCTTGCTTGTAAAACAACACTTTGGAGAGAAAGAGAATTCAGTGAACAATATTTTTCATTTAAGTTGTAATGAACTTCGAAAAAAAGCCAACCATCATCCTCTGTTAACTCGCCTTGGTAATTGGCCACACGTTTTTCAAACATGATCAGGTTAGATTACTATGAGTTATATAGTGTGATGGTTATAATACAAGGGTTAATGGCTTCCTTTTATTAAACTTCAAGATTGTTTCATATCAAAATTCACTCAGTTTAATCTCATGGTTTTTAATTTAAGTATATTGTTGAGCACTGGATAACTGACCTAAACAGGACCAATGGGTGATAAGAAAGTCCAAAATGCTGAAAAAGAAACCTGTATTCACCAACTCAATGTATAACTCAATCTATTATTAAATTATGATGGAAATACAATAAGAAATTAAATAAAAATATCTCACAAACAAAAACACTGTTTAATATAATGTAAATTTGTAGATGAGACCTTATTTTGTTTCAAAAAAGAGTAATGGGTGTTTGTTTCCGAGCCTACTTCCTTATCTTTGCAACATCACACCAATGGCCTAATAGCAGTCACCTGTTGTGGTTGCTCATTGTACATGCAGTCTCAATAGCCTTCAATAACACTGTTCAACATTTAAAATCTCTATTAAGTTACTATTCTCCTACTCAGTAACCATTATATGTTTACCCAGGAAGAAATATAACTATGGAAAAAAATGATGCCTGGTACATCTAAAATATTTTGGCAAACTCTTTGTGGGTTAAGTGCCAGCAACCTAAATTCTTCACAGCACTTATTCTTCAGCTCATAATTCTATTCCCATAAATTAAACAGGAAGACTTCACATATAAGTACACTAGAACCTTCAGTTTTAAGGTAAAATTCTTTTACATTTACTTCCAATTCGTAACTCATTTAAATGGCACTAACTTCATTTCTGGGTCTTCTTCAGGAGAGCTCTCGCCTTCCAAAGCTGCATAACCTCTGTCTTTCTTTGAATCCTTCTTGTCCTTACGTTTGCCAATAAGAAGATCCTTTTTAGAAGGTCGGTCATGGCCATCATCACTAACTGTGGAAGAATTGATGGGAAAAATGCAATACAGTATGTTTAACAAACTTCATGGAGATTCCTCAGACACTTTGGTACAAGTCACCAAGCAAGTAACAATTTCATGTGTCAACACTGGAAACAATAAAACAAATAGTACACAATATTAAAAAATTCTAAAAGATAGATTTGTATTTGTATTAGTGTATCCTAAAGGTAAAATGAATTGCAGTGTATGGCTCTATGTGTTCATGTTTCAAAATAACTGTAAATTAGAGAGCCAATTTTCATAAAAGTTCATGAAGGTATTCAATCTTTTGCAGACTTTTTATGTTGCACAAAGCCAGCACCAATTAATACAGAATTCTGAAAGGCTGTACAACAGTAGGTCTTAAAGTAAAATTTAGTCTTTGTCATTGGAAATGTAAAGAAAATGGTAACTTACTTACCTAATTAATTCCTACTTCAAGGCTGTACAACTTGCCAACCATTTTGAAAAGTTTGGCTATGTTAACAGCATCATCATGCCTACAGATTTTGTGCCCGATTTCTATGTTGAGAATTCCTAATAAATCTGTCATTTAAGCTACACATGACTCCAATAAGCTAGCCGTCTCAAGAGCATACACTTGACTTGTATGTGGGAGGGACTCAGTTTAAATCTCAGCTCAGAATGAGGTTCTCTGTAGTCCTCCCAAGTCCAACCAGACAAATGTCAATGCAGTACCTTTAATCAGACAATGACCACTCCTTCCACACCCTTTACAATTCATCATTCATCATCACCCAACCATCTTATGCTATAAACTCTTCAGTTACTGACAGTGCCATTAAATCAAATACAAATAAAAAGCTTTCAAATAATCTGATACATAACAGGATTTACTATTCACATATACAATTTGTTGGCAATATTAAAAACTGGATTAAATTTCAGGTGCATTATGAAAATGTCAGTAATGAAAGATGGGATGTTACTAGTCCTAACATAACCTATTCTAAATTTGATAATGCTAATAACTGGCCATGGTATAGTCAAATATATCCACCGTTTTCCTTAAAATCGTTCGCTGAGCACTTCAATTTAAGAAAAACATTTAAATTCAAGACCCAGGTCCTCCACTATGTAGTCAGTCATCACATTTTGCCCATGGCTTTCAGGAAAACTGTAGGTTATGAAACTACAACAAGAAATCAGCAACAGACTCGCGTTACTGTGCTCGTATAATTTGCGGGTCACAACTTTGACACACACTCGGTATTTAATCAGCTCCGCACATCGTCACTTATAAATGATGTAACAGTAATATAATTTTGAGGTTATGTTTGATAGACAAAAGGGAACGTTTAAAGCGTTCTTAAAGTACCATTCACATTATCTACAATGAATGTATCTCATTACAGATTTTGTGAACTTAAACTTATACCTCGACTAACACAACATTATCGCATTTCATGCGTAATACTGTAAACGAAGACGTACAATCGCTTTCGTTGCTCTTCTTCCCAGATTCTGAAGCATATAAACCTGGGAAATCTTTTTCCACATCTGGACTTTCGAACTCCATTCTCTTTAAAACTTATGTTCCTCTATTTCCCTATTATGCGTCCAATGACAACTGAGACACACATGATGTACACACACAACATACGTCACCACCTCCACCTTGCTGCCATTTGTAATAGTGTGTTGTTGCCGTAGGAACAACAGACGCAATACCCATACTTCTTACCACAGATTGAACTAATTGATATGTCACTCGTGATTTGTAGTATGGAAAGGACGGAGCACGACTTAATAACCGCACGGGAGAATGACTGTTCATGGATGCACAGTAAGGTCTCCTGTCAAGTTACATCAAAGCCACGCGACCGGTTCGCGAGATATTCAAAAGAGTAAACGTATACCTCTAGTCCACCTCTGGGTCTCCGTTGCTTGTTACAGGGTGAACTTTACCTTTACCTTTATATATATTCATTTATTTAATTCAGATGTTGCTCTCACGTGGGACAGTAAGCACTTCAAAGTTATTTTCGAAATATCCCGCACTCAAATTTCTGCCCAGAGGTCACTATTCTTCATGAGGGTGAAGGTTTTCTTTACTCCTTGGGGTAAATTTCGAGATACTAGTATTATTTGAAACTGTAATGAGACCGATTCCTTCCACAACTTTTCCAACATGTTTCGGTTGATCGTCAGGGAACACACACAAAGGTCAAGTTAATTTACGGGTACGTAACATTGTCAAAGGTAAAAGTATAACATTTACAACATGAAATGCACAGAACATAGCTAATTAAAATTATTTGCTTCCAAGAATTTTCATTCTAAATTAGTATAATGTTCTGTATCCGCACCTACATGTTGTACAGAACTTTATACCAATTTGGAAAGAAGATGTTTGGACGCAATTAATTTTATTAATTGTGTTCTGTATACTTTATGTTATACATTTTATACATGATTGCTCACTATACACGATATTGCCATTTATTCTGGAATGTACGTTTTAACTTTATCTGGGACAATATTATATATTCATAACCTTCGTGAGTACTCCCTGATGAAGGTTACGTGTATCAGCCGAAACATGGTGCAATAGTTTCTTTGCTGATACACATTACTGAACAAAGTAACTGCACGGAAGGTGTATAATGCCAAATTTTTTCATTGTACTTTGCATAGGAATTTATATGCTAATAAGGTGTACCTCAAGAAAGCAGAATTGTTCCATGCGGACAAACGTGACGAAGGTAACAGCCGCTTACGCAATTTCGCGAACGAGCCAAAAAGTTGCTTATTTCGGTAACGAGAAGATAAAAACATTTTTTTCTTTTCAGACAGATTTTTTAAAATGACAAATAACATATAGACACACTTACATTACGTGCCCAGGTGTTTACAGTAGAGGTTCCAAAAGAGCAAAATACGTGATACCAATTCACACTAACATCATCACACTTAAGAAGAAACGTTTGCAGTATCGTCTTTACTCTAGTAAATCCGGAAGAGGAAAGACAAGTTCCTCAGCCGCAGAATGTTCAAACTTTACCTACAGCCCACCCAGACTCGTACTTAGTTTGTATGGGGGAATATTTCTTCGACTGTACAGAGACCAATACATGAGATTAACCACCCACTGCATTGCAGTACAGAGGTCAAGGATAAGTGGAACTGTGCCTCCACTACCCCAGTATGTCTGCCTGAAGATGGAGCCAGCATGTTCCCCCGAAACACCGGAACCCAGCCACCAGACTACGCTGCGCCACAACGAAAGATATCTATTTTCAAAAGTATGAATTACATACTAGTTGAAATAGTTAACGTAAAGATGGCTTCAGCGTGTTAATCCGAAAGTTTACGCTGTATTTCTATACGGAAGGCCACAAAATTAAACGTGGATATTGCTTTTCTGCCACACAGTTTCCAGTATAGGGATACATATTAAACAATCGGCCTTGTAATGCAGGC